>OLRN01000796.1_pt1 | contig 20622 bp, 19 predicted proteins | sample 1673001 | NCBI WGS metagenome assembly OLRN01 (sample SAMEA3136745, study PRJEB25190) | human gut metagenome | biome: human gut; feature: human-associated habitat; material: faeces | place: Austria | collected 2013 | reverse complement strand
CAGCACCTGGAGCTCCCCACGGGACAGAGCGGGCTTCAGGATGTTGGCGGCGTCGATGGCCCCCTCCGCGCTCCCCGCCCCCACGATGGTGTGCAGCTCATCGATGAAGAGGATGATGTTGCCTGCCCGGCGGACCTCCTCCAGCACGTGTTTGAGCTTCTCCTCGAACTCCCCCCGGTACTTGGTGCCCGCCACCATGGCGCATAGGTCCAGAGCGCACACACGCCTGCCCAGCAGGTGGGAGGGGGCGGTGCCATCAGCGATGGCCAGGGCCAGCCCCTCCACAATGGCAGTCTTTCCCACGCCTGGTTCCCCGATGAGGGCGGGGTTGTTCTTGGTCCGCCGGGACAGGATCTGGATCACCCGGGTCAGTTCCTCCTCCCGGCCGATCACCGGGTCCAGCTGTCCGTCGGCAGCCATCCGGGTCAAGTCCCGGGCGCACTGGTCCAGCAGGCGGGTATCGGTGCTGCGCTCCGGTTCCCGGGGTCGGACGGAGCGGGTGGGGAGTTCCTCGCCCCCCAGAAAGGCTGCCAGTCCCTGGGAGAGCTGGTCCAGATCCGCCCCCTGCTCCGCCATAAGGCGGCAGGCGGCGCACTCACGATCCTGAAGCAGACCCAGCAGCAGGTGCTCCGCGCTGACAGCGTTCTGCCCCAGGCGGCGGGAGGCGGCCGCTGCCTGCTGGATGGCCAGGCAGCACTTGGGGGTCAGGCCCTGGTGGAGGGACCGGGCGGGCACGCCGGTGCCCACCAGCTGGGAGATGGCGGAGCGCAGGGAGCGGCTGTCCACCCCGCTGCTCTGAAGGGACCGGGCGGCGGCGCTGTACTCCTGGCTGGCCAGACCCAGCAGCAGGTGCTCGCTGCCCACATAGCTGTGCCCAAGCCGGGCGGCGTTCTCCTGGGCCAGCCGCAGGGCGCCCAGGGCGGTGGAGGTAAAGCGGCATTCTGGCATACATATCACCTCTGGATAGGTTTTCCTCTCAGTATTTCCAATTTCAAAAAAATTATCATTGCATTTTTCAAAACTTGTGATAAAATGAGACTAGATTTTTATGGAGGTGTTTCCCATGGCTTACAAGATTAGCGATGCCTGCATCAGCTGCGGCTCCTGCGCCGACGGCTGCCCTGTGGGTGCGATTTCTCAGGGCGATTCCCAGTATGTCATCAGCGAGGATGCCTGCATCGACTGCGGCGCTTGCTCTGACACCTGCCCTGTGGGTGCCATTTCCCAGGGCTGATTGGCAACAAAAAAACAGCGCCGGCGTGTGCGGCGCTGTTTTTTTATGCTCAAAAGGGCCTGAAAAGCAGGAGACTGTGTAATATGACGGATATTTTCGGTGGGACGGGAAGAAAATCTCTATTTTTCGTCAAAGATTTCATTGAAGCGGTCCGCCGGGTGTGTTACAATGGACCACAACACAAGAACAAATGCCCTTGCAACACGGACACGGGGCGGGGATGACGCATAGTCTGGAGGGAGACGCAGTTGAGCGGAGGGGCGAAGTACTTTATCGTGGAGGCAGAGGCCATGCCGGAGATCATTCGGAAAGTGGCGGAGGCCAAGCGCCTGTTAGAGACCGGGGAGAAGACCACGGTGAACGGCGCGGCCCGGGAGGTGGGCATCAGCCGGAGCGCGTTCTATAAGTATAAGGACGCGGTGCATCCCTTTCAGGATATGCTCCACGGCAGGATCGTCACGCTCCAGACCGTACTGCGGGATGAGCCCGGCGTGCTCTCCGGCGTGTTGAACGTGTTCGCCGGTACAGGCATCAATATTCTGACCATCAATCAGAACATCCCGGTCAACGGCTGTGCGGTGGTGACCATCACGGCGGAGACCTCCGCCCTGCGGCGCTCCCTGGAGGAGCTGCTGGCCGCCGCGGGAGGCAGCCCCGGCGTGCTGCGCTGTGAGATCCTGGCCGGATAACGGGCCGTGTTTTTAGATTATCGTGGAAGAGATTCATGAGGTGAACGGAATGGTAAATGTTGCGATCTTAGGCTTTGGCACTGTGGGCTCCGGCGTGGCAGAGGTGCTCACCACCAACGGCGGGCTGATCGACCAGCGGGTGGAGAATCTGGTGCGGCTGAAATATATCCTGGATGTGCGGGATTTCCCGGACAGCCCGTACCGGGACTGCTTCGTCAAGGACTTTGGGGTCATCGAGAGCGACCCCGAGGTGGACATCGTAGTGGAGACTATCGGCGGCGCCACGGTGGCGCTGGACTTTACCACCCGGGCGCTGAAAGCGGGCAAGAGCGTGGTCTCCTCCAATAAGGAGCTGGTGGCCACCCACGGCTATGAGCTGCTCCAGCTGGCCCGGGAGCACGGGGTCAGCTATCTGTTCGAGGCCAGCGTGGGCGGGGGCATCCCTATCCTGCGGCCCCTGACCTCCTGCTTGGCAGCCAACGAGCTCAGCCAGGTCACCGGCATCCTCAACGGCACCACCAACTATATCCTTACCCGGATGATCAAGGCGGGCCTCACCTTCGAGCAGGCGCTGAAGGAGGCACAGGAGAACGGTTACGCGGAGCGGGACCCCTCCGCCGACGTAGACGGACACGACGCCTGCCGGAAGATCTGCATCCTGGCAGCCCTGGCCTTCGGGCAGCACGTCTACCCTGACCAGGTGCCCACCCAGGGCATCCGGGGCGTCACCCTGGCCGATGTGGCCTATGCCGACTCCTGCGGCTATAAGATCAAGCTGCTGGGCCGGGCCATCCGGGAGAGGGATGGAAAGCTCTGCGCCTTTGTGGCCCCCCATCTGGTGCCCGCCTCCAACCCCCTGTCCGGGGTGGAGGACGTGTTCAACGCCATTTCCGTCACCGGAAACGCCATCGGTGACGTGATGTTTTATGGCCGGGGGGCGGGCAAGCTGCCCACGGCTTCCGCCGTGGTGGCCGATGTCATCGACATCGCCAAGGATCTGAAGACTGCCCGGTGTGCGGTCTGGGGACCCGGGTCCCGGGACCTGGTGGTCAGTTCTGACATCCTCAGCTCCCGCTGGTATGTCCGGGGGACGGCCTCCATGGACAAAGTCCGGGCCGCCTTCGGGGAGATCAGCCCCCTGGCAAGGGGAGGTGCGCCTGCCGGGGAGACCGCTTTCCTGACCGCACCCATGACGGAGCCCCAGGTCCGGGCCAGGCTGGAGGGGATGGAGCTCCACTCCCTTATCCGGGTGCTGGAGTGAGGAACGCCGCCGGCATAGAATGGTGTGCAGAGTCCTGCGCGCTGATCGAGAATTGACCTTTAGGGGGAAACAGATATATGGCATTGATCGTACAAAAATTCGGCGGCAGCTCCGTCGCCGACACGGCCCGCATCCGGAATGTGGCCCGGATCATCACGGAGACATATCGCAAAGGAAACAACGTGGTGGTGGTCCTGTCCGCCCAGGGGGACACCACCGATGACCTGATCGCCAAGGCGGAAGAGATCAACCCCGGAGCCTCCCGCCGGGAGATGGACATGCTGCTGGCCACTGGAGAACAGATCTCCATCTCCCTGTGCGCCATGGCCATCGAAGCTCTGGGGTATCCTGTGATCTCTCTCACTGGCTGGCAGGCGGGGATGCTCACCAACTCCGCTTACGGCAGTGCCCGGATCAAGCGCATCCGCACCGACCGCATACAGACTGAGCTGGACGCCCGGAAGATCGTCCTGGTGGCCGGCTTCCAGGGCATCAATAAGTATGATGACATCACTACCCTGGGACGGGGCGGCTCCGACACCTCGGCGGTGGCTCTGGCCGCCTCCCTCCATGCAGATCTGTGTCAGATCTACACCGATGTGGACGGCGTGTACACCGCCGATCCCCGCTCGGTCACCGGAGCGAGAAAGCTGGAAGAGATCACCTATGACGAGATGCTGGAACTGGCCAGCCTGGGGGCGCAGGTGCTGCACAACCGCTCGGTGGAAATGGCCAAGCGATACAACGTCAATCTGGAGGTTCTCTCCAGCTTCACCGGGAATCCGGGTACGAAAGTTAAGGAGGTCGTAAAAAACATGGAAAAATCCCACGTCAGCGGTGTGGCGAAAGATAAAAATGTGGCCCGGCTGGCCTTGGTGGGCCTGGCCGACGAGCCCGGGATCGCCTTTAAGATCTTCTCTCTCTTGGCAAAGAACCGGATCAACGTAGACATCATCCTCCAGTCCATTGGACGGGACAGCAGCAAGGATATCAGCTTCACCGTGGCCCGGGGCGACACTGAACGGGCCAAGGCGCTGCTGGAAGAGCACAGGGAGGCCATCGGCTTCCGGGAGATCGAAGTGAATGAGCAGGTGGCCAAGGTCTCCATCGTGGGGGCCGGGATGGTAAACAACCCCGGTGTGGCCGCCAGGATGTTTGAGGCCCTCTACGGTGCCAGCGTGAACATCAACATGATCTCCACCAGCGAGATCAAGGTCTCTGTCCTGGTGAATGAGCGGGACGCAGACCGGGCGGTCCAGGCCATCCACGACCGCTTCTTCAACGAATTTGGAGGCAACGCCTGAACAGGCGTCAAAGCGATGCAGCCCCCCTCATGGCCCGGTCCCGGGCCGCGAGGGGGTGCCATGTTTTCAGGTTTTCGCCCGTTTTTGCCGGAAAAATCCTTTTTTAGCTTGCAATATTTGTGCCGGTCTGGTAAAATAATAACTCGACTGGATATTCTTTTCCCATCCAGTCTGTTTTATCCCCCCGCCGGGAGGCAGACGGAACGGGATGCGGGCTGACTGAAAACGAGAATCTCAGGGTTGCCGCCCAAGGGCGCCCCTGCTGCAAGTAAGGAGAGAATCATCGCAATGGACAAGAATCAGAGAGAAGAGCGGCGCCGTCAGGAGGATATCGCACTGAACCGGGGCTTGCTCTGGGTCGGGGCGGCCATCCTGATGGAGCTGCTTTTGATGCTGGTCAATAAATACTATATCAACTACTACTCCACGGTGGAGTCCATCAATATGGTCTACGCCTTTGACGCGGGCCTGAAGGCGGTGCGCATCGTGGCGCTGATAGCCCTGGCGGCCTCCGCAGTGTGGTGCTTCCTGCGCTTCTCCCGGGAGGGGCGCACCGGCACCATGCCCCTGGTCCTGGTGGCCGCTTTCAGCGCGGTGACGGCCATCGCCCATATCACGATCTGTTTTAAGGACGCAGGCGTCCGCATGCTGTTCCTGCTGGTGCCTGCCTGGGCCGCCCTGGCGCTGGTGTACTACCTGTATCAGCGGGAGTTCTTTTACTCCGCCTTCTATACCGGTCTGGGCACCATGCTCCTGTGGATGCTGCGCCACAAGGACAGCACAGTGGACCCCTCCTCCTCCCGGCTGACTACGTACGTGTTCCTGGCCATCGTGGCCATCCTGATGGTGCTGGGGCTGGTGATGCTGCTCCAGGCCAGGAAGAACGGCGGCGTGTGGAGCCTGGCGGGCCGTGAGGTCCGTGTCCTTCCCGCAGAGGCTGGATACTCCCTGATCTTCCTGACCCTGGCCGTCAATGTGGTGGCGGTAGCCGCCGCCGCAGTGATGGGCGGAAATGTGGGCTACTATCTGATTTATGTGCTGGTGGCCTGGCTCTTCGCTCTGCTGGTGTATTACACCGTCAAAATGATGTAAGAGCGGCCTGAGGAAAAGTAAGGCTGCGGTGTGCTTTGACGCCTCCGTAGAAAAGTGTCAGGAGACGCCTATACTGTGCGGCCAGCAAGTGAAATGTGGAAATTTAAAGAGGGACTATCGGTGAAAAGCCGACAGTCCCTCTTTTTGTGCTGCATTGGGCACAGATAGAGCCGGAATACAAGAAATGCCGGCTGTCAAAGGAGGCTTCTCCTGGCAGACGACGTTTCATTGTCCTTGTGGAAGATATTTCTTTTGTCAATGCTCATGTGCGGTAAAGAGCACATAAGGATTTGACAGACAGCCTCCCACTATTCCGGCTTAATGGGAATTTCAATTTGAGTGATATAATCGTCTATACTATCAATAACCAACTCATTGATCCCCGTTTCATAAGCATAGCCACACAGAGTTGTCCCTTGCTTTTTTGCGTAGGCAAGGATTTCTTTGTATCTTTCGGGAAGCTTTTCCCAATTTCCTTTACAAAAAGCCCTTAGGTATGTTCCGGCAGGCTGCAGATGCAGTCCTCTTTTGGAAACAGGAAAAGGCATTTCAATATATATGGCACTATACTCGCTGAATTTTCCTTGATATAAATGCTCCACTGGAAGCATGGCACCATAGGAAGCGTCATGCAGACGGCGAAGTTGGTGTTTTTTTGTTTCGGCAATGACCCGTTCAATTTCTTGTTCAAATGATAAGTTTTCAGCCATATCAACAGCCACCAAATAGCGGCTCTGCTTTTCCACAAGGCTGATTTCTGCAATATCCAAAGAGCGCAGCATATCCATATCCTGCTGCTGGTTGATCAGAATTTTTTGGATAGATCTCAAATGGGAAATGGTTTGATTTAATTCTGTGATTTTTTCTTGCAAAAGAGAAGCGAAGTTATCAATGGTACGGTTTTCCATAAATTGTTTGATTTCATCAAGAGATACATTTAACTCCCGCAGCATTAAAATGGTTTCCAGTGCCGCACTCTGCTGGTAGCTGTAATACCGATAGCCGTTTTCCTTAATACAGGCAGGTTTCAGCAGACCGATCTCATCATACCACATCAAAGTTTTTTTGTTGATTTCATGGAGCGCCGCAAACTGCCCTATGGTAAACAGTGCAGCTTTTTCTTTCAGCATTTTTGAAGATCCCCCTTGACTGTACTGTTACTGTACGGTTTATTATATAAAATGTTCAGAGAAAAAACAAGGAGGATCTTTATTTATGCTGAGCGAGAACGCATACAGCCGCCCGGTAACATTAAAAAATGTTTTGAGATTTGCTGTCCCGACTATCGTTATGACGGTATTCATGTCCTTTTATACCATGGTGGACGGTCTGTTTGTATCCAATCTGATTGGTACAGATGCACTGTCCGCAGTCAATTTGACCGCCCCGATTATTTCACTGGTAACTGCCATCTCTACCATGCTTGCTACGGGTGGAAGCGCTGTCATTATGAGAAAGGTAGGAGAGCAAAAAGCAACGGAAGCAAATGAGGACTTCACATTTCTAATTGTTGTGAATGTGATTGTAGGGCTTGTCATGTCCGTTTTAGGTTATCTTGTCATGGACGGCATCTTTGGAAGCATGAACCTTTCGCCGGTTGTATTTGATCACTGCCACGATTATTTGAGCCGCTATTTGATTTTCACAATCCCTATCCTGCTGATGAATAACTTTACCCTTTATATGATCGCCGCCGGGAAGTCAGATCTTTCTATGGTCTGCTCCATTACAGGCGGCGTGTTGAATATGGTCCTTGACTATGTTTTGATCGCTGTACTTGATATGGGGATTGCGGGGGCGGCGATTGCCACCGGCTTGGGGTATTCTGTTACGGCGGTAGTGGGAATTGTGCTGTTTTCCAAGAAAAACAGCCTGCTTCATTTTGTAAAGCCGGTATGCCGGAGGAAAACTTTGTGGGAAGCTGCCACAAATGGCAGTTCGGAAATGGCGACCGCCTTAGTGACAGGTATCGTTACTATGATGTTTAACTGGACAATGCTGAAATATGTAGGGGAAAACGGCGTAGCAGCCATTACCATCATTATGTATGTGCTGATGTTCGCCACTTCTCTCTATACCGGCTATTCCTACGGAGTCGCGCCTATGATCAGTTTTTACTATGGCGAACAAAATCATGGAAAATTAAAAAAGCTGATACGTATGAGCTTGAAGATCATCAGCGTGATCGCTGCTGTGACCCTCATCGCTTCGCTGGTCGTTACAGAGCCGCTTGTCTCAGTGTTCGCCCGCCCAGATAACCCAGTATATGATTTGGCGGTTACAGGAAACCGTATCTGTTCCTTTGCCCTTATCTTTATCGGCTTTAATGTTTTTGCCAGCGGAATGTTTACGGCGTTATCCAACGGGCTGATCTCAGCGGTGCTTGCTTTTTCACGCTCCTTTGTATTCATGGTGATCGCTATGCTGATACTTCCCGCACTCTTCGGCGTAACAGGTGTGTGGTTTGCGACACCCGCTGCGGAGTTTGCGGCGATCTGCCTATCTCTTATTATGTTTGGCAGATACCAAAAGAAATATGGATATTAACAGGAACGATCATTTATGATGTGGATTTTTGGAATTGTCTTGATTTCAGGCATGAAAGCGCTTTTATGCAAGGGATTTTCGTTAGGAGGGTTTCTGCTGCTGTTTTGGATCAAAGGCAGGCAGCTCCGATTTAACTCTGACGAGTGGGATAGCTTTTTCATTTCACTTCCGGAAAGAAAGCTGCAAAAGTATGTTATCTGTATCTATCTGGTGGCTGCTATGTTCTCTTCGTTTATCAGTTATTTCATTCTTGAGTTGACTGGATACCGGAATAGCATTGGAATAGCGATATTGATCTTTGCAGTTGGGGTACTGATCACAGCATGCAAATGGCGTACAAAAGAAAGGGACTATCTGCTCAGACGGTATCGAGAAATACCAGACACGATCCTTGAAAGACAGAAGCAAGAAACGGAGGAAATAGAAAAAAGTGAGTGAACTGATTACTGAAGGGAATATCAGAAAGCAGACTGTTCTTGAAGCGCATAGCAGCTAAGGTGTTATGCGGGCGTCGGCTCGATCAGCATATTTGAAAGAATATTTGCTTGCCTTGGTTGCAATAGGAATGAGTTTGTCTGGCATTTCCCAGGAGCTTAAACTCAAAAGAGCCCAGTAAACAGCGGACCTGCCTGAGCCAGTCAGCACGGCAAGTAAATGGGGCTGCGCTCACCGCTGACAGCCCCGTCTGCCCTCGCCGCCTGCCAGGTGTGAGATCCAACTGGCCGATCTGTATCCTGCCCCGTGGATAAAACGGACAAAGACTCTTAGACCATCACTTATCTGTTCCATTGTTAATATGTGACATGTTAACGGGGAAATTGAGATCGCAGAGAGCGCCGTTCAGAGGAGCTGTTTTTGAATTGTGCGGCGGTAGAGGAGTGCGGCGGCAAAGCAGGAGATCAGCTCCGAGAGGGGAAAGGCGGCCCAGACCAGGGCCGGCTTCAGGGCCAGCAGAAGGGCAGCGGCGGGGAGCAGGAGCAGGATCTGGCGCAGCAGGGCCACCAGAAGAGACCAGCGGCTGCGGCCCAGGGATTGAAAGGCGGAGCAGAAGATAATGCTGGTCCCGGCGAAGAAAAAGGAGAGGGCGATGATCCGCAGAGCGGGGGCCCCCATGGCCAGGGCCTCGGGGCTCGCCCGGAAGGCGGAGCGGAGCAGGGGGGAGGCCAGCAGGGAGAGCAGCAGGGCCCCGGACAGGGAGAGGACGGCGGTGAACTGCTGGCCAAAACGGACAGAGGCTGACACGCGCCGGAGTGCCCCGGACCCGTAGTTATAGCTCAAAATAGGGATCAGGCCGCTGCTGATGCCGAATATGGGCATGAAGATAAAGGTCTGGAGCTTGAAGTAGGCGCCCAGTACAAAGACCGCGGACTGGGACCACCGGGTCAGCAGCTGGTTCAGCCCCAGGGACATGAAGCTGCTCAGCGACTGCATCACCACGGCGGGGGCGGCGACGCGGCCCATCTCAGCCAGCATTTCCCCCCGGGGGCGGAAGCCCCGCAGGCGGATGGGGAGCTGGCGCCGGAGGCGGTACACCAGCCAGAAGCCGATCAACGCGCCGGAGATCTGGCCGATGACCGTGGCTGCCGCGGCCCCCGCAACTCCAAGGTCCAGGACGAAGATGAAGATAGGGTCCAGGATCAGGTTGAGGATGGCACCCGAGCCCTGCACGATCATGAAGCCGGCGGGGCGGCCCATGGCCTGAAGAATGCGCTCCGTCAAAAACTGCATGCAGGTGCCGATGGACAGTCCGCAGCAGATCAGCAGGTACTGGGCCCCCTGCCGGGCGACGGAGGGGTCCTCTGTGGAGAGGCGCAGGAAGGGGGCGGCCCCTGTCAGGGCGAAAAGAAGGAAGAGGAGCCAGCAGAGTCCGTAAAGGAAAAACCCGTGACAGACCGCAGAAGCAGCCTGTTCCTGGTCTCCCTCCCCCAGCCGGCGGGAGAAAATGGCGCTGAAGCCCACCCCGATGCCAGAGCAGAAGGCCACCAGCAGCATCTGGATGGGGTAGGCGTAAGAGAGGGCCAGAAAGGCCTCGTCGCTGTACTGGGCCACATAGACGCTGTCCACCAGATTGTAGACGGCGCTGATGAGCATGGACAGCATGATGGGCAGGGACATAGTCACCACCAAACGGGGCACCGGCATGGCGCCCAGCATACCGTCATTGGACTGCCGCACAGAGCTCTCACCTCCTGTTTTACCGATATGGGGCGGCATCATGGCAGGGAACGGGTGTAGCGCAGGTCCACGCAGATGGTGTCCGGCGGGAAGGGGATGTCCTCGTGGGCCCCGTCCCAGGCAAACCCCATTTTTTCGTAGAAGCGGCGGGCGTTTTCATTCTCCCGCAGGACAAAGAGAAAGACCTGAAGATAGCCCTGGCCGCTCAGGCGGCGGAGGACTTCCTCCATGAGCTTGGTGCCATAGCCCTTCCTTTTATGGTCTGGATGGGTATAAAAGGAGATGATCTCTCCCCAGCCCTCATATCCTCGGGAGTTGAACTTGCACACCGTACCTGCCTGGAGACCTGCATCGATCCGGGCGGGGCCGAAGGTGGCACAGCAGACGGGAATATCCTTATCGTATAATAGAAGGAGTTGATTGCGATTTGTTTTCAGATTTTCCCGGAATGTGGGGACCCAGCGGTCATCGGTGATCTCCCGGGCCATGAAGTCGGCGGGGATGGCGCCGGCGTAGGTGGTCCGCCAGCCCAGGGCGTGGATCAGGGACAGGGCGGCGAACTGCTCCTCTGTGCGGGCCTCTTCAAAATGAAGGCGGGACATGGACAGCGCTCCTTTCAGAATGTTCTGCTCTACTGTCTTCGATTATATCCGTCCGATTCCCGGTTGGCAAGGAGGAAAGCGCCGCTGGGCCCCCGCCGCCGAAGGGGAGGCCGGCCCCGGAAGGCAGAAAAACTGGACAGAAGGTGGAAATTGTACAAAAAGTCCTGAAAAAGGGGCGGAACGGGGAAAAGGCATACAATATATCCACCTTTTTGGAAAAAATGAGAGGTGAAAGAAGAATGAAATGGGAGTGAAATAAGAAAAAAAGGAAAATTCCCCTTGCTTTTTTGGACAAATTCACATAGTATTGTATTGGAGCAGATACCCCCACAGCAGGTCCGCTGCGTTGAGATGGGGGAAGCGGGTGGTGAGAATATGGAAATGGACTCCATTCAAAAGGTAGCCGGCGCAGAGCAGGAGAGCCAGGAGCGCCGGGAGGCGGCCGCGGCGGAGAGCCGGCGGACCGTGGCTGAGGCCCGGAAGGCAGCTGAAGAGCTGCTGGAGGAGGCCCGCCGCCAGGCGGGGGCTGAGACCCGGCAGATGCTGGCCCGGGCGGAGGCGGACGCCGCGGAGGAGACGAAGACCATCCTGGCGGAGGCGGAGCAGCGCTGCCAGGCGCTGAAGCAGAACGCCCGGACCCGTCTGGATCAGGCGGCGAAGCGCATCGTGGAAGGGGTAGTGAAGGGCTGATGGCGATCGTCAAAATGAAGCATCTGCGCCTGGCGGCCATGCAGTCGGACCGGGAGGCCCTGCTGCGGCTGCTTCAGGGGATGGGCTGCTTGGAGATCGAAGAGCCGTCGGTGGACTGGAGCGATCCGGAGTGGGCCGGGCTGAAGAGCCCGGACAGCGGGGCGCTCTCCGCCGCCCGGGAGGAGAAAAACGCAGCCCAGCACGCCCTGGAGGTGCTCAAGCGCTACGCAAAGGTGAAGGGGGGCCTCCTGAGCCCCAGGCCGGTGGTCTCCCCCCAGCAGTTTTTTGAGGAGCAGGCGTACCGAAGCGCCCTGGAGACCGCCAGAGCCATCAATGATGGGGAGCGGGAGCTGGCGGCGCTGAAGGCGGAGCGGGACAAGCGGGCTGCCCAGCGGGCCTCCCTGGCACCGTGGATCCCCCTGGAGCTCCCCCTTGACACGGCCTCCACCCGGGAGGTGGAGGTGCAGTTCGGCACGGTATCGGCGGAGACCCCCTTCCCCCAGCTGGCGGGGGAGGTGCAGGCAGTGAGTGAGCTGGCCCAGTTGACGCTGGCCAGCGCAGACCGGGAAAACCAGTATCTGCTGCTGATCTGCCACCGCTCCGCCTTGGACGAGGTGCTGGAGAAGCTGAAGGAGCACGGCTGGTCCCGGGCAGTGTTCCGGGATCTGACAGGCACGGCGGCAGACAACGACCGCCGGCTGGAGCAGGAGATGGAGGAGCTGTCTCAGCGCAGGGCGGAGCAGGAGCGGCGGATCGCCGCCCAGGCCGGCCAGCGGGAGGCGCTGAAGCGGGCGGTGGACCGAGCCTCGGTGGAGATCGACCGTGAGGAGGGCAAGAGCCGCCTGGTGGAGACCCAGGTGGCCTTCTTCCTGGAGGGCTGGGTGCCGGAGGAGCGCTGGGACCAGCTGCGGCAGGCCCTGTCCGACTACCCCTGTGCCTGGGAGGTCCGGGACCCAGAGCCGGAGGAATATCCCCAGGTGCCGGTGCAGCTGAAAAACAACTGGCTCACCCGGCCGCTGAACATGGTCACGGAGATGTACTCCCTGCCTGCCTACGGAAGCGTGGACCCAAACCCCCTGATGGCCCCCTTCTTTATCCTGTTTTACGGCATCATGATGGCGGACATGGGCTATGGCCTGCTGATGATGCTGGCCTCGGTGGTGGTCCTGCGCCGGATGAGACCCAAGGGCACCATGAGCCACTTCTTCGGTCTGCTGGGACTGTGCGGCGTCAGTACCTTTTTGATGGGAGCAGTCACGGGAGGCTTTTTCGGTGACATGATCCCTCAGGTGCTGAAGATCCTGAATCCGGAGAGCACCTTCGTCTGGTTCTGGCCGCCCCTGTTCACCCCCCTGGATGACACCCTGATGATCCTGGTGGGGGCTATGGCCCTGGGTTTGATTCAAATCGTCACGGGCATGGCCATCAGCTTCATCAAAAAGATCAGGGAGGGGCAGATCCTGGATGCGGTATGGGAGGAGCTGACCTGGTGGATCGTCTTTGCCGGTCTGGCCCTGGCAGTGCTGGGGGTGACCAACGTGGTCATCATCCTGGGCGGCGTCATGGTGCTGGTGGGCTCGGGCTGGAACGCCAAGGGCTTCGGTAAGGTGACCGCCGTGTTCGGCTCCCTGTATAACCATGTGACCGGGTACTTTGGGGACATCCTCTCCTATTCCCGTCTCATGGCCCTGATGCTGGCAGGCAGCGTCATTGCCCAGGTGTTCAATACTCTGGGCGCGATCCCGGGCAACCTGGTGATCTTTTTCATCATCTCCTTGGCAGGCAATGCCTTGAACTTTGCCTTGAATCTGTTGGGCTGCTATGTGCATGACCTGCGTCTGCAGTGCCTGGAGTATTTTGGAAAGTTCTATCAGGATGGCGGAAAGCCTTTCCGGCCTATGGCGGTGAACACCCGGTATGTGGATATCAAAGAACAATGATTTGAGGAGGATACAAAAATGGATATGTCACAAGTGGTAGAGTATGGACAGAGCATGACTTTCCTGGGCAGCATCGGCGGGCTGGCCCTGGCCCTGCTGGGCGCTGGACTGGCGGCTGTACTCAGCGGCATCGGCAGCGCAAAGGGCACCGGCCTGGCCGGCGAGGCGGGCACCGGCCTGCTGTGTGAGGATCCCTCCAAGTTCGGCAAGGTGATGATCCTTCAGGTCATCCCCGGCACCCAGGGCCTGTACGGCCTGGTAGTCTGGTTCTTCGCCATCTTCCGTATGGGCCTGCTGTCTGGGACCCTGCCTCAGCTGACCATCGCCCAGGGGATGCAGTATTTCGTGGCCTGCCTGCCTATGGCGCTGGGCGGCCTGTTCTCCGCCATCGCCCAGGGCCGTGTGGCCGCCGGCTCCATCAACATTCTGGCCAAAAAGCCGGATGACTGGTCCAAGGGCATGGTGCTGTGCATCACTGTGGAGTTCTACGCCATCCTCTCCCTGCTGGCCTCCATGCTGATGATCATCAACATCAGCGCCTGAGCGCCGGAAAGGAACAGCTATGGACGGACTTGAAAAGATCACGGCCAGGATCAGCGCCGACGCGGACGCGGAGATCCAGGCCATTCGAGACAAGGCCCAGGCCCAGGCGGAAGAACTGCTGGCCCAGGCCAGGGCCCAGGCGGAGAAGGAGAAGGGCGAGCTGCTCGCCCGGGGCCGCCGGTCCGCGGAGGAGCGGAAGGCCCGCCTGATCTCTGCCGCTCAGATGGAGGGGCGGAAGATGTCCCTGGCTGCCAAGCAGGAGGTGCTGGACGAGGCGTTCCGCCAGGCTCTGGAGGAGATGTGCTCGCTGCCGGAGGAGCAGTACATCCAGCTGCTGGCCCGCCTGGCGGTGCAGGCGTCCTCCACCGGCCGGGAGCAGCTGATCTTCTCCCCCAAGGACCGGACGCGCATCGGCAAGGCGGTGGTGATGGCGGCCAACGACGCTCTGGTGAAGCAGGTGGCCCCGGAGCTGCCCGACGCCATCACCGACTCCAAGGTGGGGGCCTTCCTGGGCAAGGTGGTCAACAGCGCTGCGGCGCAGATCACCGGCACCGGGCTTTTGACCCTGTCCGAGGAGACGAGGCCCATCCGGGGCGGCTTCATCATGGTGGACGGCCCGGTGGAGGTCAACTGCGCCTTTGAGGCCATGGTGCGTGCCCAGCGGGAGCAGCTGGAAAAGCCGGTGGCGGAGATCCTGTTTCAAAAGTGAAGAGTGAGGAGCGGAGCGGGGGGACGGAGAGGGCCCGGGTGCCCATTGCCAGATCCCGCAGGAAGCAAAGACTGCCCGCAGAGATACGCGCGGCGCTCTGCTCTGACCCGAAAGGGGTGGTATTTTGTCCCAGAAACGAGATACGGATTATTTAGCCGTCTCCACCCGCATCCACGCGATGGAAAACCGCATGCTGACCCGGGAACGGATGGAGCGGATGATCGACGCCAAGGACAGCGGCGAAGCAGCCAAGGTGCTCAGCGAGTGCGGGTACGGCGAGCTGACCCAGCTGACCTCGGCGGCGCTGGAAGAGCTGCTGGCCGATGCCCGGCGGAACACCTTCCGGGACATGGCGGACTCGGTGCCTGACCGGCGGCTGGTGGAGGTCTTTCAGCTGAAATACGACTACCACAACGCCAAGGTGCTGATCAAGGCCCAGGCCATGGGGCTGGACGAGGCGCGTCTGCTCTCCCAGGGCGGGCGGTACGATCCCCAGCGGCTGCGGGAGGATTTCCTTCGGGATGACCTTCGGGACTGGGGCGAGGTGTTCCGCCAGGCGGTGCTCCGGGCCAGGGAGGTGCTGGCCGCCACCGGAGATCCTCAGCAGGCCGACCTGGTGCTGGACCGGGCCTGCTTTCAGGAGATGGAGAGCCTGGCACGGGCATGCGGCAGCGCTTTCCTGCAGGGCTATGTCCGCCTGTCGGTGGACGCCGCTAATCTGCGTGCCGCTGTCCGGGCAGCCCGGATGGGCAAGGGCAGCGAGTTTTTGAACCAGATCCTGCTCCCCGATGGGAACGTATCGGAGCGCGCCCTGGCCGGAGCGAGACCGGAGGAACTGGCAGAGCGCTTCCGCAGCGGGCCCCTGGCCCAGGCGGCGGCGCTGGGGGCGGCCCGGACCCAGCCGGATTCTGGTCCTCTCACCGAATTTGAGCGCCTGTGTGATAATGCGGTCACGGGATATCTGGCCTCGGCCAGCCGGGTCCCCTTCGGGGAGGAGACGGTGATCGGCTATCTCTACGCCCGGGAGGCGGAGATCACCGCTGTGCGCATCATCATGGCGGGACGCATGGCCGGCCTGGATGGGGAGACCATCCGCAGCCGCCTGCGGGCCACCTATGTATAAGGGGGAGAGGAGCATGTATAAGATCGCGGTGGTGGGCGACCGAGACAGCGTGCTGGGCTTCAAGGCCCTGGGGCTGGAGGTCTGTCCTGCCCAGAGCGCGGACGAGGCCAGAGAGATCATCCACCGTCTGGCGAAAGAGAACTGTGCCATCCTCTACCTCACGGAGCAGCTGGCGGTCCAGCTCCAGAGTGAGCTTCAGCGCTATAAGGACGCCCTCACCCCCGCTATCATCCTGATCCCGGGCAAAGAGGGCTCCCTGGGGATCGGGATGGCCAATGTGAAGACCGCCGTGGAGCGGGCGGTGGGGGCGGATATCCTATGAGAGATGGATTCGGTACCTTCCGCAGGGCGGCAGCAGGGGAGGCGGAGCAGGTCTTTGACCTGATCCGGCAGCGGATCGCCTGGATGGATGAGCGGGGCATCCAGCAGTGGAACCACCCCGGCTACCTCAGGCGGTATCCCTTGGACTATTTCCGGCAGTGCGCTGAAGAGGGACAGCTCTACGCCCTGTGGACGGAGTGCGGCGCTCTGGCCGCGGGGGCCGTGGTGTTGGAGGAGGACCCGCGCTGGACCGGCTATGGCGGGAAAGCGCTCTATGTGCATAATCTGGCGGCCAGCCTCCACTTCTCCGGAGCGGGCACGGAGCTGCTCAGGCGCTGCCTGGCCCTGGCCGCGGAGCGGGGGCAGGACTATCTCCGCCTGGACTGCGCCCGGGACAACCCGGTTTTGCATGATTATTATGAACGTTTTGGCTTCCGATTTGTGGCGCCTGTGGAGGACCAGGGGTATCTCGGGGATCTCCTTCAGTACCCCCTGGGGTCCCGGGACTGAGCGGGACGGCGGCACAGGAAGGATCAGAAAGAAGGTTTGAGCCAATGGGAAAAATCGTCAAGGTCTCCGGCCCGCTGGTGGTGGCCACCGGGCTCCAGGAGGCCAACATGGCCGACGTGGTCCGGGTGGGCGAGCAGGGCCTGATCGGAGAAGTGCTGACCATGAATGGGGACACCGCCTCCATCCAGGTCTATGAGGAGACTTCCGGCCTGGGTCCCGGGGCGGAGGTGGTCACCACCGGCGCCCCCCTGTCCGTGGAACTGGGCCCCGGCCTGATCGAGAACATCTACGACGGCATCCAGCGCCCGCTGGAGGTCATCATGGAGACGGTGAAGGGAAATAACCTCCCCAGAGGTGTGGAGGTGCCCGCCCTGGACCGGGAGAAGAAGTGGGATTTCCAGGCCGTGGTGGAGCCGGGCACCCAGGTAGTGGGGGGCGACATCATCGGCACGGTGCAGGAGACCCCCTCTATCCTCCACAAGATCATGATCCCGCCCAGGATGCAAGGGAAGATCGTCTCCATCCAGTCCGGCTCCTACACCGTCACCGAAACAGTGGCCGTGCTGGAACGGGAGGACGGCTCCCGGGTGGAGCTGCCCATGATGCAGAAGTGGCCCGTCCGCGTGGGACGGCCCTATAAGCACAAATATCCCCCTGTGGTCCCACTGTCCTCCGGCCAGCGCATCGTGGACACCTTCTTCCCGGTGGCCAAGGGCGGCACAGCCGCCATCCCCGGTCCCTTCGGCTCGGGCAAGACGGTGATGCAGCACGCCCTGGCCAAGTGGTCTGATGTGGACATGGTGGTGTATATCGGCTGCGGCGAGCGGGGCAACGAGATGACCGACGTGCTGCGGGAATTCCCCGAGCTGGTGGACCCCCGCACCGGCGAGACCCTGATGAAGCGCACTGTGCTGATCGCCAACACCTCCGACATGCCGGTGGCCGCCCGGGAGGCGTCCATCTACACCGGCATCACCATCGCCGAGTATTTCCGGGACATGGGCTACGCCGTGGCCGTCATCGCCGACTCCACCTCCCGCTGGGCGGAGGCGCTGCGGGAGATGTCCGGCCGCCTGGAGGAGATGCCCGGCGAGGAGGGCTACCCCGCCTACCTGTCCTCCCGCCTGGCCCAGTTCTATGAGCGGGCGGGCTCGGTGTCCTGTCTGGGCTCTGAGGAGGACCGCAGAGGCTCCCTCACCGCTGTGGGCGCGGTCTCGCCCCCTGGCGGCGACCTGTCCGAGCCCGTGTCCCAGGCCACCATGCGCATCGTCAAGGTGTTCTGGGCCCTGGACTCCTCCCTGGCCTACCGCCGCCACTTCCCCGCCATCAACTGGCTCAACTCCTACTCCCTCTATCTGGACTCCCTGAAGCCCTGGTACGACGAGCACCTGGGCCCTGAGTTCCTCCAGAACCGGGAGTGGGCTATGGCGGTCCTCCAGGAGGAGGCCAGCCTGAACGAGATCGTCCAGCTGGTGGGCAAGGATTCCCTGTCCGCCAAGGACCAGATCACCCTGGAGACGGCCAAGATGATCCGGGAGGATTTCCTCCAGCAGAACTCCTTTGTGGACATCGACTCCTTCTCCGAGTATGACCGGCAGGAGAAGATGCTGGCCATGATCCGAAGCTATGACCGGCAGTGCCGGGCCGCCGCTGAGAAGGGCGGGGCGCTGGCCGAGCTGTTCACCATCCCCGCCCGGGAGGGCATCGGCCGGGCCAAGTCTGTCCCCGCCGACCGGTATGTGGAGGCCTATGCCCAGCTGGTCCGCCAGATGGAGGAGCAGATCTCCGCCGTGGCTGAGAAGGGAGAGAAAGCGCTGTGATTCGGGAATATAAGACGATCCAGGAGATCTCCGGCCCCCTGATGGTGGTGGACCATGTGCAGGGCGTCACCTATGACGAGCTGGGGGAGATCGAGCTGTCTGACGGTACCATCCGCCGCTGCCAGGTGCTGGAGGTCAACGGTGATTCCGCCGTGGTGCAGCTGTTTGAGAGCTCTGCGGGCATCAATCTGGCGGAGTCCAAGATCCGCTTTTTGGGGCACCCCCTCCAGCTGGGGGTGTCGGAGGACATGCTGGGCCGGGTCTTTAACGGCATGGGCCGGCCCATCGACGGCGGACCTGCCATCCTGGCTGACGAGTACCGGGATATCAACGGCCTGCCCATGAACCCTGCCGGCCGGGACTACCCCAACGAGTTCATCCAGACGGGCATCTCCACCATCGACGGACTGAACACCCTGGTCCGGGGCCAGAAGCTGCCAATTTTCAGCGGGTCCGGCCTGCCCCACGCCGCGCTGGCCGCTCAGATCGCCCGCCAGGCCAAAGTGCTGGATGGGGAATCCAACTTCGCGGTGGTCTTTGCCGCCATCGGCATCACCTTTGAGGAGTCGGAGTTCTTTGTCAGCGAGTTTAAGCGCACCGGTGCCATCGACCGCACGGTGCTCTTCACCAACCTGGCCAACGACCCGGCGGTGGAGCGCATTGCCACCCCCCGTATGGCCCTGACCGCTGCGGAGTACCTGGCCTTTGAAAAGGGGATGCACGTACTGGTCATCATGACCGACATCACCAACTACGCCGAGGCCCTGCGGGAGATCTCCGCCGCCAAGAAGGAGGTCCCGGGCCGCCGGGGCTACCCCGGCTATCTGTACACCAACCTGGCCACCATCTACGAGCGGGCGGGCCGCCAGCTGGGCAAGGAGGGCTCTATCACCCTCATCCCCATCCTGACCATGCCGGAGGACGACAAGACCCACCCCATCCCTGATCTGACGGGGTATATCACCGAGGGACAGATCATCCTCTCCCGGGAGCTGTTCCGCCGGGGCATCAATCCGCCGGTGGACGTGCTGCCCTCCCTGTCCCGCCTGAAGGACAAGGGCATCGGCGTGGGCAGGACCCGGGAGGACCACTCGGGCACCATGAACCAGCTCTTCGCCGCCTATGCCACCGGTAAGGAGAACAAGGAGCTGATGTCCATCCTGGGCGAGGCCGCCCTCAGCCCTACCGACCTGCTGTATGCCAAGTTCGCGGACGAGTTTGAAAAGCGCTATGTTTCCCAGGGAACAGAGGAGAACCGCTCCATCCAGGAGACACTGGACCTGGGCTGGGAGCTGCTGTCTATCCTGCCCACCGCGGAGCTCAAGCGCATCAAGCCGGAGCTGATCGAGAAGTATCTGCCCCAAAAGGGCTAAGGGGGGACCAGAATGCCTTCCACGACCATAAATCCCACCCGTATGGAGCTGACCCGCCTGAAGGGCCGCCTGCGCACCGCCCAGCGGGGCCACAAGCTGCTCAAGGACAAGCGGGATGAGCTGATGAAGCAGTTCATGGAGGTGGTGCGGGAGAACCGGGCCCTCCGCCGCCGGGTGGAGGAGCAGCTGATGCGCGCCCAGAGCTCCTTCACGGTGGCTGCCGCCGTCATGTCCCCGGAGATGCTGGAGCAGTCCCTGCTCTATCCCAAGCAGAGCGTAGAACTGGACATGACTTTTCAGAATATCATGTCGGTGGATGTGCCTCAGTACCACTTCAGGACCCACAGCCAGGACCCGGGGGAGATCTACCCCTACGGCTTCGCCAACACCTCGGGAGAGCTGGATGACGCGGTCTCTGCCATGTCCCAGGTGTTCCAGGATATGCTGAAGCTGGCCGAGATCGAAAAGACCTCCCAGCTGCTGGCGGAGGAGATCGAAAAGACCCGCCGCCGAGTCAATGCCCTGGAGTATGTAAAGATCCCGGAGATGCAGGAAAATATCAAATATATCACCATGAAGCTGGACGAAAACGAGCGGGCCAACACCATACGCCTGATGAAGGTGAAGGAGCTCCTGCTCAGAGACGCCATTGAGGAGCGGAGAGAGGCCGACGCCAAGGCGGTGGAGGC
>OLRN01000792.1_pt1 | contig 20676 bp, 19 predicted proteins | sample 1673001 | NCBI WGS metagenome assembly OLRN01 (sample SAMEA3136745, study PRJEB25190) | human gut metagenome | biome: human gut; feature: human-associated habitat; material: faeces | place: Austria | collected 2013 | reverse complement strand
GCTTTTTCGTGGCGGGCTGGCCACTGTGCTCGCCCCTGAGCACCTCCACGCCGGGGCGGGTGGCGATGTAGCGGGCCCGGTTGGTCAGCTTGGCCGTATCCCTGCCCCCCTTCAGGTAGGGGGACATGAACCGGACGCGGCTCATCCGTCAGGGTAGACCTGGCGCTGGAGATCCAGCGCATCATCGAAGCTGATCTTCCCGTTGGTACGCAGCACCTCGTCCACCGCATAGGCCCGCAGCTCCCGGCGGTTCACCGGATCTGCCCGGAAGTGGGCGGCCACGGTGTGGCCCATCATGTTCACCTCCACGCACAGCTTGAACAGCAAAGTGCACAGCCGGTTTTCGTTGTCTGCCAATGTACCCCGCAGGGTGTCCACCAGGGCGCGGGAGAGGTACTCCGAGGTGTCCTCCGTGGCCAGGTAGCCCATGTAGAACCGCAGGGCCTTTTCAATAAATTCACTGCGCGTTTTGCAGTTGTCCTCCTCCAGCCAGCTGTCCATCCGGCGGATCACACCGGGTGTCAGCCAGACGGCGGTGCGTTTTTTGTTGTCGCGTTCCTCCATATTCTTCACCTCCGCTTTTTGCCTGCGACACAGCGGAACCCGCTGGCGCAGTAAGTGTTTATCTGAACCCGACCACCCCAAACGGCCAGAATCTCCCATTCCGACCACCTAGCCTGAAATCCGGGAAAGCCCCACACTGCGGGACTTTGTGGGCGGGAGGCCGGCGCTTGCGACCACCTCCCTTTATCCTCGTACTAAAATCGAACGCCCCAAACCGGGGCGAAACTGGCCCCAACGGGGCAGTTTTCTGGCTGGGCGGGGCCCTGGCCCACCCTCTGCCTGAAACCGGCACAAAGGGCGCACACGGGGCCGACGGCGTGCTCACAGTTGGGCCAGACTGGGGGCCTGGCGGGGCTGCGGTTCCTCCACCAGATACCGGGCCCGGAAATCGGCCAGCGCCATGCCGGTCTGCTCCAGGCAGCAGGCGTCCATCTTCTCCAGCAGCACCGTCTGCTCCGATTCGGTCAGCGGATACCGGAAGGCGAACTCATTGCCGTCTTCGCACATCAGGATGACGTCCAGTGCGGAGCATGGCCGGCCGACGTTCAGGTCATAGGCGGCGTACACGTTGAACCAGTCGTCGTTTTCCGCGGTCGCCACGTGGGTGCCAAAGACTGCGTCCGGGTCAAAGGTCACCGGTATATAGAACTGGAGCAGCCCATCGCACTCTGAGAGCTCATCCGCAAAACTCACCTTGTCCACGGGGATGCGGCGCTTCCCAGCCGTGAGCTCCGGCGGCTCCACCTCCTCCTGCACCAGCAGATGGTTGTACTGCTGTGCCAGTGTGCGGCCGGTACGGAGCTGGCAGCAGGCCTCCATCTCCCCGCGCAGGACGTCCCGCTCCGCCCTGTTAAGCGGATACAGGAACGGATGCGCCTTCTTTCCAAAATTCCGGCAGAGGGTTATTTCTATGTGGTCCGCCACATCCTGAAGCGCAAAATCATAGGCAGTATGGAGGTTCAGCCAGTCACACAGTGAACTGGTATCCAGCTCCGGACCAAACACCTCCTGCTGAACTTCTTTGCTGACACAGCCGAGCTGGAAATCCAGCGTGTGGCCGATGCGCAGGATCTCCTCCGGGAACACCAAATCCCCCTGCCGCAGATCCCTGCGGTGGGTCAGTACGGGAACACTCACAGGCTCATCCCTCCCAGTACAGGCCCATTCTGCTCCGGCGCGCTGTTTACCTGGGCCTGCTGTTCCGCCAGGCGGTCCAGGATCTCCTGGGCCTGCGTGTCCAGAAGGACGTTCTGTTTTGCCGCCCACGCCAGGTAGCCGTCCAGCTCCACGCCATTCTCCAGCAGGGCTTCCGCCGCTGACGACGCGTGCTTCCGCAGGCACGCATCCAGGGCTTCATAGTCATCCTGGCGCACCTGGAGCACAGACCGCAGCAGCTCCACCGCCATCCACTCGCTGCCCCTGGCGATCAGAGGCCGCAGAGCGGGCGCGGCGCTGCCCTGCGGCTGGAGCCCCTTCCGGGTCAGGTTGGTGAGGGCGTGCAGGTCACAGGCCCTGGCGGCATCATAGAGCAGACCGATGGGGGCGGCGGCAACCTGCTCTGGTGGAGCCCAGCGTATGAGATCCCTGGCCATGGCGGGGTTTTGCAGGTAGGCATACCGCAGCACCTCACCGGGCAGGGCAGGGAACGGATCGGTCACCTTGTCCATTGTCCGGTCCAGCATCGTCTGCACCCGCTGGAGATCCCCGGTGTCCACCGCCCGTTTGCAGGCATCCAACCAGACGTCCTCCGGGTAGGGTGACTTTGTCCCAAGCATCAGTCTGGCCATCCGTTTGCCCACTGGGCCTGGCCTGCCTGCCGCTGCGGCCAGCAGGCTGCCCCGCTCTTCCGGCTTCGTGATCTGAACTGCCAGGGAAGAAAACGCATAGAGCTCCCCATCCCGGACGGCCAGCACCGCCCGGTCCGCCGTGCTCATGCGCAGGGGGCGGGCGCCCACCTCGTCCATATAGGCGGTGATGCTGCCGGTCATACGGCGCAGGAGCTGCTCCGTATTCGTCATCTGTGCCTCCTGCCGCATCCGCTGTTCCAGCAGCGCATCCATGAGTACCCGCTGCTCCTTCGGACTGAGATGGAGCACCACGCCCTCCGCTTTCGTGCCGTCTTCCATCTGCCGGTATCTGGCATAGGCACCTTGCTCACCGTGAAACGCCTTGGTAATGGCGGAGGAGATGAGGAACATCCGGTCCATGTCGGAGCCGCTCTCGCCCAGGGTCTTGCCCGTGGCGAAGCTTTTGATCACAGGCTTGCCGTCCTCCCCATACCACTTCAGGTACACATCCAGGTAAATCCCCTCGCTGTCCCCGTAGTCCGTAGTGCAGAAGAGATCCGCATTCCTGGGGATCACCCTTCTGTCCTCCCAGTCGGCGTCCAGCAGAAAATACTCGTCCGGCAGATAGCCCATGCCCTCCAACCGGTGCTTCAGCTCCTCATAGACCTCCTGTCCAGTGCGGCCGCTCAGTTCAATGGTCTCCATCTGTCGCTTCCTCCTTCTGCATCTGTGTGACCTTGGATGCCGTCGGCCGCCGGGGCCGGTGCCTGTCCGGCCGGCACCGGGCGTCCAGATAGGCCCGGGTTTCGGCCGGGACGTAGGTTTCGTACAGCTCCTCCAGCGCCCGCTGGAGCTCCTTCTGAGGCGTGCGCTTGTTCTTGGCGGCCAGAAAATACCGGAGCGCGTCCAGCCGCTCCGGTTCCATGCTCACCGTCAGTTCTGTTTTTTCCATAGTCAGCTCATGCCTCCCATCGCCTGCATTGTGTTTTTCGGGGCCTCTGATGAAGCTGCCGGTGGCCCGTATTGGGTGTTCCACCGGGCCTCTGCTTCACGCAGATACCGCTCCGCCAGCTCAGGGTGTTCACCCATCAGAGGCTGGACACAGGGGACGCCGTAGTGAGTCTCATGCAAGTCCAAATCATACCGCCCCAATACATAGTGAAGGGGAACATCGTCCATCGGGAAAAAACGTCCCTGTACGGAGCAGGTTTTGCGTTCCGGGTCAATGGACTGGATGACGCCGCCACGGAGGGCAAAGTCTCCAGGACCGCCATAGGGTTCTGTGGCGGCAAAGAGCACCGTGTCTCCCACGGACAGCTCCCTGGACAGCAAAGCGTCCCGCATCTGGTCGATCAGTGACTCGCGGCTTGTGGAGAGCAGCTTGGTCTCCGGAGCCAGCAGGGCCTGTGCCTGCCGGTAAAGTGACGCCGCCTGCTGCTCCGTCACCCCCGGCCTCCATGTACCATCTGTCCGGGTGATCCGTTCGTTGTCCGGCAGCCCCGCCGCCGTTTCATAGGCGGCAATAAGGCAAGCCGTATTCTGGATTGAGTTCATATTCTCTCACTCCTCGTATGATGTGGTTGGCAGGTAGTATCTGGGGTTTGTTCTCTGTCCATTGACGCGCACCTCGAAGTGGAGGTGGGGGCCGGTAGACCGGCCGGTGCTGCCGGACAGAGATATGATATCGCCGGCCTCCACCGTTTGGCCCACCCGCACCAGCAGTTGAGAGTTGTGGGCGTAGAGAGTGGACAGGCCGTTACCATGGTCGATCATCACATAGTAGCCGTAGCTGCTGTGGTACTGGGCGGCGGTGACGGTGCCGGGCAGGGCGGCCCGGACGGGGGTGCCGGTGGGTACCGCCAAATCCATGCCGGTATGACCCCGGGTCTCCCCGGTGAAGGGGTCCCTCCGGTAGCCAAACTCCGAGGTGACCCGGCTCTCCCAGCCCGCCCCAATGGGGGAGCAGAAGCCGTCCGCCCCGATGAAGGGCACGTCGGCGCCGGGGATCCAGCCCTCCGTGCCGGTGGACACGCCATACTTCACAATGTTGTAGACGCTGTCCGCATTGGCCTGCTGTTCCGGGCTAACCTCCGTCCCTGTAAGCCGTTGGAGGTTCTGCCAGATCTGCTGGAGATCTGAAATCGGGACGGCCATGGTATAAGTCTCCTGGGTCTCCACCTCATTACCCTCCTCATCCACGGTGGTCACCGTACGGGTGCGCTCCTCATAGGTGACAAAGCAATCCACAAAGGTCTGTCCGGCATGGGCTGCCGGGTCATCCGTGCCGAAGTACAGAGCGAAGAACACCGCCTTGACCCGGATGTCATCCAGGCCGTCCCCCTCCTCCATCTGCCCCTCCACGGCCTGCATGGCGGCATCCAGCAGGGCAAAGCTGTCCCGCATCTCCTGGATGTATGCCTGATACTCCTCCGGGGTGCCCTCCGGGACGGCCCCGCCGTGAAAGCACAGATCCACCACAGTGCGGTTGTGCTCCGCCCCTCCTGAGAAGGTGGTGCAGAAGAAGGCCAGAAGGAGAATGATGGGAGAGAGTACGGCTGTCAGCACCCACCCCACGGCTTTCCGGCTTTTTTCATTGGTAAGGATGGACGCGGCAGCCTTGACTAAGATGGCGGGGCTCATGTGATGCACCCCCCGCAGGAACAGGGCAGGTTGTCCTCCGGGAATACCTGGGGGAACGCCAGCTGTCCCTTATCGTGCTCCAGGAACTCCCGCCAGGCCCAGTTCCGGCCCAAACCTTTGATAGAGGTTAAATGAGGCCGTGCCCTGTCCTCCATGGCCAGGGCACGGCCTAACAGCTCCGGATATTTGTGGTAGAGGGTGCGGATCTCCCGCCGTTTCATGCTGGGGCAGAAAAAGCAGGAGGACTTCCCCGGCAGGGGAAGCCCTGCCTCTTGGATGGCCTGGATACACCTGTCCCGGTCCCAGCCCCACTCCATAAGGGGGTATTCCTTCTGGTATTTCCGGTCCGCTTCGTCCCGCTCCCGCACCCGCTCCCGGCGCTCCGGTTCCCCGGCATCATAGCCGATGAACTTGACCACCCGGCCGCCGCCAGCCCATACCGCCCGGCAGCGGGGATCGAGCCGGCAGAACTTCTCCTGGGGGAAGGCCTTGTGCTTGAGGGAGCACTTTTTGTGGCCATAGGCAATGGAGGGGAGGGAACCGGAGCGGAGGCACTCGTCCTCCAGTGTAAGCCGCCGGCCGGCCCGTGTGGTGTACCACACCCGGGTGATGGGCGGCATCCCGTGCTCCGCCAGCCACCGACCCATAATTTCCAGATAGGCATAGGTGTGGGGCTGTTCCCCGCCGGGGTCCGCGAAGAGGATGAGATCCACCGGGACGCTCCTCTGCCAAAGTCCCACCAGCATGGCGGTGCTGTCAGTCCCAGCGCCGTATCCCACCACGGTCATCCCCCGCCTCCTGTGATCAGCGCGTGCTTGTGGGGCGGGGCATGGACGTCCAGCAGGTTGCGGTCCGCGCCGGACTTGAACAGGCAGACGCCGTTATTGGGGGAACTGATCAGGTCGTACTCGGCACTTTCCAGTTGCAGGTTGTCCATGTAGAACTTCTTGTCCACCTTGCCGCCGTGAAAGAGGAACTGGTGGGTGGGGATGGCAAACAGGGGCCGGGTCAGCTCCCGCACCCCCTGGATATCGAAATCTTCCAGATTTTGACTGGATAGGATCAGGCCGGAATTGCGCTTTCGCACCCGCTTGAGGCAGTTGCGGATGTACTCGATGGTGGTCAGGTTGGACAGCCAGAGGTAGAGCTCGTCCAGGGTGGCTACGGTGTTGCCTTTGGTAAGGAGCTGGTCGCTGAGGTAGGACAGCAGGTTGAACAGCAGGGCGTCCTTGACCGAGGAGTTGGCATGAATCAGATCCTTGACGCCAAACACCAGGAACCTTGCGCTGGTGATGTTCGTGCGGCCGTTGAAGTAGACGCTCTCCGCCCCCCGGCACATGGAGTGGAGCCCCAGCAAGAGTTCCCGCAGCAGCTCCCTGGGATACAGAGGGCTGTCCTCCCGGTCATAGTGTTCATAGGCGTCCTCCAGGACGGCGTACAGATCCTCCGCAATGGGCCAGTCCTCCGGCCCCATGGCCGAGAAGTTTGTCTTGTCCGAAATGCCCCATTTCCGGTACAGCCGCTCCAGCATCAGCTCCAAGGTATCCACCTGTTGGTGGGTGAAGGGCTTGTAGGCCCGGAAAAAGTCCTTGAGGAAGGAGATGTGCTGGGATAGGGGGGATTGCTGGCGGAAGGCATTGGGCACAGTTGGATCGTCATCCCTGTCGTCGCCAACATCCCACCGCTTGGCCTCCAAAAAGTTGATACGGAACTGCCCGCCCATGAGGTCTGCGTAACAGCCGCCCAGCCTGCCGCAGAGCCAGGCCAGCTCCTGCTCCGGGTCCAGGCAGATCACCGTCTTGCCGCTCTCCAGCAGGTTGCAGATGAGCAGCTTGAGCAGGTAGCTCTTGCCCTCGCCGGAGTTGCCCAGGATGAGCACGCTGGAATTGGTCTTGTCCGGTGTGCGGCGGTCCAGATCCAGCAGGATGTCCGAGCCGTAGTGGTCATTGCCGATGTAAAACCCGTGAGGATCGCTGCGGCCGGAGTAGTTGATGGGGTACAGGTTGGCGGTGGAGCTGGCGGGCAGCACCCGCTCAAACTGGGCGCCCAGGGCGTTCCGCCCCGCCGGGTTGGCGGAGAGGAAGCCCTCCCGCTGGCGGAGCAGCAGGGGATCTGCACTGAGCTTGGCCCGGGTGAGCTCGGCGCCCACCTCGTCCCGCAGCAGCCGCAGCTCCTCGGGGGTTTGGGCGGCCAGCTCCAGGAACACGGCGCAGTGGATGAGGGGCTCCCGGTTCTTCCGGGCGCCGGCAATGATGGCGGCCACATCCTGGAGGTTGGCCTCCGCCGTGACACTCCGCTTCAGGTTGTCCTGGCTGCTCCGGTCCAGCCGGTTCTTGTTGACGGCCTTATGGTAGATGGCGTCCTCCTCTGCCGCTGTCACCTGGCGGGCATAGAGATGGAGGGTGACGCCGGCCCGGTTGCAGATGTGGGAGAGCAGGGCCAGCTCCTCGGTGACGGCGGGGTAGCCCCGGAGGGCCAGGACGCAGCGGTACAGCCCGCCCAGCACATAGGAGTCCGTGTTGAATTTGACTGCCGCCGGGGCGATCCGATCCAGAAAGTCCTTGGGCTGGAAGAGCTGCGCTGGTTTTTCCACAGGCTTCTTTTGCTTCCTCTGACTTTTAGCCATGCTCTGTCACCCACCTCTCCCCGTCCACCTGATCAAAGTGTTCGGTCACCATGTCCTGCTGGTAGTACACCGCCAGGATGCGCTTCACATCCTGCTCCCCGGCCAGGCGGACGTGGAAGCCGTGATCCTGGATCTGCTTCTCCAATCGCCGGGGTAGCTCCCGATCCTCTGCGGCCTTGCTGTCCAGCCGGCAGACCAGGACGAACTCCCGGGAGGCGGCGGTGGAGGACTGGCGTGCGTCCAAGTGCTCCATATCCTGCCGGAGCAGCTCCCGCAGGGCGGGAGACGGTTCCTCCTCCAGCCTCCTCTGGTAATACTGCTTGTTTTTTAGAAATGACTCCCTGGAGTCCAGGGCCAGCAGCTCCAGGGATGCCATCCCCTGGAGAAGCCCGGTGAGGGCCCGCACCCGGCCCCGGATGCCCTCCGGGGACAGGATGGACAGATTGTCCGGCCGGAGCAGGTAGAAGAGCAGTTCGTCCCTGCCGCACACCGCGCCGTGCTCCGTCAGATGGGTGACACCCATGAGCTGCCGGGTGGTCTGCCGCTGGCGCAGGAGCTGCTGTTCCTTTCTATTCATTGTTCTGCCCCCATTTATAGTATTGCTGCTGCAGGAACAGGAAGCAGGCCGCCCGCCGCAGGAAGTCCAGGACGCTGGAGCCCTCCACCTGGATGGCGAGGAAGGCGTACAGCACGGTACCCACCAGGGGCAGCATGGTCCCCGTCTGGGCCAGCGCCAATACAGAGAGCAGAAAGGCCACCCCGATAATGGCCACATCCCGCAGCTGCCACAGCCGCAGGGTGGCCTTGGCCTTCAGGTTGTCTGGGTAGATGAACACGAAAACACCTCCAAAACAGGAAGGGACCCAGCCTGTCCGGCCGGATCCCTTCCTGCAGTTTATCCTTCTGTACTGCTTTCTTCCGTATCCTCGTCACATCCATCTGTTTCCCCCTCGGTCTCTGCAACGGCTTCCTCCGGGAGGCGGCCCTCCTGCTCCACGTGCCCCTCGTTGGCGGTATCCCCTGCAGCCTTACATTCCTCCTGGGCCTCCGCCAGGGCCCTGTGGATGCAGTCCAGGAAGAAGGCGTTCTGCTTGATGCCCTTCTCCTGCAGGTAGTCCTTAAATCGCTCGAACAGCTCGCCGGGCACCTGGAATGCCACCGTTCTCTTGTCTCCGCTCATCGTAGTTTCCTCCTTCTGATTGTCGTAAAATGTTTGGATCAACCAGGCCATATACTGGCCCAGTGTTTTTCCGGATACCTCCTGCTCCTCCCGCACCCGGGCGTGAAGCCCGGCGGGGATGGGTGCACAGAGGTTCTTCACATTTTCTTCCATGGATTGGCCCCCCTTCTGTTTGGTAACGCAAGTATATCGATCCCGGCGGTAAATAGCCATCACCAACAGCAACAAAGATTTTGCCGGAAAGCAAGCATAAGCAACAATGTCAGCCCCCCTCCGCCGCCCGGGCGATGCCCGCCATGATATACTCCACGCATGGCACTGGGACACTATTACCCAAGGCCTTGTACCGGGCGGAGTCCGAGGCGCCGGGCAGGTCTGTCCACCCATCCGGGAACCCCTGAAGCCGCTCACACTCCAGTGGAGTGAGACGCCGGATCAGGAAAACCGCCAGTGTATCACGGCTTGGCTGGCAGATCAGATCGGTGGCATCCTTCCCCTGACGGGCACTCTGGGTGGAGGCGGTATCGTCCTCTCTGAATTTGTCCACCCGCTGGCGGCGAAAAATGGCGTGCCGGTCCACACTGGTCAGGGTATAGGCCACATCATTTTGGATGCCAATGCCGTTGCCGCCATTGCGGGGCTGCCGGTCAATGGCATTGCCGCAGATACACATAGTCGGCTCCGGCTGGAGGGCCAGAGGCAGGTTGTTGCCTCCGGTACCAGCCCTGGCGGATAGTGTGGGCACGATCGGATGCGGCCCAGTGTATCGGCTGTCAATGCCGTGGTTCTCAAAAACCAGGGGCTGATGCCCGTGCTGTTGTGCCCGCAGGGTTCCGGTCTTATCTTCAGTGCAGTCCATGACGCTGCCGCCCTGGTCGTTGAGGCAGAGCACGGAGGGCATGCGGTTGCCGCTCTGGCCGGCCTTCAGGGTGGGCGCCGCACGCTCCGAGTATCCAATACTGCCCGCGCTGGCCCCCGCCCCGGCGGAAAACCCGGCTGTAATATCCCGGGTATCCGCCAGGCCGCACTCATCCCAGGCGGCCAGCCCCGCCTGCACCAGGAGGGCCGCATGGAGCTGGGGCGGGAGAGGCTTGCCCCGCTCCTTCGCCCTGCGCAGAATGCCCAGGCAGGCTCTCCTGGTCAAATAGTATTTTCGGGGCGGATTGTCCTGCAAAATCAGCGACAAGGAACACCCTGCGTCTCCGCTGGGGGGTGCCGGGCCAGTATTGAGCGTCGAAGACCTTCCACGCCAGGGAGAATGCAGCTCCCACTCGTAATTTCCCAGCAGGTTGCCAGCCCCAGGGGTGAGGTCGAGTGAAAGGTATGGAATTGTCTGCAATTCCGGCGATCTGTTCCAGGACGAACCGGAAGTCCTCCCCTTTAGGGAAGCCGCTGCTGAACACGCCGGGGACATTCTCCCAGCAGAACCATCTGGGGCGAACAGACTTGCCTGTCCGCCCTCGTCGTATATCCGCATCCCGCATCTCCTTTGTCACCCGGATCTGCTCCAGGAACAGCCCGGACCGTGCGCCGGCCAGTCCGGCGCGGGTACAGGATGCCACGGATAAGTCCTGACAGGGTGAGCCGCCGCAGATAATGTCCACCGGCGCCAGCTTCGCCCCGTCCAGCCTGGTGATATCCCCCATATGGAGCGTCTCCGGGAAATGATGTTTCGTGACTTGAATGGGGAAGGGCTCAATCTCGCTGGCCCACAGTGGGGTGATCCCCTGCCGTATGGCGGCCAGCGGAAAGCCGCCGATGCCGTCAAACAAGCTTCCGAGGGTAAGGGTCATTTTACCGCCTGGACAATGGTGCGGGTGGTATTGACGGCAGCCTGGGCGGTGTAGACGGCGCTCATGATATTGGCTCTGGTGGTGGTGTCCAGGCCGAAGGCTCCGGCGATGCGGGGCACCTCTCCGGCGGCCAGCATGAGGCCCAGCCCTAAGAGGGCCCTGTCGCTGAACACCATGAGCCCCGCCACCAGGATGGTGGCCTGGAGGAAGGCGGTGAGGCACAGGCCGATGACCTGCTTGCACCACTGGGTGAATCCGTCCGTATAGCCCCGGGGGATGGAGAACATGTACAGGGAGCCCACGGCAATCTGGATGAGCAGGATGCCGCCCCGCTTGAGATTGCTGAAAAACACCTTGATCACCGCATAGGCCATGAGAATCATGGCAAAGAGGAGCATGATAGGGTTGGTACCCAGGCCGAACTTGGATGCCGCGGCCACGTCCATGAGGCCGGCCCCCTCCAGGTCTGTGAGGATCTCATTCCCCAGTTCACCGATACTCTTGCCCGCCCCTGTGATCTCCATGGCAAAGGTGCCCTGGAGGGAGACGGAGAGGGCGTACAGCCGGACGGGCACGGTGGTGAACAGGCTGACGGCGAAGAAGCCCTTGAGGGCGTTGAGGGCGGGCTGCTGGAGGTTCCCCCGGCCGGAGGCGTACTCAATGCCGCACTCAAAGGCGGACACCACCACGCTGACGGCAAAGAGAGCCAAACCCAGTTGGGAGAAGAAGCGCACCACTGACCGCACCCAGGAGAGGTCAAACAGCTCCACCCCCATGTTTCCCATCTGGGCGAAGAAGGCGCCCAGGAAGCCCACCATCTGGCTGTAAAACCAGTCCAGGATGGACTCCATCACCGGATTGGCCACAAAGTCCCAAATAAACACTCGCCTTCACCGCCTCAGATGCCTACGATATTCCAGATGTAATTGGGGGCCAGCAGCACGAAGATCAGGCAGACGAACAGGATGGCCGCCCCCGTCCACTCAAACTGGCCGTGCTTGCGATAGTCGAAGAAGCACAGTGCCACCTTGACAAAGAATGCAATCCCCAGCACCATGGTGAGGGCGGGGAACACCACAGTATCCACCACGGTCTTAATCTGGCCGGCGGCATCCGTCCAGGTCTGCTCCACGGCGTCCGCCACATTGCCGGCGGAGGAGGCGAAGGCCGGGACCATGCACAGGGCGGCCACCGTCAGGGCCAGGAGCAGGATTCTGATGCTCTTTTTTCTCAAAGTCACTTTCGTAGCACCTCCATGAAATTGAAGGGCCGCCCGGGTTGGGCGGCCCTCCTGAAGATGGGTTGCTGGAATCAATAGCCGGTGCGGGGCAGGGGCTCCGAGGGCTTGTAGACCTTGGTCACCCACCGGGAGGTGGCCATAATCCACTGGCCGTTGTACACGCCGCCCACGTCCGCCTGGTTGACGAATTGGCTGCCACCGGTAAGCCAGGCGTAGACGGTGGCATAGACCTGGGGTGCCTCCACCTGCCGGAAGTTGGCGGGCACCACGCCGAAGGACATCATAAATTCGGTGACGTACTCGTTGGAGGCCAGGCACAGGGCGGCCTTGGAGGCGTCCAGTACATAGTTCTGCTGGGTGCTCAGGTTGTCCGCCAAGGTGCGCCAAGTGCCGCCACTCAGGTTGGTCTTGTAGACCACCTTATAATTGCCCGGCACGTTGTAGGTGCCAGTGACAATCTTGTCCAGCCGCACCGCCTGGCCGGGCAGGGTATCCCTCCAGAAAAATGAGGTAAGGCTGGTGGTGGAGTTGTTGCCGATGCCGCTGAAATCGTAGCGGATCTGTTGGCCGGGCATAACCTCCACATAGCCGGTCTTTTGGATGCTTACATTGGTGTAGAGGCTCTTGTTGGTCATAGCCACCTTGACAATCTGGCCGGCAAACTCGATCTCCACCTCGATGGGGGTCTTGTCCAGGCCGTAAAAGTCTGCGGCCTTGGACTCCACGATTTTGTAGCGGCCCAGTGGGAGAGGCCGGGAGGATGCAACGCCGTTCTTGTCCGTCTCAACCGTATCGACTAAGTTGCCGGTCCGGGCGTTGTAGATCTCAAACTCTGTGCCGGGGATGGGGGTGCCGGCGGGCCAGCCGTTGACACTGTTGTAGTCCGCGGAGGTCTTTGTTATCTGGATCTGTCCAGTGATGGGGGTGTTCTCCCACTCCACCTCGGTGGTCTCCCCAGACTCCACATAGACGGTCTTTTTCTCCGTGTCAGGAACATAGCCCTCATTCTCTAACTCTCTGAGATAATACCGCCCGGCCTCCAGACCCTCGATCAGTACATACCCCTCGTTATTCGAAGTGTACTGGCCAACGGGGGTGTTGGTGCTATCATAGAGGATAAACGGCACCCCATAGATGCCCTCGCCGGTGGTGCTGTCCGTTTTGTGGATCAGGATGGCGCTCACCGGCGTGTTCTCCACCTGGAGGGTGGTTGTCTCCCCGTTCTCCACCTCGAAATAGTGGGGCGTATCGTCCATGTGGAAGCCTTCCGCGCTCTCGGTTTCCACGGCATAGTACGATCCATTCTCCAGGGACAGGAACACCCGGCCGTTTCGGTCTGTTGTCACGGTACCCACCAGGGCGTCGTCCATACGGCGGATTTCAAATGTAGTGTTGGGAATCCGCTCCTTGGTGTCATCCGCGTTGACCTTGATCAGCTCCAAGCCGCCCACAGGGTCGTTATACACCGTGATGGTCTGGGTGTCGTTGGGGTTGATGACCACCGTTTGGGTACGGGTCTCCTCATGGATGGTGTAGCCCTCGATGGTCTTGGTTTCCGTGATGATGAATGTCCCCACCAAACCGTCAATGATGATCTGGCCGTTTTCGTCAGTGCGGTAGAGGCCCATGCTGGAGGTCATGCCGCCGTTGTCGTCCACCACCGTGCCGTCCGCCTCGGTGATGGTAAACTCTACCCCCTCCAGGGGCTCATGGGTGACGGAATCCAGCTTGTTGATGACAAGGCCGCCCTTGGGGGTGTTGGTGATGACCACCGTTTGGGTATCTACACCCTCCCCGATGACTACATTGGTGGAGGGGGCGTCCATGACGTACCCATGGGGCGCCTTGATCTCCGTGAGCACGTATGCGCCGGGGGCCAGGTTGGTGATGCGGATCTCACCGCTGCTGTCGGTGGTGAAAATACCGTTCTGGGTGAGGGTGGAATCGCCAATTACCCCGTCCAGTCCCACCTCGCAGCCGGCGGCCGTCGTCACTCGGAACTGGGCCCCGGCGAGAGGCTGGCCCGTGGCGCTGTCCCGTTTCTGGATGATCAGCTCACCCTTCGGCTGATTCTTAAAAGTGAGGCTGACCGTCCGGCCCTCTTTGATCTGCACGGTCTGGGCCTGGGTATCGATGAGGTAGCCCGGAGGGGCCTGGGTTTCCGTCACCACCACGCTCTTTCCGGGCTGGAGGCCGGAGATCAGGATCTCACCATTTTCGTCCGTCCGGTAGATGCCGTTGGAGTCCCCAATGAGGGTGCCGTCCGCATAGGTGACCTTGAACTCTGCGTCAGGCAGGGTCACGCTGGGGTTGGCCGAGCACACCTTGCGGATCAGGAGGTTCCCGTCCGGCATGTTTTCAAAGCGGACAGTGATGACACTCTGCTCCCCGTTGTCTGCCAGGTAGACGGTCTCGGAGGACTGGATGATGCTGTACCCGTCCGCCGGATCCACCTCCTCCACGATGTACGATCCTGGCTTCAGGCCCGTCCAGATGGCCATGCCGTTGGAGCCGGTCACCTTCTGTCCAATCACGGTGCCGCCGGTACCGGAGGCGCCTCCCAGGTAGCGGAGCTGGAAGGTGGCCCCGCCCAGGGCCTCGCCAGTGACGCTGTCCGTCTTGTGTACCACGATGGCGTTGAGGGGGACGTTCTCAAATGTCAGAGACTTGTTTCCGCCGCCCTCAATATAGACCTCCTGGGTGGCAGGCTCCTTGATGGTGAAGCCGGGGGCGGGTTCCAGCTCCGTCACCCGGTACCAGCCGTCCCGCAGGCCCTCCAACACGATCTGGCCGCTGGCGTCAGTGAAGTAGATCCCCAGGTTGTTGAGCTCGCCGGTGTCGGTGCCATTGCTGCCGTACCAGAGCTGGAATTTGGCCCCCCGGATGGGGCTGCCGGTGATGCTGTCTACCTTCTGGATGGTAAGGGTGGGCTTTTTGTGGTTCTCGAAATAGACGGTGTGGTTCCGGTTGGGATAGAGGGTGACCAACTGGGGCTCCGCATCCATGAGATAAGGGGAGGGAACCGATTTTTCTGAAATTTGATACACCCCGGGCAGCAGATTTTCCAGGGTGGCCGTTCCGTCTGCCCCGGTCTTGATTTCATCCACGCTGTGGCCGTCCGCCGCTTCCACCAGGAATACGGTATCCGGCACGGGCTCCCCGGTGTCGGCATCCCGCTTCACCACCGTCAGGTTGGGGCGGATGTCGTTCTCTAGGATGATCGTGGAGGTCTTGCCGGGGAACAGCTCCACATGGCGTTCCACCGGGTCGCTGATGTGGTCTGAGGTGGTGTCCAGCTCCTTGACCGAATACACCCCCGGCTCCAGGCCGGAGATCAGGATCTCTCCATTTTCATCAGTGGTACGGTCCAGATACCGGCTGCCGTCCTCGATTTTGGCGATGCGGAAAGTCACCCCAGCCAGCCGGGAACCGTCCGCACTCAGCTTGATGAGGTGCAGGGAGGGCTGGACGGAGTTGGTGAACACAAACCGGGCTGTCTGGTTGGCCTCCAGTTGGATGATGCGCTGGGCCTCATCAATGATGTAGCCGGGGCAGTCCAGTTCCGTCACCACATAAGCTCCGGTGGGCAGTTCAGACAGGTCGATTTCGCCGTTTTGGTCGGTAACAAATTCCGCCGGGCCAAAGCTGCCGTCCACCGCCTCAATGCGGAACTTGGCGTTGGGGATCACCTTGGAGGGGTTGGCGCTGTCCACCTTGACCAGCCAGATCCCGGGCTTCTGGTCGTTAAAAAAGTAGAGCTCCTTAATACTGTCTCCGGCCTTCAGTTCAATTTCCTGCGGGGTGGAATCCGCCAGATGTCCACTGTCCCCAGTGTCCACCTCTTGGACGCGGTAGGTGCCCGGCCGGCAGTCCGTGAGCAGGATTTCTCCCAAAGCGTCTGTCTCATAGTCCCCCAGCAACTCCCCATCCCGCCAAATACGGAAGGTGACGCCGGGCATGGTCTCATGGCTCTCTCGGTCGTACTTGATAATCTTCAGGCCGGGCAGGGCCTCGTTCTTCAGGGTGTAGGTGACGCAGTCTCCTGCCACCACAGTGGTGGTATAGGTCTGGGAATCCCGCTGCCACCCCTCTGGAGCGGACAGTTCCCGGATTTCGTATGCCCCCGGCTTCAGCTCCGTGAAGGTATAGGAACCGCCGGTGCCGGTGGTACCGGTATAGGTCGCGCCGCTCTCGATGTGCTTGATCTGTATTTTGGCTCCCGCCAGGCTGGCCCCGGTGGAAGCGTCGATCTTTTCAATTCTGAGATCGCCGTAGGGTTCATTTTCAAAGTCCACCTCGGCGGTTTCCCCGTACTTCACGGTGACCTGTTTGACCGGCTCCTCATCCAGCAGGTGGTACTCCGGTGATACCCGTTCATAGATGGTATAGTTGCCCACCTCGGTGAGAGGGATAGTGATGGAACCGGATTCCGGCGTGGTGTAGACGCCGATGGTGTCCCCATCCGGGCCCACCACCTCGAAGGTGGCGCCGGAGAGGGTGACAGTGGTGCCCGCCTCATACTTGGTGATCTTGAGGGCGGTTTCGCTGGGAGGGGGCGTAGGCTCGTCTGGGTCATCCGGCTCGTCGGTATCCGAATAGTTAGAGATGGCGTTTCGCAGCAGGCTGACCTTGGGATCCGTGTCGCAGAGGTAACTCTGGAGGTTGCCGTACTGGTCAACCTCCTGGCAAAGCGCGTAAAATACGACATACTGGTACACATCGGCTGAGAGGGAGAGCTGGACACTGCCGCTCTGGCCCGCTACGCAGTCCTCTGGGTAGAGCACCTTGAAGGTCCCCTTGTAGCCGTCTCCGGTATTGGAGACCTTGACCTGGGTAATATCCTGGTTGTTCTCATCCACAATACGGGCGCCCTCCGGTACGTCCGTCCCATCCTGGAACGATACATTAACAGCCTGTCCGTCCACCCAGGTCGGAGAAGTGACAGTAAATACCTGCTGGCGATAGGCGGCCCCATCAATGGTGACGGGGTAGGCTGCCTCCTGATCTGGGGAGGTGGTGAGCTGGGGCTCTGCCACACTGGTCCATGTGGTACCCTGAGTATAGATTTTGACCGCGGCATTGAGAATGCTTTCCCCAATCTCCCTCTCCGGGCCGGTAAGTCCGGGGGCTACGGTGACGTCGCTGATGTCCCACTCGGGGATCAGGTAACACCACAGGGCAATCTTGCCGGCGTAAAATGCCTGGTACTTGTTGGTCAGACCCAACTCCGCCAGGGAGCGGTGGGGGTACATGTTGGCCACCAGGCCCACCACTTTAGAGTCTGACGCTTTCTCCTCCGCCAGATAGCGGATGCTCTCCCCTTCAGGAACCGTCTGTGGTACGCCGTACTGGTCTGGCGTTACACAATAGGCTGGGATTTCCTGCGTCTCCCCGACGCTGTTGCGGTAGAGAAAGTAGGTATACGACTGGGTCTGCACCCTGCCGTTGACGGCCAGATAATTCATGGAGTAGCCGCCGCTGTAAATGTTGACCTCACCCAGGGCCTCCTCCGGGGTGGAGGCGGCACCCGCCGGCAGGATCAGCAGGGACAGGGCCACCGCCAGGGTGAGCATCAGGCTGATGATTCGTTTCATTTGCAAACTTCCCTCCTAAGCAAAAAGCGGGAGGCTTGCCGCCTCCCGCCGGTTTGTCTGGGACGCTGTTAGGTCACGTCCCTCTGATATTATATTCGGTATAGAGATATTTCCCGTCGTGGTACACATCCCAGGCTTCCACCTCGAACCGGGCCCCCGGCGCGGAGCAGAATACTTGGGTAAGCTGGTCTTCCTGCCAGGGCCAGAACATCTGCACCGCGTTCTGTGCAGAGATGCCCAGGTGCAGGTTGAGAGCGGGGGCACCATCCGCCCACAGCTCTGGACAGTTCACTGCGGCGTTGTAGATGGTGTACTCCATCCGCCGGGTCTCATAGAGGTTTCGAATGTGCAGGTTGTCCCCATATTCACTTTGAAACCGACGCACCTCCGCCTTCGGCAACTCCAGCTCCGGGAAGCGCGTCTGGTCATAGGCGGGCAGGGGTTCCGGCTCCTCCCACAGACGCAGATCCGTGATCTCATAGGTGGTGCCGTCATCGCAGAGCACCTTGTCCCCCTCCTTCAGCCGGAGGGGCTCGTCCGACTGGGGGACGGTGACCACCCCGGAGGGGGCGGACACCGCACTTTCCTCTGTGTAAGGGGAGCTGGTGTCTACCAGGACACGGTTGGCGCCCTGGTCATACGCCACGCCGAAGTCTACCGCCCGGCCGACGTCCCGGAGCTGCACATAGTTGTGACCATTGATGACATACGCTTCCAGATCCACCTGCTTGCCGTCTATATAGAAGGTCTGGGTGCTTGGGGCTGCAGTGAGGGCAGCCACCCCCGCCGACGCGGGCCCCACCAGTGCTGCGCCTATCAAGGTACCTGCCAATACCGCCGGAATAAGCTGTTTCCTTTTCATACGGTTGACCTCCTTCTTTCCTCTGCTGTCCTTGTGTTCCTTACAGCAACAACATACCGGAAATCTGGGGAAAAGTCTATAGCAAAGGGGGGGCCCGGTGGAGAAAATGAGCCCGCAAAACAAAGCAGGTTACACAACCTCCGCCGCCTGCACCTGCCAGCGGTAGGTCCTCTGGTTACGCACGCAGGTGTAGAGAGTGAGCTTGTTCTCGTTGGAAGGGGCGGTGCCGCTGGTATCCGTCTCCTTGACCTTCTGCACACTGGTGACCTCATAGGTGCGGACACCCAGCTTGGTGGTCCAGGTGATGGTATCTCCCCGCTCCAGGGTGTGGAGATCTCCAAAGTCGTCCCGCACCCCCCGGTTGTGTCCGGCGATGGCGCAGTTTCCATCCCAGATGCTGGTGCCTTTGAAATGTCCCGCGCCCTTCATGAGCGTGGAGCTGTCTGTACCCTCATAGACCCGCACACTCAGGCCGATGGCGGGGATTTTTAAGGTACCCAGGTATCCGCCGGAGTAGTAGAGGTCCGAGGCCACCGGGGTATAGCCCAAGGTGCCGCCAGATTCCGTCTCCTGCTCCGGTTCCGCGGGGACGGCGGTGAAGGTGTCCACAGAAGGCGGGAACACAACGGGCATCCCGCTGCCGTTGACGGCGCCCACTGCCATACCCTCCGGGGCCAGGTTGGGCGTGAGCCAGGTTCCGGTGTTCAGAGTGTCTGCGCTGGCGCTGCCGAAGCCCGGCGGGATGAGGGCGGCATTCTTGCTGATGTCCTCGTTTTTCAGGGCCCCGCCGTCTGCCGTGTGTACCACCTCCACCGAGGTGGGCTTGCCGTAGTCCGGCCCCTCCGGCGCGTCAATGGCGTAATCTAAAGCACCCGCCGGGGTAGCCAGGGCCGCCGCCAGGCAGGCGGCCAGGCACAGGGTGGCCAGCTTCTTCACTCCGAATCCTCCTTGTTCTCCCGGCGCCGCTTGACGAACAGGCAGGCTCCAATCACGCCGCCCACAGCAAAGACCACGCCCAGCGGGAGCAGGATGGCCGCCCAGTTGAACTGGGCCAGGCCATCCCCAGACTCCTCCATGGGTACGGCGGGCTCCAGGGGCTCCCCCTCAAAAATTGCAACGTAACGCACCCGGTTCAGGGCGATGCGGCTGACGGTGCCGGTGTAGTCCGCCGTGACAGTATAGCCGGTGACATAACTGCTGGTGGCGGTGCCGGTGTAGGTGGCCACGGCGGTGTAACAGTCCCCCAGGTTGTAACCGGCCACGCTGGCGGTGTTGTCCGTCCGCCAGTCAATATTCTGGAGGGTGAGGTTGCGCCCGTCCTCCTCAATGCTCTTGGGGATGCTGGCGGTATCCTGGCTGGCCAGGTTGGGATAGGAGCGGGTGGCGGACACCTCCCGGGTGGAGCTGCCGTAGCCCGCCGCTTCCACCTGGACAGTGTCCAGCTGGAGGGACAGGGTGCCGGACAGTCCGTCCTCCGTGACGAACTCCTTCTCCGGGGGCAGCAGGGCCAGGACGGATTCCATATCCTTGCTTTTACTCTCCAACGATACCGTCTCCGTGTGCGGACGGCTCTCATGCTCCGGCAGCTCCTGCTGGAGCAGGTCTGTCAGGGTGTAGTGGAAGCCGTCCTGCTCAAAGTCGGACCGGGGGATGCCTGCGGGATCGTCCTCCGGTCCCAGATCATAGAGCTTCCGCAGTTCCGTGCCATCCTCGCTCTGGGTGATGGCGGTGGGGTAGCAGACCTCCACCGCGTCCGTTCCCGCTGCCAGGGCCGTGGGGGCCAGCGCCATGGTCAGGCACAGCACAGCGGCACACAAAGTCAATGCTCGTTTCATCATTCTCTCCCTTTCTCTTATTTCATTTCATCCATTCCGCCCATCTTGGGGCCGGATCGCGCTTTTTGTTCCGCCTGGCGCAGCTCCATGTGATAGGCGTCCAGAACGGCTTGGTCAAAGGCCTTCTTGAATTCCGCCGTGCAGGGGAAGCAGAGATCCAAGTACTCTCCATTCACCTTCCTGCAGGGCATGGAGACGAAGGGACCGTTTTTCCCCTCCCGGATCTGAATGCCACGGACGGCAAAGCAGCCGTTGAGATTCACAGAGGCAATAGCCAACGCGGGTCCTTCCTTCTTGGACAGGTATATCTTGGTATTCAGCTGCATGGGGCTCTGTTCATGATTGTATTCTGACACGTATTTCCTCTCTTTCCCGCCGCTCCAACGTGCGGCGCATCAATACGTCGTATTCCCAGGGCGCTATCTCCAGAGAGAGGTAGGCACCCTGTTCTGTGATTCCATCCGCCTGATACCGAGGCACCAGAGGATATCCATATCGCTTCCACTGGCGCAAAAAGTCCGGCTGTTTCCAGCCGGCTCCAACGATATACACCCA
>OLRN01000781.1_pt1 | contig 20985 bp, 19 predicted proteins | sample 1673001 | NCBI WGS metagenome assembly OLRN01 (sample SAMEA3136745, study PRJEB25190) | human gut metagenome | biome: human gut; feature: human-associated habitat; material: faeces | place: Austria | collected 2013 | reverse complement strand
CGCTACCAACCCCAGAGGACGATACTACCGGGCCGGATGGCACACGATAGGCTAAGCAAGCGCCTATATTGTACCATTCCACCCGGGATAAATCAAGTCCCGGGCATTATTATGTCCGGAAATAGGGGGAATGGTCAATGTCAGCACAAAAAAGGCGGTCGCCAGGAGACGGGAGTATTCGTATCCTAAAAAACGGAACGGTGGAGTTCACGGCCACACTGGAGGACAAAGACGGCTTCCCGATCCGGAAGCGCTTCTATGCGCCCACTGAAAAAGAAGCCAAAAGGAAATGCCGAGACTGGATAGCGAACGCTGGTCAGGACGAAACAGATGAAACCCTCGGTGCAGCCATTGATCGATGGTACAAAGCCTATAAAGAGCCACACATAAGCCCCGGAAGCGAGCATAATTATAACCTGTATATAGGACATATCAAAGACGCACTTGGCCAACGCAAGTTATCCGGGATAAAATCATATGATATACAGGCATTTTATGCAGCACATGCGGGGAAATCAAAATCCGCTTACAATTATTACAGCATCGTATTCCGGGCAGTATTCCGGATCGCAGAAAAAAGCGGGGACATTCGGCGCAATCCGATGGACAACGTAAAATCTCCGGAAATCGATACGCCAGAGGCGGAGGTATTCCCCCGAGCGGACATAGAAAAAATTCTAAATCATGCGCGCAAAGACCCTTTCGGCTATGCCATCTTGTTGGCCTTATATACCGGTATGCGTCCGGGAGAAATCGCTGCACTGAAATGGCAGGATATCAATCTAAATGACCAAATAATAACCGTGCGCCGTACCACCGGACGCGTAGAGGGTGGTTACGGACTGCGGGAACAGACAAAGACCAGACGAATCAGGCGCATTGTCATGTTTCCGGAACTGGTCGATGTCCTCACGGAATTGCAAAAAACAGACGGTAGCATTGTTTTTGTACTGCACGACAAGACCGGAAAATGGTTGTCCCCGGATCAGCTACGGCGGAGGTATGAGGCATTTTTCCGGCGAATGAATCACGACCTTAAACTCCAAGGGGAAAGTGCGGTGAATATCCTGTCTCCGCACAAGTGCCGTCATAGCTTTGCTACCTATCTGCTAGCCGGAGGCGCAAATATCCGTGCGGTTCAAAACGTGCTTGGTCATGCGTCGGTATCGACCACGCAAAAGTATACACATGTGGACCTGGAAGAAGGGCGGAAAAATATATCCAAGCTTGCGTATTAGCCTATCAATTACGCATCAATTACGCATCAAATGCCATTTTTTAAGCGTTTTTGACCGTTTTTCGCATCGTCAATTCTTGACATAAAAAAGCCCGCGAACCCAGTGTTTATGCGGGTTTGCGGGCACACCTGTACCATAACCGGGATGTATTTGTGCCCGCGGAGCACCCCCTCCCAAGGGCCGTTTTCGCCCGGCGTAATGAATGCGTAATGAACAGGCCCTGAAACGCGGTGGCAGGATGGACGAATTTTGCAACAATAGTCCATAAATTCGCCTAAAACCAAAGGATAAACGGTTCGTCAAAACATAAAATTTTAAAAGGTGTATTTGTACATATTGCTGCTATTTTGAGGGGTCAATGCGTCCGAAAAGGGGGCGTACGGGGGCCAGGGTTCCAAAAAACGGTTGGAACCTTAGGAGGGATTGCCCGATATGCAGGAAACATCTTTCCTGCGCGCGTTCGTAATGAATAAAAGGTCCGCTGCCCGCAGACTGACAGACCCCTGCAATGGTGTCGTGTTTCACGACACCATTTGTTTATCCCAGCAGTTTGCGTTTTTTTACAACGGCGGTGGTTTCTTCGGATGACAGAAACCCGTAATCGTAGGTCACGTTGCGGCGCTCGTCCCGGCGCAGCTGCTGAATGATCAGCCCCTCGCCGGAAATGCGGGTCACGGTGCCCGGCTCAGTGTCCTCCACCGTCAGTTCGACGGACTCGCCCGGCATCAAGGTCAGCTCGACGCAGCAGGCGGGCACCTCGGTGGCCTGGAAAGGCCCGCCCGCATCGTACCGCAGCGGGTTTGCCGAATGATAGAGCGTGTGGCTCACATGCTTTTCGAGGCACATCAGACGCAATTCTGTCGGCGTCAGGCCGGTAGCTTTTTGGGGAGGAAGGGACTTGTAAGCGTGGCCCATCCGCCGATGAATCTTCGACGAATTCAGCCCGCTGGAGCAGTACGCCCCTGTACAGAAATTGCGCCGCAGGGAATGGGCGACAAGCTGGGAGTACAACTCAGCGTCCTGGGCTCGTTTGTCGAAAAGATAAACGCGATTGGCAGCAATCGCCTGGAAGGCAGAGGGCTTGCGCAGCAGCGTCGAGATTCGTGCGCGCACCTGCGCTTCCCAGGCGGCTGCTTTGGCGGGACTGTCGTCAAACCCGTTTTCGTCGGCTTGTCCGCACATAAGACGCAGGGAAAGGTCGCCATATTTGGCCTCCATCTCTTGCCGATAGCGCGCAAGAGCTTCCCCAAGTTCCCGGGAAAGGGGTACAGCCCGGTAGGAATCCTTGGTCTTGGGCAGCTCAGTGCGTTTGCCCTCGTCATCCACCTGGCCGCTGATGTCCAGATAATACATCCGGCCCTGGGAGGTGTCCAGCCAGCGCAGGGAATCAAACAAAAGACCGGTGCATTCGCCAATCCGCAGACCAGCGTCAGCCAGAATTTCTGCCTGGCCCTGGATGACCGGGTCGGCACAGATGGCACGGAGAATTGCGTCCGGAATCATGCGAGCATGGTCGGTGCGGTTCAGAAGCAGCATCTGGCGGGAGGGCTTCCCGTTGTACGGGAAAGGCGCCACTGGAATGGACACGCCTTCCGCCTTCAGACAGCGAATCAACTCGTACAACAGGAACAGCCGTGTCCGGGCTGAAGAGGGAGGAATCTCGCCGTATTCCCAAGTGTTGTGTTTGGTAGCATCTCTCGCTGCATTCCGACAGATTTTTTCCTGGAGCTGTTTGTAGGCTGCATCGTCCAGATCGCCGGCGCGCAGCCCGGCCAGCTCATCCACCATGATGTCGTACTGGCTGCTGTATTTTTGTACGGTCGACTTCATCCAGCGGGGGTGGATGTCAAACAACGTCTGTTTGTAATTCCGGGCCAGTTCGGCGAGATCGGCGTCTTCATCGGGAACCGACACGGCAACGCCGCTCAACAGACCGCGCTGCACCATCACCGAGATCAAATAGTTGGCTGCCGCTTCCCGCTTGCTGTAAACGTCCCAGGGGTCTTTGCCGTGTACGATATGATTGACCGGCGCGTCGCTGTCTTTGCCATACAACTGCCGTTTTGTAAGGCACTTGCCGGTCATCGGATCCAGCGGATTGATGCGGCCGCGGCAGGGCATGTCCTTGTGCTTGTCCGCGGCCGGATACGTATAACACATGCGAAAATCTACGCCCTGATGCGAAAACGCAGCGGGTGGAAAGGATTTTTTTGTCATGATGTGTTCCCTCCTTTTTTGTTCTGAGCCCAGAATGCATTGAGAGCATAGGGGGCACGCAGGGTCAGTGTGACGGAGTGGTCGGTAGTGTTGTCCACCCGCAGATTGTGGCGGGCGGGTGCATGGGTATAACCGGTCAGGCACCCTTCGCCGGTAAAGGGCAGAGAAGCCGGAGCAAGGGGAGCCCAGCGCCGCAGGCGCTGCCAACGAGCCACGGCATATCGGTCGCCCAACAGGTCCAGATATGCTTCCTCGTCGGTGTCGGTCCAGGTGTCACCAAACATGGCGTGCAGCATCACTTCGTCGGCGCCGCACTGTATTGCCAGATAGCGGGCATCCCGCTGCAACAGGGCTATATCCTCTTTTACAGTCTGGCGATAGGCGTGACCCTTTTTGTCGGTGCGGGTGGGGGTTGCGGCCGGAATACCCGCCTGCAGCAAAAGCTGCTGCAGGCGCTTGGCGAGCTCCTCCGGCCCGACGATGGAGCTGCCCGGCTTTTCCGACGAAAGGCGCATTTCCTGAATCTGATCATCGGAAAGACCAAGGGCGTGCAACTGTTCCAGTCGGCGCAGCAGCACATCCCCAGCCCAGGGAGCGAGCACGAGCCGACGAAACTTATAAATAGGGAAGTTCTCATTGGTTGCCTGCAGCGTGGAATGCCGGTCGTGAAGCTTCCGCACCCGGCGGCTGATCAGGATCGTATAACAGCAGCTCCCGTCCCGCAAGGTCAGCTCTTCAATATCGCCGTAGGTCTGGCCGGAGATGTCCGCCGGGTTCGCACCGGAGTAGAGCAGCGCGACCCAAAACAAGTCATACAGATGCTCCGGCTCAAAAAGCAGGCGGAACAGTGCTGTTCGCTGGGCGTCGTCCAGGTGAGCGACGCGGCAGCTTCTGAGGATAGCATTGTTCGGATCGGTGGAGCCTTTGAGCAGGTCGACCAGCCGCAGACCGGCGGAGCAGCCTCTCCAGCCACTTCTCTCGATGGCCAGGATGAGCCCACGATAGGCTCTCTTTACATACCCGCGGGTGGAGCTGCCCACAGGCCCGGAGCTGTTTTGCAGCTTTTGATTGATAGCTTTCAGGGCCTTGGTTTGACGATCGGCATCCAGTGCGTTCAACTTGATCTCACCGACAACAGGCAGTATATAGTTTTTCAAGCAACCGGTCAGGCGAGTGCGCGTGGCGGGCGTCTCTCCGGCATACAGCACACTGGCCTGGTACGTCACAAAGTCACGTACGTTCACATCACCGTATTTCAAGTTGCGCTCGTACAGCGGACGATAGAGCAGCCGTGCCAGAGACTCCAATTCGCTCCAGCGCATTTTTTTCAAGCGTGCCAGTGCGCGCTCTTCGGTAGCATCACTGCAGTGCAGAGAGAATTCCGCATCGGGATTTTTCTGGGCGCGTGCGGTGAGTTCCTGGATCCATGGCTCCAACAGAGGAGCCAGGCCGGGATATACTTTCTCGCGTTGCGCAAGATCTGCCAGCATTTGTGCGTTGGTGTAGACCTTCTTTGTGGCAGGGTTTTTGAGCATATAGCGGGCGTCATATTTTGACTTGGTTCGCTTCATGTTGTGGTGCACCTTCTGGCGGCCCTCATATCCGGCAATGGCGAAATCGCATTTAGAAGTTCCCATAGTCGATCAGCCTCCTTTCTCACTTTGTGGCTGTAGGGAAAATGAATTTGTGCTTTGCATTCTGCGCAGGGAAACGGTTCGAAGAATTATTTTGATGAAAAAGAAAAGAGCCATTCGGGGTAAAACCGCGGATGCGGTAACACCGAATGGCTCTTTGGCTGTGGAATATTTTACAAAAAAAGGCCCACCTCGCCTACGAGCAATTTCGTAACACCAGATGAACCTTCGATTACTTTTATGACCTTATAATATAACAATTTTTAGTGAAAGGCAAGCGTTTCTTTAAAAAAATTTGATATTTTCCGCTCTTAGCTTATAATGTAAAAGTTCTTATGGAAATTTTTTAATTATTCTATTGTGGGGCAACTTCTGGTCCCGCGTGCAGAGTTTTTCGGTATAACTTGTGTGTGAAAAGAGTTCAAATATTGATTTATTGGTGTCCAATGGAATATAATGTTATCGATGAGGTGATGGCACATGACTCTGGAAGAGCGCCGGGCAAATGTACTGATCAACAAGGCTGGCGGAACAGCCGGCCCGGAGGGCAGAAGTTATCGCGTGGTACTGCCGCCGGTGTGGGTCAAGCAGCTGGGGATTACCGAGAACAGCCGCGAAGTTTTGCTGCAATTTGATGGGGAAAGCATCACCATCCGCAGAGCGGGGACAGGGGAGTATGTGGCTTTTCTCAACGAAGCGAGAGAGAAAAAGCACGACCTGCTGGTGCTTCACTATTATGACGGTGAGATCCTTTGCACCAGAATCTGTGCGGATCGGACTGCCCGGCGGCTGGCCATCGAAAATAAGACTGCCGATGTGCTTTCAACCGCGTTTGGTGTTGATCAAAATCCAAACTGGGAGGATCTGACGGCATTTCTGGAATCCCGTTGCATTCCCCGGCAGAGGGACGGATTACAACACTACCTGACCCGGCTGGGGCTGGAACGCTACGATCCGCTGGAGATCATCCGGAAAACGGAAGGCCGCATGGCGGAAGACGACTGCTGGATCAAAATCGTGGAGGGATGAACATGCCGGTCAGATTCACGACAGGAGATCGAATCGCGGGAACCTCCTCCAAGGGCAACCAGGAAAAGTGGCTGGAGGATAGCCGATGGTACAAGCTGGATCTGTTCGGTTACGAGGGCTTGGCCGAAACGGTGACCTCCCGGCTGCTGCGGCAGACCAATGTGCAGGAACTGGGGTTCCGCTATGTGACCTACCGTATGGAGAGGCTGGAAGTGCATCGTCGGCCCCGGAACGGCTGTTCGAGCCCCAATTTTCTGTTGCCCGGGGAAAGCATCCTGACCCTTGCCGACCTGTTTCGCAAAGGCATAGGCCCGCACTGGCAGGCTGAAGTCGCGCGGCAGCCCAATCTGGCCGGAAAAGTTCACTGGATGGCGGAACAGACAATACGGCTTACCGGGTTGCGGCGGTTTGGAATCTATCTTACGCTGCTGTTTGAAGTGGATATGCTGTTTGGAAACGAGGACCGCCACCTGAATAACATCGCGGTCCTGCGCAGGGGAGAAGGGTTTGACTATTGCCCTATCTTCGACTTCGGGGCGGGTCTGCTCTCCAATGTGCGCGATTATCCGATGGATGTTGATCCGCGGGCCCTTGTGAAGCAGCTTCGGGCGCAGCCGCTGAACACAACATTTGCACGGCAGGTCAAGGCAGCCCGGTCGGTTTACGGTGCTCAGCTGCAATGGGCGTTTTCAGCCATTGATGTGGCAGCCGCGCTGGAGGAGCCGCTGGAATTCTACGCCGAACGAGACCGGGTATATATTGCCGACAGGGTCAGGAGTTGCATTCACTGGCAGGCGGGCAAGTTGTGATGGGAGCAGCGAACCAACACGAAGGTGGGGTTGTCTGCATGATATACTCCTGCATAAAAAGCGCGGAGACAAGACGTAGAACACCTTGTCTGAGGCTGTCCCAAACTTTGTAAAACCTCCAATGTGGAGCACCACATTGGAGGTTTTACATATGGCCAGAAAAAATCGCACCCCTAAAGAAAATGTCCGTCGAGAGAAAATCCGTGAGCTGCTGCAGATGGCAAACATCGGAAGTATGATGTGACTTAAAGGTGTGCAAGGAAGCGAATGAATCAATTGAAGGCGTTTGCATATCTGCTTGAACAGAAGTCCATTTACCTGCAAAAGAGTCATTCGGTATAAAGCCGCAAAGATGCGGTAACACCGAATGACTCTTTTATATTGCAGGATATTTAAGGAAGAAAAAGGCCTTACATGTTTGAAAAGATCATAGCAGCTGCCGGATCTGATTGTTCACAACTGTGCTCAACTTCTCAAGCCGGCCATCTGTTACCGGAATTTGTGGATGTTCCCGGAACGCAAACCCATACAGGTTTTTCAGGTCACTGCGGATATCTTCTGTCATCAAGGCTCTCGCTGGGGCAATAAAGTCCGATCCCAGCCGTGGGGTAAGACGGGCTATATACCGCTCCGCGTGATCCAATTGATCAGAATCCAGATCAAACAGCAAACTACGGTTATTGTCAAATACCGGCGCCATGGTCTTCACCTGCATGGTATCCGTGTCAAACAGCACACCGAAGTTTCCAAAATACCGGTCTGTGTTCAGGATAATGGCGTCCAGAACCATCATGCGGCGGAAGGCGTCCTCGCTGCCGATCGAACGGAAATACTCCAGCAAGACGGATATAGACCGGTCTTCACGGGCAATGGCAGCCATTTTAGCAAGACCGACAGATTCGCTGGTGAACAGGGGACAGGTAGATACCAGTCGCCCATGGTGGAATCTCATATCATACGGAACTGCACCAGGGCACAGGATGCTGGAAAGCTGAGCGGCCAGATATTCGGATAATGGCTCCAGTTCATAGGTGGCGCTGCCGGCTTTGTAGAGATAGATGCCGTCTTGCTCCCGTTTCCAGCACTTGGCATAATAACCGTCTGTAGCAAATTCCGGCGAGGTGGAAGAAAAGCCCTGCTCGCTGAAGGAGCCGTTCAGCGCGGCCTCGGCGATAATCTCATCAAAGTCATTCTGATACAGGGACACATCCTGCCAGCACAACGGCGAATCTTCCTGTTTTACCCAAAAGGTATCATTGAGGGAAAGCGCGTGGCTGACCTGCAAAAAACCGTCCAGTGTGCGACAGCCATATTGCGCAAGAATCTGTTCAATGTGTTTTCGATGCTTTGGAGCGCGCCGCCCTTCCAGGAAACCCAAAAGAGATCTGTATCCGATGGGCCGCAAGGGAGAAAGCCAGGCCGTTTCCTGGGCTGAAACATCGCCAAATTCGTTCTGATAGGTGGAGAATTTCAGAAATGGCGTATCTTTGTTCAGTAAAATCCAGTCCATTAGCGCACCCCCTTTTCTCTTTAATTGTCATTATACCATAGAATTGGCGCTGTGTATCCCATATCTGTTGGTGTGGCCAGCGTAGAAGGAAATTGCAAGCCTGTTGTTTTCTTCTTGTTGGTGTCCAATTAACGCGTTTTAAGTGGTGAATGGTGGTGTGCTATCAAAGAACCTGAAATTGAGGGGGAAGCAGAGAAGCCGAGACGGCAGAGTAGAATGATGCGAAAAAATTGTAAAGGCGCATGCCTCAATTTGAAACATGCGCCTTTAGTTGGCGTCGTCTCGGGGCGTGCAATAAACGGCGAATTCCACAGTGGAAAAAGCGCGTGCAAATTCCGGCAGCACATCCCGGTAGGCAGCCGCCACCACCTCAGGCGGGTTGCAGAAAGCGCCGCAGCCGAAGGCGCCCAGGATAAGCACATCAATATCGTGCAGGGCGGCCACACTCAGAATTTTACGGGCCCGCTGCGTGTGCAGCAAATAGATATCCTGCCGCGACAGCCGAACGGGCGAGCCAGCGCCCGGGTTCATGGCGTTGTTCGGCCGCTCCCGCAGGTTGGGCGCGGCACAGGTGATCACGTCCACCGCCTGCATCTTATCTTCGGGCAGGCGCTTGGGCGCGTCGGTGTCCGTCTTGATGATTAGCACATCGGGGGTGTAGATGCAGGCGTCGGTGTAGGTGACGTCGTGCCGGTCCCGGTGCATTTTGTAGTATTTCTGCCACAGCTCATCTCCGAGCAGACATGGGTACAGGGTGCTGCACCGGCACAGGGCCTCCTCCTGGGCGGAACTGCCGCGGGTGACGCCGCCGCCGGGGTTTGTGGCGGAGGCGAAGTTCAGCACGGCCACCCGCTGGCCGGCATATTTGCCGGCGGCCTGCAGCGTGCGCTCCCGGGCGACGAACACGCGGGCCTCGTCGGCAAAGCGGGCGAGCTTTTCCGCAGGCAGAGCCAATTCGCCGGGGGCATAGAACTGCGTGCCCTGGCGGGAATGCTGCACCGCCTGCTTCAGTTTGGCATCCCGGGTATACCAGTCGCGGGTATCCTCAAAAATTTCGACGTTCCGTTGACGTCTGTCTATATAGGCCATGCAAGTCGCTCCTTTCGTGCTTCAAGTCCGTCACCACTTTACCTCTTCTTCCGGGATGCACTCAGCCAAAGGGGGCTGCAGGCCCTCAAGAATAGGTAGCTTGAATTCTGCGCTTACAAGTAACAGACAAATCTGAACCTTACGCCAGTTAGCGATGAGTCGGATTTGTTTTTTTTGGCATAAACCGCATTGAGATATTTACGGTGCTGAAAGTGAATGAAATTAATACCAAGTGCCCTTTCGTTTTAACAAAAACGCAACAGAACAAAAGCGTCAAAGGGAGCGTATCATCTGGCAGACAGCGTCTTGGAAGAGCTTCATTTCGGGAGAGCGCACCGTACGTTTTTTATGAACGCAGTACACATTTCTGTACAGAGGCAGGCCACTGATCTTTTTGGCGACCAATGAGTGGCTGTGTTGCTCCGCCTGCACAGACAATAGGGAAAGAATCGAAATTCCCATGCCGTCCATTACGGCATGCTTGATCGCCTCGGTATTATACATATCCACCGTTTCGGTCGGTACGGCACCCGCGAGGCTCAGCTGGCGCATCACATACTCCCGGGTGGCAGATTTTGACTGGGAGATCAAAAAAGGGTATCCTGCCAGATCGGCAGGGAAGATCTCCTCCTTTTTGCAGAGAGGGTGATCGGGCGGCATCACCAAACCCATTTCATCCTGGCACAGAACGCGGCTTATATATTCCGCGTCGTGAAGGAGCTGCTGCGACTCGGGAACGATCGCGAAGTCCACTTCGTCCGCTTCCAGAAGTTTTGTGATGTTAGGCAGAAAATCCATGGTGAAACTGATGATGATCTCCGGATGTTCCTGCTTGAAGCTGTTGATGATCTGCGGCATCAGATAAACGCCGATATAGTTGGTCGCGCCCAGACGCACGGTTTTTTCGCGAAAGCCGCTCAGAGCCTTCAGTTCCTTTTTCAGATGGGAGTATTCCGTCTGAATGGATTTGCCAAAACGATAGAACGCCCGCCCGTTGTCGTTGAGCTCCATCTTTTTCCCTCGCCGAAGAAAAAGAGAACATCCCAGTTCTTCTTCAAGAGAATGAATCTGTTTTGTGAGAGCAGGCTGGCTGCAAAACAGTTTTTCTGCCGCCTTGGCCATGCTGCCTTCTTCCACTACAATGCAAAAATTGATGATCTTGTTGATATTCACAACCGCATCGCTCCTGTACTGTTAAAATACACAAATTTGTTCCAAAAGGTTATAAGAGCTCTTAAAAGAGGAATTGGACACTACAATCTGGAACGGGTTAAAATAAAGCCATACGGGCGCCCTTTTCAGCATTTCTGGTTTAAGGATAGTTCGTCTTTGATTGGAGGTCAAGAGTTATATGCCGATTTCTACCGCAACTCAAAAAGGCAAGCCAAAGTCCGGCTTGGAAAAATGGATGAAAATCACGGGCATTACCATTGCCCTGCTGGTGTTCACCCTGATCTACACGATGCCAACACCCATTCAGATGACCGGGCAGGGAAAAGCGGCCCTGGCCGTTTTTGCCATGGCGTTCGTTTTGTGGGTGACGCAGGCCATTCCCACCTATGCGTCTTCGCTGGTGGCCATTGTTGCGCTGGTGTTTACCGGTGGCTGGGACCAGGCATCCACACTGGCGGTTTTCGGCCAGGATGTTATCTGGCTGATGCTTTCCGCCTTTATCATCACGGCCGGCATGGAAAAATCCGGCTTTGCCAACCGGCTGGCCCTGTTCATCGTTTCCAAGTTCGGAACGACCGCGAAAAAAGCGCTGATCGCCCTGGGCGTTGTGAACCTGCTGCTGGCTTTTGTGGTTCCGTCCACTACTGCCCGCGCCGCCATGCTGCTGCCCATCTGTCTGATGATCCTCAAGGTCTATAAAGCCGAACCGGGCAAGAGCAATTTCGGCAAGCAGCTGATGATTCAGGAGATCCATTTCAACAACATCTCCACCAGCGGCATCCTCACCGCCACCGCTCCGCAGATTCTGGCGGTGGGTTACATCCTCAGCATGGCCGGTCAGGACGTCACCTGGGGCCAGTGGTTTGCAGCCAGCATGCCCATTGCGATCCTTACCCTGATCGCTTCGTTCGTCATCGGCCAGCTGCTTTTTAAATCCGAAGTTACCACTCCTCCCACCACCGATCTGGATCACGGTCAGATGTCTTTGAAAGAGCAGTACAAGGCTCTGGGCAAAATCTCTGCAAATGAGATCAAGGCTCTGGTCATCTTCGCCCTTACGGTGTTCCTTTGGGCGACCGACGGCAAGCACCTGCAGCTGTTCGGGTTCCAGATCAGCCTGGTGATGGTGGCCGTGTTCTCTGCGGCGCTGTTCTTCCTGCCGTACATCGGCATTCTCAGTTGGAAGGAATCCAACATTCCCTGGGATTTGATGATTTTCTCCTGCGGCGCTTATGCCGTTGGTTTGGCGCTGGACGCTTCCGGCGCGGCCTCTTTCCTGCTCAACAGTATCTTCGAGCGGTTTGATCTGGAAGCCCTCAGCCCCTTCGCTCTTTACATGATCATCATGTTCATCGCCAGCTTCAGTCACCTGGTGTTCACCAGCAAGAACGTGCGTGTGGTCATTCTGCTTCCCGCTATCATCCTGCTGGCCAATTCCCTGGGCATCAATCCTGTGGCGCTGGCTCTGCCCGCCTGCTTCACCATCTGCGACAGCATCACCCTGCCGCCTCACTGCAAGCCCAACCTTATCTTCTACAGCTCGGGCTATTTCACGGTCAAAGACCAGTTCGTTTACGGCATGCTGGTGCTCTTTGCCAAGTGGCTCATCCTGGGCGTTGCTTACTTCACTTGGTTCCGCGTGGTCGGCATTGTTTAACGGGGGGAGGAAATAGGATGAAAATCATGAAAAAATCCATTATACTGGGTCTGGGAGCCATGCTTTCGCTGGTGTTTTCAGTGAATGTCATGGCCGCGGAAACAGCGCCTGTTTCGCAATATAAAGAGACCTTTACGCCGGCTTCTTCCAGTGACGCAGTTCTCACGGTGGAAGTGACTGGTCAGGCGGAAGATGACGGATATCTCTATATTTCCAAAACCGTGACCGATATGGCCCCCGCCGGCCAGGCGGAGGGCGCCAACGTGGAGGCAGAGGTGGAGGAATGCACCCGAGGGAAACTGGAGTTTTTCCGGGTCAAAGCAAAAGATCCTGCTCAGCCTGTGGAAGTGAAGGTGGATTTCAACTGCCCCGGGTTCTACGCGGCGGAGCCGGAGGCGGAGGATAACGGCGCTGCTTATGTGCCCGTTTCCACCAAATTCACCAATTATCTGTCCTTCCCTGTGGAATCTTACAGCGTCACCGTGACGCTGCCGGAAGGCATGGAGATCGTGAAAGTGTCCACTCCTTCCAAATATGCTGATTTCCTCCTGGGAGAAACCGAAGATGGATGCCGCACCATCACCGTGAGCAAAAAGAACGTGGCCCCGGCGGCTTCCGTGTCCAGTGCGTTCACCATCCAGCCCAGCGAAAACAATGTGAAGAACATTGTGCTTTGGGTGGCCTGCCTGGCAGTGGGCGGCGCGGTGCTTGTGGCGAAACTGAAGGAGAACAAATGAAGATCGCAAACAAAAAACGGGCGGTCATGTTGATCGCGGATGGGCTTGGAGACAGGCCCATCCCCTCACTGGGGAACAAAACCCCCCTTGAGTATGCAAGCACGCCCACCCTGGACGAACTGTGCAAAAACGGCATTTCCGGACTGATCTATCCATATCGTCCGGGCGCCAAGTGCGGAACCGACTGGGGGCACCTGTGCCTGTTTGGCTACGACCCCGCGCCTTTTTACACTGGCCGGGGATCAATCGAAGCCGCCAGCGCGGGCATCCGCCTTCAGGAGGGCGATGTGGCTTTCCGGGGGAATTTTGCGACAGTGGCGGATGACTTCACCGTTGCGGACCGCCGTGCGGGCCGCATCAGTGAAAAAGAGGACATCGACGCGCTGCTGGAGGCAATTCAGGACATCACCATCGACGGCTGCTCCTTTTTGGTGCGCAGCCTCACCGAACATCGCCTGGCGCTGGTCATGCGCGGGGCCGGTCTGAGCGGAAAAGTGGCGAATACCGACCCCGGCACCGCGTGTGAAGGGCAGCCTGTGAACGACCCCCGGACGTCCTGCGCTCCGGGTGAGGAGCGCACCGCCCGCATCCTGTGGGAGTTTTTGCAGGAGGTGCACGCCCGCTGGCAGGACCATCCGGTGAACCAAAGACGGCTGGCGCAGGGCAAACTTCCGGCCAACTTCATCCTGACCAGAGGCAGCGGCAGCGCCATCGTGCTGCCCCCATTCGCAGCGCGGTTCCCGGGCGCGAGGGTGGCCTGCATCGCGGGAGACGTCACCATCACCGGCATTGCCGAAATGTGCGGCTTTGAGGGATATACGCAGAGCAGCTTCACCGGCGGATTTGACAGCGATTACGCGGGCAAGGCCCGCAAAGCGGTGGAACTGCTGCAGGACTACGATCTTGTCATCGTTCATGTGAAGGCCACAGACCTTTGCGGCCACGACGATCTGCCGCTGAAAAAAGCGGAGGTCATTGAAAAAATAGACGGGATGTACCGATATATTTTGGAGAATACCGACCCGGCCACGACATATTACATCATGACTGCCGACCATTCCACCCCGTGCCAGTATCGTGAGCACAGTGCCGACCCGGTGCCGTCCTTTTTCTGTGGCCCGGACGTGCGGACAGACAGCGTGCAGCACTATGGGGAGCGGGCTTGCGGCGCTGGCCTGCTGAACCAGTACACCGGAGCACAGCTGATGGCCACCATCATGGATTATCTGGGCTTCAACCCCAAATTTGGGGCCTGAGAGGAGCTGGAAGAAGCAATGAATGAAATCAAGATCTTTTCTTTCAGCGGCAGCGGGGAAAACGGAAGAAACTGCTACGCCCTGCAGACAGAACAAGGTATCATATTGCTGGACTGCGGAGTAAAGCGGGAAACAGTGGGCGAACAGGTGGGTTTTTATCCTCCGTTAACAGAGGAAGTGGCCTCGCAGGTCCGCATGGTTTTCCTGTCCCACTGCCACGAGGACCACTCTGCCGCTCTTCCGATGCTGTATCATTTGGGATACAACGGCGAAGTCTACGCTGCGCAGGAGACCATTGACGCCGCGCCGGGGATGATTCGCAAATGGATGGCTTACGTTGAAAAACAAGGTGGCACCCTTCCTTTTCCACAGTCGGCGGCTGAGAAAATACGGTTTTCTCCTCTTCCCCTGGGCAGCAATCTCGTAAACGGGCTGCCCGTTGAGGTTGGCCGCAGCGGTCACGTTCTTGGCGGCGTGTGGTTCCAGTTTTCCGTTCAGGGCAAAAAAGTACTCTACACCGGGGACATGACCCTTCAGCCCTCCTCGCTGGCGGTGGATCTGCCGGAGCCTTGCGATGCCGCGATCATGAACTGTGCCTATGCGGGCCAATGTATCTCTCAGGAAAAGCAGTATCAAAAGCTTTTGGAGCTTATTGAGACTACGGCCTGTGCGGGGGGAAAGGTCCTCCTTCCGCTGCCGCCCAAAGGCCGCGGAAGCGATGTTTTAAAACTGGTCAGCGCCCATGGTTTCGGTGTTCCGGTCTTTGTGGAAGAGCAAATCGTTACCTGTTATCAGGAACTTCAAAAGAAATCCCTGTGGCTTTCGCAGGCGGACGAGCAGGGAACCTGCGCCGCAAACCTTACGATTGTGAAAAATGAGAACGAGCGCCAGCAGGCTCTGAATACGGCCGGCGGCGCGGTCTATCTTGCGTCCGACGGCATGCTTACCGCGCCGGACGGGCTGGTTTATTACAACGCACTAAAAGCGGATGGGAACAGCCTGATCATCATCACCGGACACGCTGCCGCGGGGACGGTGGGCGCGGGCCTCTTTGACGAAGAGTATCGCCGGAAGAACGACGTTTCGGTCCGTGCGGAGAAGATTATCTGCAAGGTGCACCTGGACGAGCAGGACGCACTGAGTCTTCAGGAACGGCTTGGTTTCAAAAAGGTGATCCTTTTCCATGCGATAAAGGAAAAAAACAAGAGCCTCCTGGAGAGCTTCAAGGAAAGAAACATAGAAGCTCTCGCTGGCAGCTGGCCTCAGACGATCACGCTGTGAGAAAATTCAAAGAGTAAATACAGCAATTCGAAAATCCCGGACCCTCTGCCTGATAGGTGAAGGATTCGGGATTTTTTGTATTAGCGAGTGCAGGGTAATGTCGATGATGGTCGCCTCAAAAAGCAGCGGCGGGTGAGCAAGGGCGAGGCGCAGGCGCTGCCGGAAGCGGCGGCCCGCTTCGCCCAGGAGGATGACTATGCCCGGGTGGGGGCCTGGCCCGCCGCATTGGAACGCTTAACTGCGGCCATGTGGCAATGCCCGTCATCCTGGGGGTGGACAGTCCCCAGTATACCCAGTCGGAGCTGGACGCTTTCCGCAAGGAGAACGCCCAGGGCGTGACCTGGGAGGGACGCCACATGACGGGCTACGAGGCCACCCAGTACCAGAACCGCATCGAGCGCGGCATCCGCACGCAGAAGCACCGGGCGCTGATGAGCGAAGCGGCGGGGGACGGGGAGCAGCTGCTCCACGACCGGGTGAAGCTGACGCGGCTGAACCAGGAGTATGCCCGGTTCAACAAGGCCATGGGCTTCAAGAGCCGGGCGGAACGGCTGGAAGTGGTTGGATGGAGCAGCTCTCGAACCACGCAAAAACAGGTGGGCTCCATCAAAAACGATCCGCAGCGTTTCCGTGAAATCGACTTCGAAGACAAGCCCGTTACCAAGGAGTCCATTGCGAGGATAAAGCCTGTAAGTAGCCAGCTGTTGGATGCCACAGGGTAAAAGCGGCTCGCAATCATTCACAAAAACCTGTTGATGGCAGTGTACAAAGCGCCCATTGGAACTGAATATGGGGAGTGCTATAATTTGAACATGGAACGGTTCACACCGCGACCCAGGGTCGGGGAAAAGCTGGGCAGGATTCGCCTTCCCGACTTCGATGAGCCGTACATAGCCGTACACAATCATCCGAACGGCCAGACCTTTTCCGTAGGCGACATCCAGCGTGTGTTGGAACGCCCGAATTTGAAGATGCTGACTGCTGTGGGAAACAATGGTCAAGTGTATACAATGGAAAAAGCAAGCGTCTTCAGTCTGGAACCGCTAAAGGCAATGATTGACGAACTGAAAGAACAACACCCAGATTATGTACAAGATGGTGACATACACCTTCAGCTTGTAGAAACATTCTTTGAAAGGGCGAAACAATATGGGTTACACTTATACACCAGCTCAGATTGAGGAGCTGAAAGCGTATGTGCGAGAACATCCTCCTCAACCGGAATGGGATGAGGAAGCTGAGTGTTTTGACGCTCAGCTTCCGTATGAGGAGGACTGTTCTCGTCTGAAAAGAAGCATCCTTCAAGATTTGGGAGAATGGGACTACGAAAACGACTGCCCCAAACCGTGATAAATCACCATAAAGGCTCACCGCCCGCCCGGGCGGTGCACTTGTCAAACAAAAGCAGACACTAAAAAGGGATATTTGTCAGAAGCCCCGTCCGGTCTTGAACTGAACGGGGCTTTTGCAGCCCACAGCTGCGGCAGGACGGCGGTTATTGAAAAGGCACACAGAGTATGGCCGGAGACATTCCCGCGGTAAAAATGACAGCTTCATCGCCGATGGAGCTGTCAAAGTTTCTTTGAATCGGAACGGGTCACGGTGGCCGGCGTTCCTCTCCGCGCAGGCATGTTTCTAACACTGAAAATGCAGAGCCGCTCAGTTGGCGCACAGGTTGGATACCGAAACCATTTTGTGCCAGTAGTGCACATATATATCACGACCCCGAGTGCCTGGCTCGAATGGCAGAAGAGGGACTTCCACTTCCTCCAACCGGGGAATCTCACCGTGCACATAGGCGCGGATGCGCTGGATGGCGGTGTCTGTGCGCTGGATCAGGCCGCCAATGCGCAGATCGATCACGTCAAGGCCGAAGGCACTGTTTTCCAAAAGCCACTGCTTATGAAATAACTGCAAGAAGCGCGTCAGTTCATCCTTCAGGGCGGGAAGCCGGCGGCTGCAAATGAGATCCAGCTGGCGGATATCCCCGGCTTCATAGGCCGTGCGTATCTCCAGGCCGACGGAACACTTTTGTTCCAGCACGCCGCACAGGGCGATCATTGTGTCAAACAGATACTGCCAGTTCTCCGGCGTCTTCGCCCTTGCCAGGGCAAGGGCCTGCGCACAGGCGGAAAAGTGCGCCGGGTATGTGGCCGGATCCACATGCGCGTCAAACAATCCGCACAGGGGATCTTGATAGAACAGGTATTTTACAGGGTTGATGGAAACCCTGCCGGGCTTTGGATTCCCGGGCGTATACTGAGGCTCATCCAGGCACAGGAAACGATCAAAATCGGCGCCCATGCAGCAGCGGGGGAAATGCGCCCTGACCTTTTCGCTCCCATTCGTATAGCACAGTTCAGCCCAGTATTGGAGCGCCGGCAGGATTGAAAACAGGGAGCACTCGGCGCCGTTGTCGGCCCAGGCAGTGACCATCACCCGCTGCACGTTATGCTGAACGCAGCTTGCATGGGCCAGATCTGCCACATGCATGCTGAATCCGTTCCCCGGGCAAAAGCCGGTCCATTTCCAGGCGCCGCCGGCAAAGACGATGTCGTCGGCCATTTCTTTGTGCTTGTGGAACATGGCATCGTAGACGGATCTGTCCTCGGAATAATAGTCCCAATAAATCAAAGACACATCGCCGGGCAGGGTCTGGCGGATGGACGGATCCACCGCGCAGTCTGTGGAATAGTATTCGCCGCCGGTGGCCAAACGAAGGAACATGTCGCTCCAGAGCATCACATGAAATCCATATTTTTGGGCTATCTGGTAAACGCGCTCAAAATGCCGCAGCATCAATTGCATCCGGTCCTGATGACCATGCTGCTTCAAATAAGCGCCCAGCCCGACCAGATGCGCCTCATCCATGCCGATGTTGACCTGGCGGCTGCTAAAGGACTCGGCCAAAGTGCGGAACATCGCGTCGATCAGCTGGTAAGTTTTTTCATTGTCCACCAGCAGGATATCGTCTATGTCAAGCACATCTTCAAAAGCTTTCCAGCGCAGAGACTGGCCCAGATGGGCCAGCGTTTGCACTGCCGGAATGAGCTCCACGCCCATTTGCGCCGCAAAGGCGTCCATCTTTCGCAGCTGGTCCGGGGTGTATCCGCCGCGGCGGTATCCGAAATACGGATACTCTTCGATTTTATATGTATCCTCCATATACAGCTGCAAGACGGTGTATCCCATTTTGGAAATGCAGACGATCAACTTGCAAAAGGTCTCGAATGTGGGAACAGCATTGCGCGAACAATCAAGCAGAAGGCCCAGCTGCTGGTAACAGGGATATTCCGAGAGCGTTACTTCACCCCCAAGCGAAAGGGCGTCTTCCAGCAAAAGCAATGCCCGGCCAAAGAATTTTGCGTTCTCCAGCCGGATCACAGCGCGCTGCTTTTCGATTTGCACAGAAATGCCTTTTTCCGCTTTCTCGACAGACACGTCGAGCCCATGCAGAAACCCGGCGCCTTGTGGATAGTATTGTTCCACAGCTTTCTGCTGCGCAGTGGTAAGACCCAAAACATAAGTGCACCTCTCTTTGAACCATCGGATGCGGAACCCGGCCGCCGTGCCCGCGGCGCTGTTCTTCCTCAATAGAACTATACCATATTGCCCGGCGGTTGCGAAAGGGTTTGAACGGAAAAAGAAAGCTTGGCAAGAAATGCTTTCGGCCTCGCCCTTGCAACAGGAGCGGGTGTGCGAAAAAAGCGGAAAGAGACAGCGGGCCCCGGCTGCAGAAAACTGCCGGGGCCCGCTGTTCGGTTCATGATCCGGTTCAGCCGCGGGTGAGAAGGGCGGCCAGGTCGCCCAGACTTGCCAAATGGAATACCGCGCGCCCGTCGTCTTTGGCGGTGCTGATGCCCGCGGCGGCAAAGCCGCCCGCCACGGCGGCGGAGATGCCGGCGAAGGCATCCTCTACCACCAGACAGCGCGCAGGGGGGAGCTCCAGCTTTCGGGCGGCCAGAAGGAATACCTCCGGGTCTGGCTTTGAGCGTGCGATCTCGGTGCCGTCCGCCACCGCGTCAAAGAAACTGCCGAGGCCCAGCCGGGCCAGGATGAAGCGGGCGTTGCGGCTGGAAGAGCCCACCGCCAGTTTCAGACCCATAGCCCGCAGGGCAGCCAGCGCCTGCTTTGTGTCCTCCGAAAGGTCGGCGGGGGAAAGCCCCGCCAGCAGCGCCCGGTAGCGGTCGTTCTTGGCGCTGGCCAATGACGCCCTCTCGGCGGGAGAGAAAGCGCGGTCCGCTTTTTCCAGCAGGATGCCCAGGCTTTCCATCCGGCTCACGCCCCGCATCCGGCGGTTGTCTGCCTCGGTAAAGGGGATATTCAGCTCCTGCGCAAGCGACTGCCACGCCGCGAAATGAAAGCGGTCGGTGGAACAGAGCACTCCGTCCAGGTCGAAGATGACGCCTTTTATCTCCATCGGATCACCTCGGCGTGCGCAAGCTCTGCCGGCAGCTGCACCTGCTCGCCGTTCCACCGGATGACGAGCGGCGGTGCGTCAGGGACGGCGCGCAAGGCGTATTCGCCCGCTTCTCCCGCCAGCACCAGCCGCGGCAGGACGGCCGTGTCCGGGCTTGCGTCCGCGCCCAGCGGCGCGCCTTTGGGAAGATCCAGCGCCAGGGCGCAGCCCTCCCGCAGGAACACCGGGAAGGTCAGTTCCGGGCTGGCCGTGACGGTCTGCCCACCCTCAAAGCGCTGCCCGGTGAAAAGGGAGTACCAGCCGCCCTGGGGCAGCCACAAGGTGCGCCCGGACTGGTTTTCCTCCAGCAGGGGGGCCTGCTCGTCGTTGTAGTTGTTTTCCTCCTCGTAGAAGGCGTCCCGGGTGTCCACGGTGTGGCGGATGGAGCACAGCGTGGCCTGGGTGCTCAGGTGGGAGAGCAGCGTCTCATATTCCTTGTAAAGGGCCACCTGCTCCTGGGCGCTGGCAGCGCCCCGCAGGCGGGCGGTCAGGCTGTCCAGCTCCTTGGCGGCAGCGGCGTAGTCCGGCCGGGTGTAAGGCATTTCAGAAAATTTCATGTGGGTACATCCTTTCTTTCCTCCCCGCCCGCTGGGGCAGGGGACGTTGCGTGTTCTTCTTCCCCCGGGGGAAGGGGCTCCCCCTTTAGGAACTCCATGCCGTGGAACATGATGGCCTCCGCGGCCCGGGCCATGTCCTCGGCAGGGGTGGCCATGCCCTCCTGCACCCACCGGCGCAGCAGCTCCATGTTGCCGCCGCTGGCAAAGGCGTAGAAGTATTCCAGCCGCTGGGGGATGGCCTGGGGGAACTGCCGGGAATAGGCCAGCAGGCAGCTCTCCCGGCCGATGTTCAGCAGGCGCAGGGCAAATTCCTTGTCGCCAAACTCCCCCAGCGTGACG
>OLRN01000780.1_pt1 | contig 20991 bp, 5 predicted proteins | sample 1673001 | NCBI WGS metagenome assembly OLRN01 (sample SAMEA3136745, study PRJEB25190) | human gut metagenome | biome: human gut; feature: human-associated habitat; material: faeces | place: Austria | collected 2013 | reverse complement strand
CTCAGAGGAAGTCCCGCTTCGCGGTAAGCCCTCAACACCAATTCGGTGCAATAGACCTTGGTGGAATCGTTCGTATTGTAGTCGTGATCGAAAGCCGTATGGCGCTTGTAGTAGGCCAAAGCTTTGAGAGAGGCCCGTTTTGCCAATCTCCAATCTTCCAGCCGCCGCACTTCGCCAACAATGGCACGGTCGCTCAAAAAGAAACGTTGCGGCGTCTCAAGTTTCACACGGTCAAAATCGCCTTTGAAGTCTGGCTCGTATGGCACGGCATGTACAATCATGGCCTTTCCTGCCGAATCAACCACCATGCCAATATGGGAATATCCCTTGTCGGTGTCGGCCATGACCACTGCACGGCTTGACAAACTGCCGCCTCTGCGAAACACGAGGTCGCCAGCGCGAAGCCCAACGTCTGACGGCATTATGCAGTGCAGTTCGTCGCTACATGAAACCAACTGCAACAGCATCAGCATCCCTATGGCGTATTTAAAGAAATGTTTTCTCACGAGGCAAATGTACAAAAAAGTTTTCATCGGCAAAAATTTTGTTTAATATTCCACGCTATTTTTACCACATGCAATTGTCATGTAGAATTAAAATATACAAAAATAATAAGAAAATGAAGCGAGAGCGGGAGAGTGTTAGGTAGTATTTAAAAGGGATTTTTCTGGCTTCCCCCCATTACGCCTTGCATATATGACAAAAAAAACGTAAGTTTGTAGGTAAATTTTTATTCATCCAACAAGACGATTCTCCCATGAAGAAAACACTTCTCACAGTCGGCTTCGTCCTTTCCTGCTTCTCCGCAGGGATGCAAGCCCAAATAGCCCTTGTCAATCCAGTTCCGCAACAGGTGAAGGCAGAAGGCGGCATGCTTTTCGATGCCCCGAAAACCATCAAGATTTTCTCAGACAAAGGCCGCAGCAGCTCAACGGCTGCCAAGACCCTGACTGAAAACTGCAGCGTGCAGGCAAAAGGCGTTTACACCGTAACCATCGGTGTCGTTGGCGACAAGGCCACCAAGAAATACGACAAACTCGTGCCGAAGCATGCCGAAGGATATTATTTGAGCATCAGCAAAAAAGGCGCAGTGATTGTGGGCCGCGATGAAAACGGATTGTACTACGGTGTCCAGACCCTCTTGGCCTCAATGTCTAAAGGGAAATTGGAGGTTTGCACGGTGACCGACTGGCCCGACGTGCCGTTCCGCGGCGTTATTGAGGGTTTCTACGGCACTCCCTGGAGCCATGAGGCACGCCTAAGCCAGTTTGACTTCTACGGCCGCCACAAGATGAACGTATATATATATGGTCCGAAAGACGACCCCTACCACCGTGGACATTGGCGTGTGCCATATCCCGAGAAGGAAGGCCTGCGCATCAAGGAATTGGCAGAACATGCCAAACGCAACGGCGTGAGCTTCTACTGGGCCATCCATCCGGGCGTTGACATCAAATGGAACAACGAAGACCGCGATGCCTTGGTGGCCAAACTTGAGCAGATGTACAAACTGGGAGTGCGGGCCTTTGCCGTGTTCTTCGACGACATCTGGGGAGAAGGCACCAAGGCCGACAAGCAGGCCGAACTGCTCAACTATGTTGACGACAACTTCATTCAAAAGAAACCCGATGTCGCGTCGCTCATGATGTGCCCAACGGAATACAACCGATCTTGGGTCAACGAGAAGAAGGGCTATCTGCGCACGCTGGGCTCCAAACTCAACAAGAGCATCAACATCATGTGGACGGGCAACACCGTGGTTCATTGCATCGACAAAGAAGGCACCGACTGGGTCAACGAGCGCATTGAGCGCAAGGCCTATATCTGGTGGAATTTCCCAGTGACCGACTTCGTGCGCGACCACATCACGCTGGCTCCAACATACGGCAACGATTTGGACATTGCCGACAAACTTTCTGGTTTCGTGTCGAACCCGATGGAACACGCCGAAGCGTCGAAAATCGCCCTCTATGGCGTTGCCGACTATACGTGGAACATGAAGGCATACGACTTCAAGAAGGATTGGGAAAAGGCCATCCATGAACTTCTTCCTGGCAACGCGCAGGCACTCCGCACCTTTGCCCTTTACAACAAAGACCTCGGAAAGAACGGTCATGGCTTCCGCCGCGAAGAGGGAGAAGAACTGAAGGAACTTGCCGCCGACGTGAACAACGGAAAACCTTCAGCAGAAACCATCCGCCAGTTGAGCGAAAAACTGGAGCAATTGGGCGTTTCTTGCGACCTCTTGCTTTGCGACAAATCTAATGCCGAACTCGTTCGCGAATTGCGTCCGTGGTTGCTGCAGGGCAAGAACGTGGCTGAATATGGCCAGGCCGTCTGCCGCCTCTATATGGCCAAAGACGGCAAACCAGCGGATGTCTTCCCTGGCTTCAATGGCTATTATCAGCAGGCCCGCTCCTTGCAGGAACAGATGTATCAGTTGGAAAATTCCAACGTTCGCCATCCGCTGCAACCCGGCATCAAGGTAGCCACCAAGGTGATGCTCCCAACGCTCAACAAACTTTTCTCGTTGGCCGTTGACAGCTACAACGCCAAGAATGCCACCGCCCTCAGCAATGTGGCTGAATACAATCCGTTTAAGGTGTCGAGCACTGTCAGCCAGCTGGCGCTGCTGCCTGTCACGATGCGCGGAAACCAGGTAAACGTGACGCCAGCACTCGAAGTCATCAACTGGCAGGCTGGGGGCGAATTTGTGATTGAAGGCGACCGCGACATCACCTTCCAGGGCATGGCGTTCAATTTTGGCGTCAACGACATGGCGAAGAACTTCAAACTGGAACTCTTTGCCAACGGAGCCTGGAAGAATGTCAGTCTGCTCCACTACAAAGCCGACGACCCTGTCATCCACACGGGCAACGAACTGAGCGGCATGAAGGCATCCAAACTGCGACTGACCAATATCAGCGGCCAGGAACAAAAGGTGTTCTTCAAACACTTTGAATTTACGAAACAATAATTCTGACAACCCTTTTAGTAATGGCTGGAACGCGTTCCAGCCATTACTGTCATCCTCCACGCCAATGCCAGTCATACATATAGATTCGCTGCAAACGCCGGGCGTTGAACTCTTTTCCACACTGACGGAAGCCCAACTGCGCAACCGCCTGGATCCCGAGAAAGGCATCTTCATCGCTGAGAGCCCGAAAGTCATCCGCGTGGCAATCAGCGCAGGATGCCAACCATTGGCGCTTCTTTGCGAAGAACGCCACATCAAGGGCGACGCTGCCGACATCATCGCTGAGAGCGGAGACATCCCCGTCTACACCGGGCCGCGAGAACTGCTTACTAACCTCACGGGCTATACGCTCACGCGCGGAGTGCTTTGCGCCATGCGCCGCCCCACCCCGCCCAGCGTTGAAGATGTTTGCCAGAGCGCCCGCCGCATCGTGGTCATCGACAGCGTGGTCGACACCACCAACATCGGCGCCATCTTCCGTTCCGCCGCCGCATTGGGCATCGACGCCGTGTTGCTAACGACAACCTCGTGCGACCCGCTCAACCGCCGCGCCGTTCGCGTCTCCATGGGCTCCGTTTTCCTTCTTCCGTGGACGTGGCTCGAAGCGCCCGTCTCGTCCTTGGGCAAACTTGGTTTCAAAACCGTCTCTATGGCACTTTGCAACCAGTCCATCCCGCTCGACAGCCCCCGTCTGAAAGCAGAACCGCGGCTGGCCATCGTCATGGGCACCGAGGGCGACGGACTCACACGCGAGGTGATTGAAAGCACCGACTATGTGGTCAAGATTCCCATGGCAAACGGAGTAGACTCCCTCAACGTCGCCGCCGCCTCTGCCGTGGCATTCTGGGAGTTGTGCAAAAGATGAAGCACCAGCCATTTTCCATTGCATCTCCCAAACAGTTTTTCCAGAACACCACCAACCCCCCCCAAGCTCATGTCATTCGAAATACAAACCATCCCGACGGCCAACAAGCAAACGCGCTACGAACACCTCATAGAAGACATCGCCACGCTCATCTCAGGAGAGCACCGCGAAATCAGCGTCATGGCCAACGTCGCCGCCGCCATCCGCCAAGCCTTCTCCTTTTTCTGGGTCGGCTTCTACGTGGTCGACGGCGACCATCTGCACTTAGGCCCCTTCCAAGGCGACGTGGCCTGCTATCGCATCCGCCAGGGCCGTGGCGTTTGCGGAACAGCCTGGGCCAAACGCCAAACGCTGGTGGTTCCCGACGTTGACGCTTTCCCGGGCCACATCGCTTGCAGTTCTTCTTCACGCTCCGAAATCGTCGTGCCGATAATGGCGGGCGACGAGGTGAAAGGCGTGTTAGACATCGATAGTTGCGAATTGAACACCTTTGACGAGACGGACAAAGTCTATCTCGAAAAGATAGTGTCCATGCTTGCTTGTCAGATATACGAAGGAGGCGAAAGCCATCCATGAAAACGCATCGGTTCCAGAGAAAACCCTGAGACCTCTTGCGAAACCCAAGGAGCAAGAAGCCCAGGCGGAGGTTTGAAAACCTAAGTTCTGTCCGTCCACGGCCCACCCACCTATCGTAAACTCCGTTAAAAAATTGGCGTAAAATTTTGCCCGTAAAAAATAAACCCGTAAATTTGCGAACCAAACATTTCGGGCCAGACTGGATTTGACAGCAGGTAGAGATGGCAGGTAAGCATGCAGTGCGCCTGAAGGTGGGCACTATAATCTCGGCTTTCAAAAATTTAATTGGCGAAAACAACTACGCTCTCGCTGCTTGATCGAAGTATAGTACATCAGCTTAATTCCGACTAACGATTGTTGGAACGAGACATCGCTCAAGAGCTCTTTTTCCGAAGCGTCTTGATTCAGCGGTGCTATTATATCGGGAATAGTCACGTCTTGGCTTCGCAAGCGTGGCGAAATACATAGAAGATAAGGTTGCAGCGCGGGTGGCTTTGGCCTTGTTGCGACACGAAAACCTCAAAGCAAAGATAAGCATGTAGAAAGCTTGTTATTTCCTTGTTTGGACGAGGGTTCAATCCCCTCCTGGTCCACAATCGTAATTAACTTTCAGTGAGTTATGAAAATGCGTGCACATAATATGTGCCACTTTTCATAACTCATTTTTTATTATGTAATGGTAAAAAAATGGGTCAGTCCGAAAACTGGCACAAGCCGTATTTAGCAATACGGTGAGCGAAAAGAAGAAGTTATAATTTCAAACCAAGAAAAAAGCCGCAACAGAATATTGCGGCTTATGGAGGAAGAAAGTGTCATTTGGCGCACTCCGAAAGATGCGACTACCTCTTCGGCTGAAAGGCAAGGTTTGGACTATGAGCAGTCTGAAATAGCCGAGACTACTGCAAAGGGCTCGGGAATAACCCCTCAAAGCACTTCTTCTGCTGACAAAGTTACGGAATCCTCCCCATCCCCCCAAGAAAACAGACCGAAAAATTCCACCCAAGCCGCTGTAAAATCCGCGTCAGCCGAAGTAGAAACCTCCCCCACCGAAGCCCAGAAGAAGGCAGGTAACTACAAAATGGGCCACGTGAAGGTTGGCGCGTTTGACGTTACCATCGAAAATCCAAAGGGAAGCGAGCGCAGCGGTACGGATGCCAACGGCAAGAAGTGGAGCGTGAAGATGAACAATACCTATGGCTATATACGTGGCACGGAGGGCGTATCGGAAGAAGATGCACAGGGAGCGGCAGAGGGTGCCACACCTCAGTCAGCTACGGATGCTACTGAGAAGCCAACGAAGCCAGAAGTCAAATACGATTACCATGTCAAGATGAAAGACGGCAGCGGAAATGCCGTCAGTGGACGTGTCACCAATCTGTCAGCAGACGGCGTGGAAATTGAGTTTGACGCGCCATATAATGGGAAAATGGTAGACCGCATCCCTCTTGCGGACTTCGATAATGGTGTTTCTGAGATTGCTGATGCAAACGGAAATGTGCTTTGGAATGAAACAGAGGCGGTGGGCGACACGGAAGTCGCGCCACAGGTGGATGCTACACCTACGCAGGTAGGGCAGGAAGACGCAGAAAAATCTGCTATTGCCCAAGCAGAGCAGGAGCATAAGCCTACGGCCTTGGAGCGCATTCCACATAGTGAAAATGGTGAACCTCTATTTGAGCAGGCGGAAAATCCAGAAGTAGCATGGGATGCTCTTGTAGAATTTAGTGATGGCAATGCAGCTACAGCCAAAGAGATTGCCGATGCAATGACCGAGGAGAAACGCAAAGCATTGGAGAAAGCGCGGAAACTCAAACTGAAAGGCAAGACACCAGCGGAGATGCTTGCGTCAAAGCAGGCTAATGCCGCTGAACTCGCCAAAGCTGAGAGCGAATACAACCATTGGCAACGAATGGCAAATGTAGAACAGAACCGTCAGAATGCAATCCGTGCCCAGCAGGAAGCCGAGGCACGCCAACGTGCTACCGAACGCGCAGAAGCAGAAAAGGCGAAACGAGAAGCTCGTGAAGAGGCAGAACGCTGTGAGCGTGAAGCATTGGAGGGCATTCCCGAATGGCACATGGATACGCCAGAAAACGCAAGAAAGCGTGGCGCACGCCGCTATGGCGGTCAGATATTCACTCGTCAAGAGCCTGTGAATGGTGTCGTGGGTAAGGAGGTGGAAGTGAAATTTTCACAGAAAGACCTCCCCAAGGGGCATGTTGTCGTTATGGAAGCCGAGCAGTTGCAGCCCTCACATATCCAGGGAAAGCGCAACCCGATGTTCTTCATCGAGGAAGCGCAGCCCAAGAACCGCGCAGAAGATGTCTCACAGACCGCAGCAAGAAATATTGCTGAAAATATCCGTCCGCAGGAAATCACAAGCAGTACAACCGCATACACAGGAGCACCAACCATCAATACTCGTGGTGAGGTTATTCAAGGCAACAACCGCTCTGACGCACTCCGTTACCTTTGGCAGAACAATTTGCCAGAGCAACAGCAGGCATATAAGCAATACTTGCTTGACCAAGCGGAACAATTAGGACTTGATTCAAATGCAATCAACGCCATGCAGCACCCTGTACTTGTCAATCAACTTGACGTGGACGATGCCGAGGCTATCCGCTTAGGGCAAATGACCGCACAGGACACTGAGAGCGGTGGTGTAGAGCGCATCAAGCCAAAGAACGTAGCGCAGAAACTTGGTGACAATATGCGCTCGTTTGCCAATCGCTTGCTCAGTAGCAGCGATAATGATGTTACTTTCGGTCAGCTCGTAGACCGAAATGGTGAGGACGTGCTGAATTGGATGAACCAAATTGGCGCAATCAGCAACACTCAGTATCAATCGGCATTCGACAGTAAAGGCAAACTAACACCAGAAGCCAAGAACGACTTGCAGAAAGTTCTGTATCAAGCCGTGTTCAATGGAGGCTCGCAGCAGTTGGAAGAAATGTTTGACCGTCTACCAGCCAAGGCTCAGCGTGCAATCCTCTCAACTGCATTCCGTGACATGGACTCACCATTTGCAGGAAAGATGTTGCCAGAGATACAATCGTCTATCATCGCTTACAATGCGCTGATGCAGGACGAAGGCTTCGCTTCTGCAAAGAACATGGAGGAAGTTTTGAGGGCTATTGAAATATTCAAGCATCAAACTGCACTTGATGATAGGTTTGAGCAGTACATGCCAGCGGATAATTTCAGTAACTTTGCACTGCATCTTGCTGGCTTGTACAAGGCAAGCGATATATCGCAGACGACCATTGCGTCTTACTTCAACGAGATGTACGACCTTGCACAAGGGAAGAAAGCCGCCACTCTGTTTGAGGAGGCAGATACAACCGAGTATCCTCTTGCCGAGGTCATTAAAAAAGTTTTAGGAATTGATTATAAACCAGCAAAGAATGGAAACAACAATGTCGCAAATGGAGGTGCTGATGTGGCTCTCCGTAATCAAGAAGGCCAAGGAAGGCAACCCCGAAGCAATAAACCATCTGCAAGCGGAGAACAAAATCAGACAAGAACAGAATCGTCCGAGCGTGGAGGAGGAACTGAAAACGCTGGCTCAGCTGGAGGAGAGAAAGGAAATCTACCGCCTACTGAAGGAAGGGAAGAAAGTGAAGAAAACGAATTAGACGAAAATGGTAGACCCTTTATCAAGGCAGAAAATGGAACTACTGTATTTGGCGAAATCACAGATGATAGCGGGTTAACGGCTGCTCCGATAAAACTGAGTGAGGGTTTCCAAGATGCCAATACAGGCAAAGGATATGGTCTTGTTCATATAGAGGCTAATCACGGAGAGCAAATTCGTCAAGCAGGTTTCACTTCTGTAAAAGAATTTGTTTCGTTCGTAGCAACCCACTATGACCCAGATAACATTCGAGTAGGTAAGCGTAGAGATGATGGAAGTGGTACTTTCCTCATTCAAGTAACAGACACTCACGACAATACTCTATTCATAGAATTATCAAAAGATGGTTCGTATTGGAACGTAAATAGTGGCGGTATATTCCGCAAAGGGTATTCTAATAAAAAAGAAACGGTCGCTAAGACCGAACCTCAGCAACCGACCAATGCCGTATCAAGTGACTCTTCGCTTTCTGCGAATGTTAAGGATGGCATTACAAACGCAGAACCCAACGGTGAGCCTACCGTTTCTTTAGACAAAGATACGACTTTACCAGCAGACCAACAAACTTCTGATGAAGAAAATACTAAAAAAGTCGCTGATAGTGAGGGTAAAAATACACTTAAAGCCAAAATTGAAGCAGCCTCAGCCGAAGTGAACACCGACCCCACCGAAGCACAGAAAGAGGCTGGCAACTACAAGAAAGGTCATGTGCAGGTTGGCGCGTTTGACGTTACCATCGAAAATCCAAAGGGAAGCGAGCGCAGCGGTACGGATGCCAACGGCAAGAAGTGGAGCGTGAAGATGAACAACACCTATGGCTATATCCGTGGCACGGAGGGCGTGGACGGAGACCATATAGACGTGTTCCTTGCAGAGGATATGGATAAGTGGGACGGCAAATATGTGTTTGTGGTTGACCAGTACAACCCCGATGGCTCATTTGACGAACATAAGGTGATGCTTGGCTTCAACAGTATGGAAGAGGCACGGAGCGCCTATCTTTCCAACTATGAAAAGGGTTGGGAGAATGGGCGCAGAATTGTCGTGGCCAAAATCAAGACGGACGGTTTTCAGAAGTGGGTGGATAGCAGTCACAGGAAAACCAAACCGTTTGCGCATTACGTGATAGCAGGAGCGGCAGATGTTTCCGACAACGAAAAGAAACCTTCTGCATCTAAGAAAGGAAAGCCCCACGTTTCCAAAGAGAATGAGGTAAAGCGCACCGTCGAACATTTCCCGATGGAGACCCCAGAGGAAGCCGCCGCCTTTGATAAGCGCGTTCCCGAAATGAAGGATTCGGAATTGCTTGCGTATATGCAAGAGGACGGCAAGGGTGATATAAACAGCGCTTACCACATGAATATCTATGATGAATATGATTATCGGCATGCCGACGAACAAACGGAGGCATACAATATCTATATTCAGCAACTGCATGATAGCAATACCACGCTGGAGCAGGCAGAAGAAATGCTTGGCAATATCTTGGGCGACGTTGAAAGATTTGCTACGGACGAACGCTCTCAATTGATTGGTCAGTCTGATGCACTTCAAGATTATATTACGGAATTGGAGCGGCAGAAGGAAGATGAAAGAGCCGAGGCTGAAAATAGCGCTGAGAATACTGATGCAAATCATGTAGAAGAGGCAGATGTTGAAGAAAATAAATCAGCGGAGCCAGTCGAAGCAGATAAGTCAAAGCAGTATGGCGAATATCAAGAAGTTTATGATAACTTTGTCAGTGATGTAGAAAATCGCGGAATGATACCTGATTTAAGAGCTATAAAGAACAAAATCAGAGATACCAAACGCAGACTTACTGTTCTGAAAAACGGTGCGACTACATCCATTCAGAGTGACGAAGACTTAAAACGCTTTGAGGCGGCAGAGAAAAAGCTGACAGATTTGCTGCATGTCTACGAAGCTATGCGCGACTACACAGAGGCCAGAATAAAGAAAGCAGAGGCGGCAGCGCAGCGTAAACCTTGGAGCGAGAAGAACGCGCAAGAACGCATGGATGAAGCGAGCAAGAATCCTCTGACGGAAGAAGAAATACAAAACGCCCCAACCGATGAAGTAAACAAGGCAAACGCCTTGGATTATCTAAGCGGAAATCATGGGCTTATACAAAGTATATCCTATTTAAAAGTTTACGAAGATGTTAGGAATCCCAATGGAAGTGCTGCATCAGATAGCGGCACAAAAGACAAAACACAGCTGGCTGGCAGAAGTAATTCAGCAAGTGAAGGACGAGACACAGGAGGAAAATCTGGAGGAACAGCTGGCAGAGTGGATAATGGAGGAGGCAGAGAAAATGTTTCCGAACAATCCGATGGTGGAAAGAGTGGTGAGAGAAGCACTCGTGATAACGCTGGAGAGGGAAGCAATACAGGCATTTCTACAGAAGAACAACCAGTGGGCAGACGTGATGCCAACAGTGGAAAGCCCAGAAGAGGGGGCACGAGTGGGCGCACGCGAAGCGATGGCGGACGAAGCGGACGAGGAGAAAGCGGCAATCCTGCTACGGAAAATGGAACACGGAGAGCTGCATCCGAATCTGTAAAAGATGAGAGCGCAGACGACTTCCTTAACCAGGCATTAGGTGAGTTTAAGGATGTCTTGGATGATTTTATCAAGGCAGGACGCGGAGAACTCAGCATCAGCCTTGTTGGCCTCAATTCAAAACAAATGGAGATATTGCCCTGCTTGATACAAGTAGGGGCTAAGGTGGGCTATGCCTATATACGAAAAGGCGTGCATGGTTTTACCGAATGGGTAAACCACGTAAAGGAGGCCATAGGAAAATACCTCCGCGATGCCAATCTTTCAGATGATGAGATAGATGCCTTCATTAAGGAAATGTGGAAATCCAAGATACCGTTTGACGGTCAGATACATACACTTGAAGAATGGGCTTCTATCTATAGCAAGAAGGATTTGCGCAATAAGGTAAGAACTACAATAGAAGAAAAGCGCGAGGCACAGAGACAGGCTGAAAGTATATCAGTGAAGACGGGTGACATAAACAACATCCGCGAAACCCTGCCCTTCCTGCTTCCTCAGCAGCAAGAAGATGTACTGAGAGCCGAAACGCAGTTCTTTGACGAAACCCATCAGGATAGAGAGCACGCCAACGGTAAGGGTTACATGTTTACCAATGGCACGGGAACAGGAAAAACCTATACTGGTCTCGGTATTGTCAAGCGCTTTGTCAAGCAGGGAAAGAAACGTATTTTAATCCTCACGCCGTCACAACCCAAAGTGCGCGACTGGATTAATGACGGAAAGAATCTCGGCCTTGAAATAAAAAGTCTTGACGATTGGGCAAAGGAACGCGGAACTACTGCCACGACAGAGGCAGGAGAAGGCACTATCATTACTACTTACGCCAATTTTAGGCAGAATGAAGAACTTCTAAACGGCACGTTCGACCTCATCGTATATGATGAAAGCCATCGTCTGATGGAAAACAAGAATGCTGCAAACACCATAGGGACAAACCAGCATCACATGATAGCCAATCGGGATGCCGCATTCGCCACTATTAGGCTTCGTAAAATCAATCCATTCTACCAAGAGCGCGACAAGGTAAACGATGAGTTTAAGGAAAAGAGGGAACAACTCGTTAAGGAATTAACGCAGGAGAATCCTAACGAAATGGATGGTTCACTCGTCAGCAAGGGGCTTATTCCGCATTCCACTGACGCATTTAATTGGCATGAAGAAGATACTGAACGTTTCCCCGAATTTGCGCAACTTCACAATCGTTTTCAGGAACTGACGGAAACTATCATCAAAAAGGTTGACCCACAGATAGAAGAGCAGGCCAAAAAGGATGCTGCACACACAAAGGTTGTATTCCTCAGCGCTACCCCTTTCAATACCCGTGAAAACATTGATTACGCACAGGGGTATATATTCTCTTACCCAGACAAGGAACAGGCAAGAGGGTATAGTGTTGCGTCACCCCAGACCATCTTCTTTGAAGAGCATTTCGGTGCGGCATATAAGTGGCGCTATGGACGTTTGGAGCATTCAGAAAGAAATGCGGAAGCCATAGCCCAGCAAGAACGCGAGTTTAGTGATTGGCTACAACACACCCTATGCACCATGAGCGGAAGAATCATTGACTCTGAATATGATTATTCGCGCGATTTTCCTGTTGTCTCCGTAGAACATGCCGAAGAAATTAACAACGCTGCCGAGGAGATTCTAAGGGATAAATATTTCAATATGGCCTACCATAAGGTGTTCGGTAATTACAATTACGCGGGAGCTTTGTTTGAAACGCTTAAGGTGGCAACGCTTATTCCACGCATCAAACAACATCTTGAAGCAGGAAGAAAAGTCGTGATATTCCACCGTCGCGTAGAAAGCAAGACCCCTCTTATTCCGCCTTTCGCCGCCATGCTCTCAGCCTGCCACGCCATTATTGATGAAATGAAAATGAAGAACAAGCCGAAAGAGGAGATTGATGCAGCTCGCCATCGTCTTGAAGAACTTAAGGAAAAGTGGCGCGGCCTCTTGAAGTGGGAATCAATGCTTGATTACAGTATGCCGAGAGAGCAGATTGCAAAGGCTTTCGGCGCAGACAACGTGCTTTATTTCTCTGGTCAGGAATCCACCAAGGCAAAGAACCAAGCCGTTGATAGTTTTAATAACGACGAGAGCGGTAAGAATATTATCGTTATTCAGGAGGCGAGCGGCAAGGAAGGCATTTCTCTTCACGATACGACAGGAAAACATCAGCGTGTTTTGATTACCCTTGCTCTTCCGCAAAGCCCGATTACCGCTTTGCAGATAGAGGGACGTATCTATCGCATCGGCAACCGCAGTAATGCTATATTTGAATACCCCTTGCTTGGCTTGAACTCCGAAATAATACTCTTCGGGCAGAAATTCAACGGCCAGATTGGAACAACGGAAAATCTTGCACTTGGCTCACAGGCTCGCAATCTTCGTGAAAGCTTTGCTCGCAGTGTAGAGGAGAGCGGGAAGGATGTCCCTATTGAAGAACAGGGCTTTGGCGGAAAAGAGGCAGACGCAGCAGAAAGAGACGAGACCTCGCCATTTGACCGCGCCGTGCTTGACTATTACGGCAATCAGAAGTTGAAAGGAAAAAGAGACAGCCGCGAGGGGGTTGACTATTATCCAACCCCAGAACCGCTTGGATTCAAAATGGTGGAATGGGGAAATCTCAACGACGGGGAAACTGCACTTGAACCAAGCGCAGGGCATGGAGCTATTGCCCGCTACGTGCCGTCTGCAAATCCGTTGACCGCGATAGAACCATCACAAAACCTCTTTGCTAAACTGCAACTAAAGGCAGGAGGTAGCGGACGCAAATTCGTCAACACGATATTTGAAGGCTACAATGTTGTAAACAAACATGATGTTATATTTATGAATCCTCCTTTTGGGACGGGTGGACGTTTGGCCGTTGACCATGTGGCTAAGGCTTTCACGCACCTTACAGAAGGAGGCCGCATTGTGGCCATTATCCCGAGAGGTTCAACAGACAAGAAATTTGATAAGTGGATTGACGAACAGGAAAATGCCGTTGTCACAGGTGAAATCATGCTGCCAGATATTACCTTCCAACAGGCAGGCACATCCGTTATGGCTCGCGTTTTGGTCATTGATAAGGTAACAAATCAAAGTCTTCGCAGTGAAGCAGAAAGCAAATATCGCAGAATAGACCTCAGTCGTAGAAAATACGACAAGATAGAAGATTTCTTTGAGGATATTCGCGATATTCAGATGCCAAGCCGAACCATTGACGAAAAGGCGCGTATGCTGAAACGTGCCGCACCCGCTTTGCGCGATATAAAGGAATTGAAAGGCGTGGTGGACGTACAAGCCCAAGATGATGGTATAGACATCAGAACAAAAGGCAGCGCAATGGGCTTTTATCTTGACCTTACTGTTAGCGACTTTAGTTTGCAGCAGCAATTGCGAACCAAATATCAGAGGTATGCGCAAGAAATTGAATGGAACGAACACCGTCATAACGAAAAGGCTGTAGAGATTTACAAAGCCTACAACGATTTGGTGTGTCGTTTGCTTGGAAAGACGGCAGAGGAAGTTGAATCTGACATAACCAGGGAGAAAATGGGATTAGAACAGCCTCATGAAGAACAAGGGGTTGCTATCAATGTTGCACCCCAAGCAGAGGAAAGCCCTTCGTCTGAGCAAAACGAAAGCACAACGGAGTCATCGCCTTACCACTATGAATTGAAGCACCACACAAAGACTGGCGCGGAGATGTTCATGGCTATGCCAAACGAAAAAAGCGGATTAAGCAGTGAAGAGTATTCTTCTATGCTGGCAAAAGCAAAGAAGCATGGTGGGTATTGGAATCGCTTTATGAAGGGCTTCGCTTTCCCGAGTGAAAAGAGCGCGAAAGATTTTCTTGCCGAGACGGGGAATACGGAACCACAGGCAGACGAGCGTTATCAAAAGGCTGGCACACCTCTTACACCCAATAGCGCTGAGGTGGCTTTGCGCGATGCTATCGCTGACCTTATGAGAAAGAGCGGGCTTGATGTCCTTGAATCAAAGGAGGGACAACGGGTGCTGGATGAGGCGAACGGAATGGTTCGTCAGATGTCGTTCGGTGAGGCTTATGATTACGAGGCTTACCCTCTTGGTTGTGTTGAGCCTAATCTTTTAGAGAAAGAAGTAAATGTCGTGAAAGCAGATGCTGATCATGGCTTTGCAAACTATAAGGAGGCTAAGGCATGGGCAAAGGAAAATGTGGCGAAGGTGTACGATAATGAAGAGAGTGGCGGTAAGGGCGATGTGCGTATCAGTAATGCGGCTATAGACAAGTTTATGTCGCAGAGTGCTATAGACAAGAGTGATAGCAAGGATGTTCACATGGCGGTGCTGAAAGTGCTGCCTGATGTATTGAAGTCAAGCATTGACGTTGAGACACATCCAGACTTCTTAAAAGGCGAGGACGGCAAGCGACGTGTCGAAAATGGAATGAATAAGGATGTTCTTGTGCATAGATGCTATGGCGCTGTGAGCATTGACGGCAAGCCTTATCGCGTAAAGATGACATTGAAAGAAGACCCGAGGGATGTTTCGTCCCCCCATGTAACACATAGCTATGAAGCAACAAAAATAGAGTTGCTCGCAGGAACATGGGAAAACCAAGAAGGTCCTTCCCCCAATACGAACAACTCTATCAGTGCTGCAAAGTTACTTGAAAATGTTGGACTGTCGTACAATTCTGGTGAAAAAGTTTTGGACGCGAGCAAAAAACGTTCGTATGGCATTCGTAAGCATCGCGTCTACCACGGCAGCGGTGTCCGCTTCTTCCGCACATCCAATGGCGAGGCTTACGGATTTACAGTCGGCGGCAAAATCTATATAGACCCAAGAATCGCGACAGCCGAAACGCCTATCCATGAGTATGCCCACCTATGGGCCACCGCCATGCGCGAAGGCAATCCTACGGAGTGGAAGAATATTGTCGGATTGATGAAGGGTACATCCGTATGGGCTGAGGTGCAGAAATTGTACCCAGAACTTAAGAACGATGACGATATTGCCGACGAGGTGCTTGCTACGTTCTCTGGTCGCAGGGGAGCAGAGCGATTGCGTGCCGAGCAGCAAAAGATTATGCAGGGCGACGGCAGTGTGTTTGAAAAAGCTGCCGCTGTCGGTGCGCTTGCCCGCGTGAAGCAGGCTCTGAGTAAGTTCTGGAAAGGCGTTGCCGATTTCTTGGGCATCCATTATACGAGCGCCGAGGAGGTTGCCGACCGCGTAATGAAGGATTTGCTGGAAGGGGTTGACCCACGGAAGTTTGGAGTGAGCAGTAATGATGACATACGTCTAAGTACAAGTGAAGAACTCAGTCAAAGATATGGTTCAAGGTGGATAGAGGAGCAGACGAACGAGGACGGCCGTCACACCACACAGGTAAAGAACACCATTAATTCATATAAGAAATTTGGTGATTTCGTCAAACGTGATTCCAACGGTAAGAATGTTAGTATTCTTGACGCAAGCAGTGGTCTTGGATTAGGCACGGAATGGATGAGGGAAAACGGCATGAATGTGGATGACGTTGAACCCTATCCATCTGAAAACCGAATAGCGCCAACTTATACGAGTTATAATGACATTCATAAGAAATATGATTACATCATCAGTAATGCTGTACTCAATGTCATTCCCGACGACTGGAGAGCCAATGTTCTTCACGATATGACCGACAAGCTAAAGAAAGGAGGAAAACTCGTTATCAATGTGCGTAGCGCAGAAAGCATTCGCAAGCAAGGCAAGGAGGGGATAACTCGCATAACACAGGATGATGCGTCTGAGATATTGGTATTACGCCCAAATGGAAGTATAAAAGCATATCAAAAGGGATTCACCAAGGATGAACTAAAAAAGTGGTGCGAGACTGAACTTGGTAGTGATTACTCTGTTGAGATAGCAAACGAAAAAAATGCAGGAGGCAGTTACGATACGGCCGTGGTGGTTACTAAAAATAGCGAAAGCGATAATATCTTATACCGCCAAGGCGAAGACACTCCACACGTTTCCACCTCTTCCGAGTCCAAGACCAAAGCCGCGCAGAAAGCCACCGAGAACCTCAACCTTGGCGGCCGAGTTGTCGTGCATGAAAGCGCCGAAGGCCTTGAAGGAAGAGAGGCCACGGCCAAAGGCTGGTATGATACCAGAACGGGGCAAATCCACGTGGTATTGTCGAACAACACTGACGCAGCAGACGTGACGCAGACCATCCTGCATGAAGCCGTAGCCCATCATGGACTGAGAGAGTTATTTGGCCATAACGTGATGGATGCTTTTCTTGACAGCGTTCTTGCGGCAGCTTCGCAGGAAGTGAAAGACGCTATCAACGAATTGCGTCGCGGAAAAGGATGGAATTTCCGTACCGCCACAGAAGAATATCTTGCAGGGCTTGCAGAGCGCACGGACTTTGAACGTATGACGGCAGAGGAACGCGGCTTGTTTGCTACCCTCCGAAGACTGTTTAACCGTGCGCTGGAGTTCTTGGGCCTGAAAAACCGTGAGTTGAGCGATAGGGAACTTGCTTATATACTTTGGTGTAGCTATCAGAATTTGAAGATAGGCGAAAAGGGACACTATGTAGCCGAAGCGGAGCGTATTGCCATGCGTTATAAGTTGAAGGCTGGGAAGAACGCGATGACCGACACGGAGAAGAAGGAGCACTCCGTTTTGCTCCGTGGAAAACTGGATAATTTGCAGGAAATCCTTGCCAAGGATACCTATGAAAGACTTGTGACGAGCGGTTCGCACCTTGAACGTACCGCGTGGGTTGACATGCTTTCTCCTCTTCAGGACTTACAACACGCCATAGAGAAAAACGGCGGCTTTAAGCTTGGAGACTTTGAGAATCCATATAACGCTTATATCACTATGAGCAGTCGCAATTATGCGCAGATGGATATTTATAAGAGAACGCTTTATGCGGATATGATAGAGGCCATTCATGCGCTTGGCAGCGAGACAGGCCGTTCATACGAAGAAATAAAGATGTATGTGATGGCCAAACACGGCATGGAACGTCAAAAGTATATGGCAGGAAAGGCCGCAGAAGAGGCTTATGACAGATATAAATCCATGCCCCCATTCGGACAGAAGACGCTTGACGACTTCATTGATGAATATGAAGAGAAGAGCTTTGCAGGATTGACAGAATTATTCGGAACGCAGAGCGTTTCTGACGCTATGGATGAAGCGCAAAAATATGTAGAGGAAGTGGAGGCCGAGGCGGGCAGTCTGGCGGATAGCTTGTGGGACAGCATTCGTGCTGCTACAAAGTCTTCCCTTCAAAGAGCGTATGAGGCAGGACTGATAAGTAAGGAGACATACGACAACGTAAGCAGTATGTATCAGTACTACATTCCACTCAGAGGTTTTGACGAAGCAACGAGTGATGAGGTGTACGAATATTTTGGCGACCAAACAATCAATGGAGGCACGGGTAGCTTCATGAAGAAAGCCAAGGGACGTAAGAGTGTTGCAGATGACCCGTTTGCAGTTATCGGCAATATGGCAGAAATGGCCATCATGCAGTCTAACCGCAATCTCATGAAACAGCAATTGTTGAACCTTGCCTTAAACCACCCATCCGACCTTATCAGCGTCAGTGACCTCTACATGAAAATACTCTTGATATGTCCAATCCTTTGGAAAAGGCGTTTTACGATTTTATCTATAATGGCGGCGAGACAGGCTATACTTTTATGAGTCCCATAATTATAATTGATTTTCAGCGAGTTGCAAAAATACATAACATAATGTGTGACACTTTTTGCAACTCATTTTTTATTAAATCGGGCGCGTTTTAGAAAAGAGCTTTGCTCCTCCCCTATCCCGTCTCATCAATCGAGTAGGAGGTAAACACTAATCATAGGTGTTTATCTCCTATTTTCATGTTTACCGACCTCTCACACCACCGTACGTGCGGTTCCGCATACGGCGGTTCCTATTTTTGGGCACCATTCGAGGTATGAACCCATGAGCGTTGGATAACCCGCTTCTCTCAACCTCTGTGAAGAAACAGCAAGGTGCATTATCGGAGAGCTACTAACCCTCCAAAACCCCTTGATATATCCCCATCTACTTGCGTCATATTTGTTGATGCCGCACCGTATGAGGTTCTTTATCCTTGTCTTCGGGAGTTTCCATGCTTTCCATATACACATGCGTATCCGTCTCCGCAGCCAGCTGTCGGTTTCCGTAAGTAAGCGTTTCATATTGGCTAGGTGATAGTAACCTACCCATCCTCTTATGTACTCCTCGAGTTTTTGCTTCCTCTTGGCATATCCCCATCCATTGCTTCTGGAAGTCAACTCTTTGAGCTTGGCTTTCATCTTGGCTTTGGCTTTCGGGTGTACCGCAAGCTGGCATTTGCCCTTTCTTACATAAAAGGTATAGCCCAAGTATTTCACCCCTCTCACATATGATACGACTGTCTTTTCCTTATTCACTTTCAGGTAAAGTTCACCTTCAATGAATCGGGTTATGGATTCCTTTACACGCATGGCTGCACGCTTGGACTTACAAAATATCATCGAGTCATCGGCATAGCGCACAAATGGGAGTCCTCGACGCTCGAGTTCCTTATCCAACTCGTTGAGCATGATGTTGCTCAGCAACGGACTCAGCGGACCACCTTGCGGCGTGCCCTCCTCACTAACTTCAAAGACTCCTTTGTTCATTACACCACTTCGAAGATATTTGTGTATTAGACTCACCACCCTGCCGTCCTTTAGCGTGCGGCTGAGAATTTCTATGAGCTTGCTATGGCACACCGTGTCGAAGAAGCGTTCCAAATCAAGGTCAACTACATACACGTAGCCGGCGTTTATTATTTTCTGTGCTCCTCGCAGGGCATCATGGCATCCTCTTCTCGGACGGAAGCCGAAGCTTCTCGGGGAGAATTGGCGTTCATAGATGGGAGTCAAGGTTTGGTTAATAGCTTGTTGCACCATACGGTCGATTACCGTGGGAATGCCTAATAGGCGCATCTTGCCATTGTCCTTGGGTATCTCTACCCTTTTTACTGGGTTCGGACGGTATGAGCCGTCCTGCAAGGAACGTATCAGAGCATCCTTATTAGCCAAGAGCCATGGAAGCATTTGCTCACATGACATTTTGTCGATACCGCCACAGCCCTTATTACGCTGAACTGCCTTGTAGGCGTTGAGCAGATTTTCGGGACTGAGGATGCGCTCCAACAGGCGTTCCTTGTCGAATGGTACTTCCACGATGTTGTCTTCACATATCCACATGACGGTCTGCACTCCCACATATCCTTCGGATTCCGTCCTATCTTTCTGTGGGCAGCCCTTGACTTCAGCCAATGTTTTCTGCATTCTTCCCGTCATAAGGTATGTTTCAATTACTATCGCTTATTTTATAGGTTCTGCCCTTCGTGGAGCGTTATCGAATACCCCACTACTATGGCGTCTGCTGACTTCTCACGGCAAGCTTTACTCCATGACTTTCGTAAAGCAACTAATCGACATGTCCGTGAGACCTCACTAGTTAAGCATGTTGTCTTTCCATCTTATACCCACTTGATTTACTACTTGCAGTTCCGAGTAGTTATTGGACTTTGACTCTTTTTGCAGCCTTATCCCTGCAAGTAGCCTTATATCAAGTTTCTGTGCGTTGGGTCAGATATTTGCCGCTGACTTCTTTCAGATTCCGCGTCACCACGGACACCCTTGTCTCTCTGGCTAGACGATTCCCACTACTAGGGCTCGTTAGGGACTTGCACCCATTAGACAACACACATGCTAGTCAAACAAAAAAGGCAGACCCAGCATTGTGGTGGGTCTGCCTTTTTTGGTGTATATTCTGAATGCAGCGTTTTTCAGAACGCCCTATTTAGCGATGGTAAGTAATGGTAAAAAAACAGAACAACCTATCTTTTTCACCACTGCTTAGATTGCCATTACATATTGTTGAACTTCAAAGCGTCTTGGTCATCGTACTGCTTCTGGAGCTTGACAAGCTCCTTCATCAAACGCTTGGTGACAGCCTCATAACCCTTCTTTCCGTAGAGATTGTGCAACTCTTCAGGGTCGGTGTTCAAGTTGTAGAGCTCCCACTCGTTGATGTCGTTGTAGAAGTGGATGAGTTTCCATCCGTCGGCTGTGCTGACACCATAATGGCGCTTCACGCTGTGCTCCGCGGGATATTCGTAATAGTGGTAGTAAAGGCTCTTACGCCAGTTTTTCGGGTGCTGCCCCTTCAAAAGCGGGAGGAGCGACTTGCCCTGTATGTCGTCGGGAATCGGTGCACCGGCGAGTTCGAGGAAGGTTGGCGCATAGTCGATGTTCTGCACCATTTCCTTGATGTCGCCCTTGGCGTTGAAGCCCTTCGGGAGGTGCATGACGAGCGGGGTGCTGTATGATTCCTCAT
>OLRN01000774.1_pt1 | contig 21089 bp, 16 predicted proteins | sample 1673001 | NCBI WGS metagenome assembly OLRN01 (sample SAMEA3136745, study PRJEB25190) | human gut metagenome | biome: human gut; feature: human-associated habitat; material: faeces | place: Austria | collected 2013 | reverse complement strand
GCCAGGTCGGGCCGGATTCCCGGATGGTCTGGCCGAAGTGCAGCTTGTGCAGTGCCGGAATTACAAAACAGCCTGAAAGTGCCGTAACGGCAAACGCACCGATTGCCGCGGCAACCAGCATCCAAGAAACGATCATTCCCATGTGATATTCCCCCAAAATATGCAATTATGCGTTTGGCAGCGCCGCGTAAAGCTGCTTTAATACATCATCCAGCTTCATGGCGTGGCTGGCTTTTGCCAGCACAACATCGCCGGGGCGGACGTTCTGCCGTAGATATTTTACTACTTCCTCCGCCGCTTGGCAATGGATGGTTTGCAGCCCTTTCTGCCGGGCTGCTTCGGCCATAGCTGCGCTCAACGGGCCGTAAGCCACCAGCAGGTCGGCGGCATCGGCAGCCCATTTGCCGGTCTGGCGGTGGCCGGGTTCACTGGCAGCGCCAAGTTCCAGCATATCGCCCAGCACGGCAATGCGGCGGCCGCCGGGGCCGGGCTGGCCGCAGGCGGCGCGGGCGCTTGCCTCCGCCCGGCGCAGGCGCACAGCAGCACCGCAAGGCAGACAGAGCCGGCCAAGACCCGTTTATGCTTCACGGCAGGCCGCCTCCTTTCCTCAGAAATCCCGCAGGCTGTCGATCATCTGATACTCCGCCCGGCCGTTCAGGTAGTCCTGCGGGTCGATGAGGCCCATCCTGCGCCGGTGGACCAGCGCGTTCGCCGCCTTGTCCACTGTTTCGGAGATCTCCGCAAAGACCAGCAGCTTCGGGCCGTGGGCGTCCAGCACCTGCACCGGCACCGTGGTGGCGGAATAATGATTCGTCAGGGGAAGCGGCGCGGCCTCGCCGGTGTCCATGTCCACCGCAAAGCCGCCGTAGACCGCCTCGATGTTGCCGTTTTCCGCTGTGTATGCCTCTGTGAGCAGGTTGAGCAGCAGCTTGTTCTCCACGCCGCCCCGCAGTACCATGTCCGCCAGCCGGAAGGTCTCGGGGTCCCGCTCGGGGGCAAGGGCGCGCAGGTCGGGGCACAGCGTACTCTCTTTGCCCCGGTCCAGCTTTTTCAGCGCATAGCTGCCGTCCTGCTGGAGCTCCACAAAGAAAAAGGCGTTTTCGCAGGCGATGCCCTTGCCTTGCTCCGCGCCCCAGGTGAACAGTTCCGCCGGGGGTGCGCCGTCAAAGGGCACCTGCCAGATGACGGTGCGGAACGCGTCGTCCATCTTCTGAAACACTTCTTCTTCGGTGCCGGTGGTGTCGTATTTTTCCTGGACCGAGGCCTGCACAAGAAAGCCCTCGTGGGTGACGCCCAGGAACTTCATCGAGCAGGCCTCCGGCTCTTCCCCGGGCAGATGCTCCCGCAGGGAAAAGATGGAGCGGGTCTCGCCGCTGTTCACATCCACGGCCAAAAGACGATGCTCCTGCAAAACGGAATCATCGTTCTGCACGCTCTCCTGCACCGAGATCACCAAAAACCCGCCGTTCGAAGCCACGGCGTTCTCCGCCATCATCCCGCCGGGCAGTGAGAGCAGCTCCCGCCGGTTTTCGCCGTTCAGGTCCGCACGCTCGATCGCCCCCCGCCGCCATAGCCGTTGCAGAGCAGAAACAGCTCCTTTTCGCCGGCCGCCACGGTCACCATGCCGCTGAAGGGGGCGATCCATGCCGGGCAGCTTTCGCTGTTGTGCTCGCAGTTGGGCTGGGCGCAGAGATACACCTGGGAGGCGGAGGCATAGTCCACATAAAGAAGGCTGCGGGAGCCGTCCTCATTCGAAAAAACCGAGTAAAAGCCCTCCGCCGTGCCGCTGCCGTAGCTGGTCAGGTCCGGGGAGGACACCATCTCAAAGGGGAGGTCGAACGCCTGCCGCTGCGGCTCAGGCGTTGCTTGTGCCTCCGGCGCGCTCTCCGCCCCGGAGGGCGCCGGCGCGGCGCAACAGGTCAAAAGCAGCGAAAGCGCGCAGGCCGCCGCGGCCCACCCTCTCTTTTTCATTTTCATCACTCTCTTTTCGACGCATCGTTTCTGTTTATACTACGTTCCGGGCGGTGGGATTTGTTTCACTTTGCCGCTTCTTCTTTGTGAACACCGCGTTAAACGCGCGCCCGTCGTGCAAAAAAACTGTGTTTTATGATATAATTATGAAACCAGCGGCCCACGCCGCGCGCATAACGCGCAGCAGGGCGATTTATGGGACTGTGAACGCGTTATAATGAAGAAAAGCCGCGGCCGCCGCGAGGGAACACGGGGCTGCGGGAGGTTGAATGTGACTGTGCCGCCGCGCGGCAGGAAGGAACAGAGCATGGAGCTTTTGGAACAGTGCAGCAGATGGAACGAGGCCGGCAAATACCAGGCCATCGTGGACGCGCTGGAAGCCATCCCCGACGAAGAACGCACCCCGGAGATGGACAGCGAGCTGGCCCGGGCCTACAACAATCTGGCGGACCCGGACCAGCCGGAAGGCGCCGTCATGCTGCGGCGGGCCGTTGAACTGCTGCTTCGCCACGAGGAGTACTTTGAGGGGGACCACTGCTGGAATTTCCGCCTGGGTTACGCCTGGTTCTATCTGGACCAGGAGGGCCGCGCCCTCCCCTGTTTCCGCGAAGCGCTGAAGGCCCGCCCCGGCGACGAGGACACCCAGGAGTTCATCGACGAATGCCTGCGGCAGGTCTCCCTGCCCCATTTCCCGCGCAGCTTCCGAAAGCGCACGGCCGCGGCCTGGAAGGCTTTTGCCCGGCAGGAGGCGGACCTGCGCCGCATCATGGACGAGGACAAGGACCACACCCGCGGCGACGAACTGGTGGAGAAGTGCGAAAGCATCCTGCACATCGCTTTTGAAGAGATCTCCTTTGAGATGGGCTACAACGGCCAAAAGCACGAGCTCATCCTCACCCCCGAGGGCAACGTCGTTCGGCTGTTTGAGCTGGTCTATTTTAAGAAGCACGCGCCCGGGGCGGTGCTGGAGCACTGGAACATCCTGGTAGGCCGCCAGCCTGTGCAGGGCATCGGCCTGCGCACCGGCGACGGCTGGGAGATCACCGGGGAGGACGTGCAGGTCTGGCCGGAACAGCTGGACGAGCGCAGCTTCGGCCTGTCGGTCTTCTGCGAAAAGCTGCTGCCTCTGCTGGAGGAAGATGAGGGCCGGGCGTGGTGGATGCTGACCACCCTCACCGACCAGACGCTGGGCGAGATGGCTCACATCCGCCTCATCGACAGGTTCGAGGCGCTGAAAGCGCCCAAAGCGGAGGAGCCCATCCTTCTCTCCCAGCTGCCGGACCGACTGAAAGAGCTGGGGGCGGGCCTTTCCACTGACCCTGAACTCTGCCTTGAAAACTACACCGGCTATACGGCGACCGCCGACAAGGACCCGGACGCCGCCTGGAGGATGGACGTGATGGCGGGCACCACCTGCTGCGTGCCGGTGCTGAACGGTTATCTGAACGGGGACGACAGCTATATGGACGACCTGCACGCCGACGGCGTGGCGGCGGGCTTTTTGTGCTATCCGCTGGAAGGGTTCACCGGCAAGGACCGCAGCCGTCAGATCTTCGGGTTCCGCGACCGGCTGGAAGAGGCGCTGACCGACGATGACGGCCCGGAGGCGCTCACCCTCACCGGCGGCGCCACCGGCCTTTACTGCGGCTATGTGGACTTCATCGCCTGGGACCTGGACGCCGCCCTGCGCACCGCGAAGGAATTCTTCGACGGCACCGACCTGCCCTGGGCCGGCTTCCATGTGTTCCGCCGGGACGCCGCCAACGTATGGCTCAAGCGGGAACAGGACGCCTTTGAGGCCGGGGAGGCGGAAGACGATGCCGCGGAGGAGGTCCCCTGCACCCCGGAGAACGCCGAGGCCTTCTACCGGCAGATTGGCCGCTGGGACCGCGAGACGGAATACAGCCGTTGTATCCGGGCACTGGACGTGGTTCCCGAAGAGCTGCGGGACTGCCGCTGGGCCTGCGCGATGGCGCGGGCGCTGGAAAACTACGCCGTTCTGGGCGAGCCGGGCAAAGACATCTTGCCCAGCGAGCGCAAAACCGCGCTGACGGTGGCCGTCTGCCTGCTGGATGCGGTCTGGAAAGAGGGCTGGGACAAGGCCGAGTGGAACAAATACATGGCCTGCGCGTTCCGGCATCTCCCCGGGCGGGAGGAAGAGGCCATCCCCTTTGCCGAGCGCTGGGCCCAGCTGGACCCCGGGGACAAGGAGGCCCCCACGGTGATACGGCAGTGCCGGGAGGCTGCCGGGCGGCACGGCAGGCCGGACAGCAATGGCGAGCCGCCCTCCGCCCTCGCCCGGGCCATGATGGATTATCTGGGCTGCGAGTGCGCCTTCTTTGCCCCCATGGAGAACGACGACCCCATCGTGGACGCCTACCATCAGGCCAGAAAGGAAGGCGCCCGCGAGGGCTTTGTGCCCATGCTGGTGAAGGTGGACGACATCCTGTGGGAGTGCCTTGTGATGAACACCTGGCCGGGGCACGGCAGCCGGGATGACCTGGACTTTGACCCGGAAAAGGCGGCTCAATACCGCCGGGACGCCCTTGCCGCCCCCCTTGCGGACGGCCGGGCGGTGCTGGAAGAGATGCTCGCTCAGCGCAGGCAGGCGGACGCGGAGGACGGGCCGGACCGGGACAGCGGCGCGCCGGACGATGGCGAAGAGGCCGAAGCGAACGACCTTTTCCGCGGCTATTGGGACCCGTTCAGCCGCAAGACCTCGCCCCTCATCCTGGCAAAGGTGCCGGTGAAAAATCCTTGGGAGGTCTTTGCGTACCTGCCCTTCGGCGGCTGGAACGACTGCCCCGACACGCCGCAGCTGATGGCGGCGGCAAAGCACTGGTTCAAAGAATGCGGCGCGGTGCCGGCAGTGCTGACCCACGACACGCTGGAGTTCGAGCTTGCCGCCCCCGCGCCCGCGGAAAAGGCCATGGCGCTGGCGGCACAGCACTGTGCTTTCTGCCCCGATGTGGACCAGGGCGGCGGGTGGACCGTGGGCACGCTGGCGGACGAACTGCGCCGGTCCACCGTGTGGTATTTCTGGTGGGATTGAGCGGAGCCGATGACATAAGCAACAAAAAGGAGGAACGACCATGGGACTGGACATCTACGCCGGGACGCTGACCCGGTACTACCGCCACAACTGGAAGACCGCCGTGCAGCAGTGGGCGGAGGCCAACGGCTACGCTTTTCACAAAATCACCCCGGAGGGCGAGGAACTGCCCGAACAGGAGCCGACCCCCGAGGAAGTCCGCGACACCCAGAGCGCGGTGGAACGCTGGCGTGACTACATTCTGGAGGCCATCAGCCAAAAGAAGGAGCCGCCCTATGCCCCCTGGCCGGAGGACAACGAAACGCCCTACTTCACCGACAAGCCCGACTGGGACGCACTGGGCGCGATGCTGCTGGTAGCGGCCTGCCTCACCTACGGCGAGCCGGTGCCCCCCACGGTGAAAAAAGGCTGGGACTTCATGGAGCACCCCCTCATCGCACGGCTCTCCAACGACCAGGAGCGGTTCTGGTCGCTGTTCCGGGGCGCGACCTGGTGGCTGCCGCTGCCGGACGCTTTCATGTTCCAGGCGCCGCTGCCCGTTGGCGACACGGCGGCCATCGGCACGGCGGGCGGGCTGCGCAAGGAACTGGAGCAACTGAACGCGCTGGCCTGGCAGGCCGATGAGGACACCATCCTTGGCTGGAGCGAGACCGAGGGCTATCCCACGGACGGCGTGTACGGCCCGGACGGAAAAATCGACGCGGCCGGCATGCAGGAGCACACCGAATATGACACCCAGTCGCTGGCGAAATTCGCCTTCTCCATCTTCTGGCAGGCCCTGCTGTTTGCGGAAAAGCAGCAGGTGCCCATCCTGATGGACTACTGACCCAAAACACCGAACGGAGGGAAAAAGCGCATGAGCGAAGCGTTCAAGCAGGACCTGAAAGGCAACAAGGGACCAGTGCCCGGCGGGCCGTTCCTGATGCAGCTGCTGTTCAAGGAGCCGCCGGCCATGCCGGACCAGGCGGTGATGACCGCCGTGCTGGGAAAGCACGTTGGGGCTGTGAATTGCTATTCCCGCGACGACAAGCTGGCGGGCTTTGAGGCCCTGGAATACATGGCGGAGTTCAAAGAAGGCAAAGCCCCGGTGCAGCTGATGGTGATGGTCTGCAACGAGTTCACCGGCAAGGGCATCGACGCCTTTGTGAAGAGCCAGATGTGGGACTGCCCCGACCGGGAGCGGGTGCTGGCGGAGTGCCGCTGGCAGGTGGTGGCCGTGGACATGCTGGCGGCGGCGCTGGACGCTCACGCCCGGGCCAACCTAGACATGGATTTTCTGGCGGCGCTGGCGGAGCTTTATCCCGCCTGTGAGGCGTTCTACTTTCAGAACTGCGGCAAGCTGCTTTTGGCGCAGGAGGTGCGCGACTGCCCCATCGAGGGGCTGGACCGCTTCATCCGCTTTGGCGTGAACGCCCGCTTTTTCAACGTGGAGGGCACCGGCGACATGGTGGTGGATACCGTGGGCATGAGCACCCTGTACCTGCCGGACCTGCAGTATCATTTCCACGATATGGACCCCAACTGGGTGGTGAACCACGCCTACAACGTTGCCTCCTACATTCTGGAGAACGACTGCCCCATCCAGAGCGGCGAGACCGTGGACGGCGTGGAGAACGGCGCCATCAGCCGGAACGTGCAGTGGAAATGCCAGCTGGAAGAATCGCTTATCCAGCCGCCCCGCCCGGTGCTGGATGTGCACATGGGCCAATTCGCCGCCGGCGGGCGGTGAGTTCTTTTCCCCTTTTCTGACCCAAGCAATGACAAAACAAACGGCGGCAGGCCCTTTTGGGGGCTGCCGCCGTTTTTGATGCAAGCGCGAAGGCTGTTTTAATCTTCGGTCTCCACAAAGGTCTCGCTGGTGGGGGCCTCCTGCACGTCCTGGGCGGTCGCCAGAGACTCCCAGCTGAAGCCGGGGATCTCGTCCTCGTCCACCACGGTCACATAGGTCTTGCCGCAGTTGATCTCAAAAGGCTCTTCGGTCTCGAAGTCCACAAGGCGCAGAGTGTCCAGCGGGGTGCCCTTCTGCCAGCGGATGCGCTCGATCTTGCCGCCGTAGCAGTAGTAGCCCACGCCGCCCCAGCTGTACTCGGCGTACTGCAGGTCGGTGGTGTGGCCGGGATAGGCATGGAGGTCAGTGAAGAGGATGACCAGATTGTCGAACATCAGCTGCTGGCCGTTGTTCTCGTCCACCGTGTCCATATAACTGCCCTTGGTGGAGTAATACTGGGCCATGGCGTACTGGCCGAGGCTGGAATCATAGTCGAACTGGGTGCGGTAAGCCTGGGAGTGGCGGATGGTCACACGGCCCGCGTCGGGGCTGGCGCCGCCCTCCAGATGCTCGCCGGTGAGCTCCTTCGCCGGCTCTCGGTAGTCCACGAAGTCGAAGAAGGTGGAGTTGTACATGCGGCGGTCGTCCACATCGTGGCGCTCCACATAATCCGCGATGAGCTGGCCGTTGGTGTAGGCGGTGTGCTCGGTGGCCACGCTGTTGCCCGCCCAGTTCACACGGTCGCGGTCACGGTAGATGAGGTTGCTGTCGTACTTGCCTTCCAGGTTCCACTCGTCGTAGCTGTAGTTGGTGATGTACTCCGTTTGCACCACGCTCTGGCCGACGTGGACATAGAGCGGCTGCCAGGGCAGCACCAGGCGGAAGAACTGGTCGCGGGCGGAGCGGATGGGCCCGATGTCGGGGATGTTGTTATAATCGGTGAAGAGGGCCATGAAGCGGGTGATGCCGCCCTCCACCTTGATCTCAAAGAGCATGTCCGCCGCGGACAGGCCCCGCTGGGGCCGGCACTGGGTGATGTTGTTCACCATCACCGCGGTGATGCGCTGGCCTTCGGGATAGTCCGCGTCCTTTTCGTAGCCGGTGAGGACGTTGGCCTCGTAAGGTTCCGGCGTGGGTTCCGGCGTGGCCTGCACAGCGGGCTCTTTTTCACCGCCGGAAGTGGTGGTCTCGTCGCCGCCGCAGGCGGTGAACAGGCCGGCCGCCATAGTCAGCGCCATCAGGATGCACAACAAACGCTTCATTGCGTTGCCCCCTTATATTCGGTTTTATTGAAGGCGGTCAGCACGCCGCCTCCTCGTCTGTTTCATTATAACAGACCGCCTGCGCGGGGGCAACCATTCGGGGCAGCCGCATTTCCGCCGCCCGAAACCGGCAGCGCAGCACTTCGCACAGGGCGCATTGCAGCAGGGCCAGCCCCGCCTGGGCCAGGATTCCCGTCTTGACGGCCAGGTCCCGCCCCGCGCACGGGGCGGTGAGGAAGGCCTCGCCCATCTCCGAAAGCTGGCCGGCGGTCTGGCTCCACCAGGAGAAATCGCTCCAGCGGCTGGGGGTGAGCCAGGAAGGCCAGACCGAAAAGAAGGCAGGCAGCGCCAGCGCCGCCGCGCCCAGCAGAGCGAAGAACACCGCGTCCCTTGCGGGGAAGGAAAGGCGCGCCGCCCGGCGCACCAGTGCCGCCGCCAGCACTGCCGTCCCGAAGGCCAGCGGCAGCCACGCCAGCCCCCGCGCCAGCACGGCGGGCAGGGCGGTGTAGAGCCGCCAGTCCGGCTCCGGCAGGCCGCTTTTCACAAGGCAGGCGTCCACCCGGGCCGCCGGGTCTTCGCCCGCGTCCCCCTCCGCGGGCAGCTCCGCCGCCGTGAAGGCAGCGTCCGCCTTTGGCAGAAGGGCGACGGGCTCCTCGCTCTCGAACACGCCCCGCACAGTGTACTCCGTATTTTCCCGGGAAAGGGTCAGCCCCACCGCGTCCGCGCTGCCGAACAGCTGCCACGCGAGGGCGGTGGACACCGCGCAGCCGCCGGCGTCCAGCGGGGCCGGCATGCCGCCGGAGAGACAGTCCGCGCCCCACACCAGGGACGCGTCCCCCCAGTAATACAGCACGGCGGCCTCTGTCTGCCGCCAGGAGGCGGTGAGGGTGGCGGTCTCCTCACACCAGAAGGTGAGGTCCGGCTGTTTTTCCCGGGCGGCCTCGGCCGTTTCGGCGGCGATGGGCTGGCTGTAGCGCAGGCTGACACTGCGGCAGTTGATGGCCAGGGCGTCCGCGTTTTTCATGCCGGCGGCGGTGAGCATCAGCAGCGCCAGCGCCGCGAGGGCCGTGACCAGCCGCCTCATTCTTCCGTCCTCACCGACGCGCCGGGGCTGACCGCGCGGTCAGAGGAGACGATGACCCCGCCGCTGATGGAGCCCTCCACCGCGGCGTACTGGCCGTCGCTGTCCACCTCTTTCACCGTCACCGGCACCCGCAGGGCGGTGAGGGAGAGGCCGAAGGCGTTTTGGGTCTCCTCCACCGCCAGCACATAGCTGCCCTGGCCGTCCTGCCGAAGGGCCGACACCGGCAGGCAGAGGTCATAGGCGGTGCGGGAGAACACCAGTTCCGCCTGGGCCGTGCCCGCCTTGAAGCCCGCCGCCGTTTCGTCCAGCACCGCCGTGACGAGGCCCGTCTCCTTCTCCTCGTCCGTCTCCACCGTGCGCACCGCGGCCTCGGCGCTGGCGGAGCCCTGGGTGACGGTGACCGACAGCCCGGTGGTGATCTTCTCCGCCTGTTCGGCGGGCAGCGTGAACTGCACCAGCATCTCGCTGTCCTCTTTGGCCAGCTGCAGGCACTCCCCTTCCGGGCAGGGCTGGCCCTGCTCCACAGTGCACACGGTGAGCAGAGCGTCCCGGGGGGCGCTCACCAGACCGCCCGCCTCCACAAGGGAGGTGAGCAGGTCGATCTTTTCATCGTTCTTTTCCTTTTCCAGCCGCAGGGCTTCGGCCTCGGCGGCGTTGGACTGAGCCGTCAGCGACGCGCTGGCCTGGGCCTGGGAATAGGCCTCGTTTGCCTGGGCAAGGCTGCTCTCGGCGTTTTCCACGCTGCGCTTTGCCGAGAGCATCGAGTCCTCCCGGCTGGTCTCGGCGCTTTCCACCGCCTGTTTTGCCCCGGAAAGGGCAGTCTCGGCCTCTTCCAGCGCGCCGCGGGCCGCCGCCAGCTCTTCCTCCGTGGGGGCGGGGTCGGTCCGGCTTTCCAGCTCTTCCAGCTTTTTGGCCGCTTCGTCCCGGGCCGTTTGGGCCGACGCGAGGGCTGCTTTGGCCTCGTCCACCGCCGCGGCGGTGCGCTCGTCGGTGCGGGCGTAGTCCTCCTTCGCCCGGTCCAGGCTCTGCTGGGCCGAGGCCACGGAGCTGCTGTCCGGCGCGGTGGACGCGCTCAGCCGGGCCAGCTGCGCCTCCTGCTGGGAGCGGGTGGCCTTTGCCGATGCCAGCTCGTCCTGCAGCCGCTCCAGGTCCAGCAGAAGGATGGCGTCCCCCTCTTTCAGCTGCTGGCCCGCGGCGGCGTAAACGGCGCGCACCGTCACGCCCGCGGGCAGTTCCAGCGCACCGCTCTCCCCCGCCGTTATCTCGGCGGAAGCAGAGGCTTTCTGGACGATGGTGCCCCGATTAGGCGTGGCGAGGCTCACCCGGGGCAGGGCCGCGCCGGAGGTGCCCCGAGCCGCCAGGGTGAGCACCACCATGGCGGCGAAAAAGCGCAGGGCCCAGCGCCCCGCCGCCTGCCCGGAGAGGGCGACGGCCAGCTTTTTTGCCCCGCGGGCCGCCGCCGGAAAAAGTTCCTTTGTTTTGTTCACACAGTTCATCCCATCACATTCCATCGTTGGTTTGAGCGGAGAGGCCGATGCCTCCCTCCAGATATTTGCGCCCCACCATGAACAGCAGCAGCGGCGGGGCCAGCATCATCAGGCTGGCCACCATAGCAAGGCCCAGGTCCTCCACCGTGATGTTGGAAAGATAGAGGCTCAGGGGCCAATTGGATTTGTCCTGCAAGAACATCATCGGCTGCTCGATGGCGTTCCACGCCTCGATGAAGCCCAGGGTGGCCGCGCTCAGGATGGCGGGCAGGCCCAGCGGCAGCCCCACCGAGAAAAAGCAGCGCAGCGGGCCCGCGCCGTCCAGCGCGGCGGCCTCCAGCAGGCTTTGGGGCACCGCGTCGAACCCCTTTTTGATGATGAACACCGGGAAGGCGGAAAACACCCCCGGCAAAATCACCGCGAAGGGGGTGTCCATCAGGCCCAACTTGTCCAGCACCAGGTAGTTGGGCACCATGGTGATCTGGAAGGGCAGCACCATCAGCACCAGATAGACGGCATAGAGCGCCCGCCGCCCGGAAAAGCGCAGTTTGCTGAAGGCCCAGGCCGCCGGGGCCGCCACCGCCATCTGGCCCGCCACCTGGGGGAACACCAGCTTGCAGGCGTTCCAGAACATGGCGAAAAAGACGGGCGTGTCCAGCAGAAGCTGCACCAGCGGCTGCAGGGTGGGCCAGCTGGGCAGAAGGCACCAGACGGCCCCCTGTTCTTCTTCGCTTTGCAGCGCCGAGCCGATGGTGGCCAGCAGCTCCCCTTCGCCGGTGAGCGCACCCATGACCATGAACCACAGCACCCACCAGGTGAACAGCGCCAGCAGTGTGAGGGCGGCTAGGCAGAAGAATCGTTTCAGCATCGTTTTTCCTTCCTTTGCAGCCGGCGGCGCAGCGCCCACAGCGCCCCCGCCCCGGCCAGCATCACGCCCACCACGATCACCGCCGCGGCGGTGATGCGCCCCAGTTCCAGGCTGAGGAACCAGTTGTTGAACAGATGCTGCAAAAGATACATGCTCTCGTGGGGGTAGCTGCCCGCCACGAGATAGGCCTCCCGGAACACCTTGAAACTGTTGATGAGACTCAGCAGGGCGGTGAGGCCCAGGGTGGGCCCAAGGCCCGGCCAGGTGATGGCCCAAAAGGTCTGCCACGCGTTCGCCCCGTCCACCGCGGCCGCCTCATACTGGCTTTTGGGGATGCGGTCCAGCCCCGCGGCCCAGAGGACCATGTCGTAGCCGCAGTTCTTCCACAGATAGGTGGCAATGAGCACCCAGAAGGCCGCGCCGGTGCCCATGAAGTCCACCGGCTGGGCCCCCAGGGCCGCCAGCAGGGTGTTGACAAGGCCGTTTTGGGCAAAAAGCACCTTCCACAGCAGCACGATGCTGGCCACCGGCACCGCCAGCGGCAGCAGAAAGCTGGCGGAGAACACCCTGCCCTGCCGCCCCGCCGCCCGGGTGAGCAGCGCCATCACAAGGCTCAGCGCCAGCAGTGCCGGGATGCACACGCACAAAAAGCGGGCGGAATTGGACGCCGCGGTGCGAAAGGCACTGTTGGCCAGCACTGTTTTGTAGTTGGAAAGGCCCACGAACCGCCGGCCCAGGGCGTCGGTGAAACTGCGGCGCACCACCTCAAGGAAGGGCAGCAGATAGAACACCGCGGTGCCCGCGAGGCTGGGCCCCAGCAGCAGCGCCGCGGCCCGCCGCTCCTGCCGCAGGCCGGGCCGGTAAGATTCATTGTTGTTCCGCGAGATAAAGCTTGAGCGCATCCTCCACCCCCGCCTGGGCCTGGTCCAGTGTGGTCTTGCCCTCGATGAGGGCCGTGGCGTTCTTCAAAAGGGCGTCGCTGACCGTCTCGTCCGGCATGGTGACCGGGGTCTTCAGCGCGTCCACGATCTGACGAACGTTCTGTTTCGTTTCGTCTTTTTTGCAGCAGGCGTTGATGCTGCTTTCCAGCGCATCCGCACGCACCGGCATGCCGTCCTGCTGCCAGGTGGACTGCACCGCGTCCCCGAAGAGCACCGCCACAAACTGGCCCGCCTCGTCCTTGTTGGCGCTGGTGGCGGAAACGCCCGCCATCGCCTTGGGCAAAAAGGCTCCTTCGCACAGGCCGGGCCGCAGCGCCACCGTGTAGTCGTCGCCCTCACTGCGGGCCGCCGCCACATAGGCCGGGGTGGTCATGGTGTCCCACGCCATGGCGGCGTTGTGGGTGAAGAAGCACTCATAGCCGCCGTCGCCGTAGGCCACGGCCTCGCCGCCGGCCTCCCCCGCCACCACCGCGTTGGTCATAAAGTCCTTGTAGCTGTCCATGCCGTAATAGTCGCCCACCTGCTGCACGAAGTCCAGCACCTGGGCCACCGCCTCGCCGTTCACCCCGTTCTCGGTCAGGGCCGGGGCGCTGGTCTCCAGCGCGAAGTCCAGCAGCTGCTGGATGCTGATGAAGCCAAGGCCGTAGGGTTCGTCCAGCGGCTCGTAGTAGTCATTGCTCTGGCAGTCCCAGGCGGGGCGGGCGGCCTTTTCCAGCAGCCAGCCGGAAAGGCTTTCCAGGCTGGAGGCCGCCGCCAGGTCCTGCTCGGTGCCCACCAGCACCGGCACGGCAAAGCGGGCAGGCAGCGCGTAAACGGAGCCGTCCTGCCCGACGAAGGGGGCGGCGATGTTGCTCACAAGGCTTTGGGTGTCCACCCAGGCGGAGAGGTCCTCCAGAAGGCCCTGTTCCTGATAGACCTGCCAGTCCAGTCCGTCCAGGATGATTACGTCCGGGCCGGAGCCCGCCAGCAGGGCGGTGTTCAGCGCGGTGATGGCGTCGGCGGTGCTGCCGCCGCTCTCCAGGGCGATCTGGTAGTCCACCGTGCGCTCGGGATACTGCGCTTCGTACTCGTTGATGGCCGCACGGACGGTGTCGCTGTTTTCCAGGCTCCACACCACCAGCGCGTCGCCGCTGCCCCGGGCGGGGGCGGTCTCATCCCAGAAGATACGGTAGACATGGCCGCCGTAAGCGGTGTTGTTTTGGTCGTCGGTGGTGCTCTCCAGGGTCACCGCCAGAAAACCGCCGTCGGCACAGCGGGCAAGGCCCATCAGGCTGGCAGAGCCCGCCGAGAGCACGGTGCCAGCACCGTCCACAACCAGTTCCGCCAGATCGCCCCCCTTGGCCAGCCGGTAGATGCCCTTCTGGGAGGCATAGTAATAGTTGCCGTCGCTGTCGGCGCAGGCGGAAAAGGCCGCGTCGGAGGCGTCGGGCAGGTTTTCAAACATGGTGGTCATGGCGCCGTCGGTGCCGGTGCGCATCAGCTGCACGCCGCTCTCCTGATAGGAGAGGCTGTAAAACGCGCCGGGCTCGGTGGGGTCCGCCGCCATGCCGGAGATGTAGCTGCCCCCAAGGCCGCCCAGCAGCTCGGTCACCTCGGTGCACTCGCCGGTGGCAAGGTCCAGCTTCCAGGCGCTCATCGCGCTCATCATGCCGTTTTCATCCACCAGCGCCGAGGGTGTGTCCTCGGCGGCGGGGACCAGGATGCGGCCCAGCAGCAAAGCCTCGCCGCCGCCCAGCGGCTGCAGGTCGGAGACGTCCAGGATGCTTTCGGGCAGTTCGAGCCGCCGCAGGGCGCTGCTGCCCGCGTCCTGCACCCACCAGGTCTGGTCGTAGCCGCCATCGGTCTCAGTCACGGCGGTGATAAAGCAGCCGCCGTCCGGCATCAGGCGGGTCACGCCGAAGTAATCGGCCCCGGTCTGCTGGGCCCAGTCGGTGGGCTGTTCCTGCCAGGTGGCGCCGTTGTCGGTGCTGGCCCAGAGGGTGGCGGTATTGTCGCCTCCTTTTTCCAGCAGCAGAAGGGAGCCATCCTCCAAAAGCACCGGCTTTTCGTAGCTGCGGGCGTTTTCGCCGGGGGTGACCTCCTCCTGCCGCCAGCGGCCGGTGGACGTGGCGGAGCCGCCGTCCCCGGAGCCAGAGGGCGAGCCAGAGCCGGAGGCCGCCGTTTCGCCGCAGCCGAAAAGGCCGGCGGCCATCGCCGCCGCCAGCGCAAAAGCCGCGGCGCGTTTTGCAATGGTGCGTTTTTTCATCTTGTTCTTCTTCCTTTCCACCCGAATGCGGGGTATGGCCCCAGTATAGCGCCGCCGGCTTGAAAAAACCTTGAAGGCAAACGCTCCCCTTTCAAGACTTCTTCAAGAAAAGGGGTGTATAATAAAAGAACGAACAAAGGAGGGGCGAGGATGCGCATTTTGCTGATCGAGGACGACGAGGCCCTGCGCGCGGTGCTGGTTCCCGTGCTGGAAAAGGCGGGGTTTGGATGCGACGAAGCCGCCGACGGGGCCAGCGGCCTTGCGCTGCTTTTGCAAAACCCCTATGACGCGGCGGTGGTGGATCGGATGCTGCCCGCCCTTTCCGGGCTGGAGCTGGTGCGCGCCGCACGCAGGAAGGGCTGCGCCGTGCCGGTGCTGATGCTCACGGCGCTGGGCCGGGTGGAGGACCGGGTGGAGGGCCTGGGCGCCGGGGCGGACGACTACCTTGTGAAGCCCTTCGACAACCGGGAGCTCATCGCCCGGCTTCAGGCGCTGGGCCGCCGCCCGGCCCACACGCTGGAAAGCGCCCTCCTGCGCTTTGGCGACGTGAGCCTGGACGCGGCGGCGCTGACCCTGACCGGGCCCGCGGGCACGGCCCGCCTTTCCAAAAACGAGAACGCCCTGCTGGAGGCCCTTCTGCGCCGGGCGGGCCAGCTGGTGAACCGCGAGGTGCTGTTCTGCGCCGTGTGGGGTGCGGAGGACTTTGTGGAGGAGGGCAACCTGGACAGCTACATCCACTTTGTGCGCCGCCGCCTGCGCACTGTGGGCAGCCGGGCGGCCATCCGCACCGTGCGGGGCATGGGCTACTGCCTGGAAGCGGGAGGTGACGCGCCATGATGCGTTCCCTCCGGCTGCGGCTGACGGGGCTGTATGCCCTGCTGTCGGCGCTGGTGCTGGCCGCGGCCCTTGTGGCGGGCGCGCTTTTGGAGGCCCGGGACCTGCGGCAGGCCGGCGACGAGAGCCTTCTGGACGCTGCCGCCGCGGTGGCGGCCCGCCTTGCAGGGGCCACCACGCTGGCGGACAGCTGGCTGGCCGAGCAGGAGCAGGCATATGAGTGCCTTTACTATCTGGAAGACAACGGCGTGCCGCTGGAACACACCGAAAAGAACGGCTCGGCGGCGCTGCTCACCTGCGAAGCGCTGGACCGCTGCGCCGCATTGGGCGCGGGCCAGAGCGCCGTGTTCGGCTTTGAAGCCGCGGACGGCGAGGTCTGGCGCTGCGCCGCCCTGGCGCTTACCCCGGCCAATCTGCGCCACGGCCCCCGGCTGCTGCTGGCGCTGCGAAGCACCGCGCCTCTGAACGCCCAGCTGACGGGGGTAGCGGTCAAATACGCCCTTTTGTGGGCGGGCGGCACGGCGCTGCTGGCCGCGGCGGGCGCGCTGCTGGCCCACATTGCCCTGCGGCCCACCGCCGCCGCCCTGCGCCAGCAGAATGAGTTTGTTGCCGCCGCCAGCCATGAGCTGCGCGCCCCGCTCACCGTCATCAAGAGCAGTTTGCAGGCCGCCGCCTCAGAGCCTGCCCGCCGGGACAAGCTGCTGGGCATCGCGGGCGCAGAGGTGGCGCGCTTGCAGCGCCTCACCGAGGAACTGCTGTTTTTGGCCGGGCAGGACGCCCACATCCTGCGTCTTTGCCCCGAAGAGCTGGAGCCGGACACCTTTCTTTTGGAGGTGTGGGAGGCGTGGCGCGCGCCCCTGCGCCAGAGCGGCCACGAGCTGACGCTGGAACTGCCGGACGAGCCCTTCTCCCCCATCCGGGCGGACAAGGCCCGGATGGAGCAGCTTTTCACCATTCTTTTGCACAACGCCATGGAATACACGCCGCCGGGTACGGCCATCGAGCTTGCGGCCGGGCGCAAAGGCGCGGGGGTTATCTTCTCAGTGCGGGACCACGGCCCCGGCGTGCCGGAAAAGGACCGCCAGCGCATCTTCCGCCGCTTTGCCCGGGGCGAGGAATGCCGCACCGGCAAGGAGCACTTCGGTCTGGGCCTTTCCATCGCGCGGCAGATCGCCGCCCTCCACGGCGGCCGCCTCTGGGTGGAGGACGCGCCGGGCGGCGGCGCGGTGTTCTTTTTGCAGCTGCCCGCCGGGCGCTGAATGTTATCGCCGCAGGCCCCGCCGGTTTTTCGCCGGCGGGGCCTTTTTCCGCGTCAACCCTGTTCCGCCAGCCAGAGGGCCGACTCCTGCCGGGCGGTCTCCACCGCCTCGTCCAGGCCGGCTCCGTCAAAGTACTGCTGCGCGCCCGCGCCCACCGCGCTGCGCAGCACGGTGGAGGGAACGTTCGGGTCCATGCCTTCCAGCACGGCCACGATGTCGGTGCCGGAGGAGGCGTCGTACTGGGCAAAGCCCTCCTCCCACTGGCTGAGCACGGCGCTCTCCAGCACCGGCACGCCGTCGTAGGTGGTCTGGCTCTGCGCCTCCTCGCTCAAAAGCGCCTGGATGAACTGCACCGCGCCCTCGGGGTTCTGGGCGCTGACGTTCACCCCCGCCGCGCATACGGGCTGGATGCTGGTGGCGCCGGAGGCGGTGGCCAGAGCCTTCACCTCGCCGGTGCTTGTGCCGCTGACGCGGGAGGCATAGTAGAAATCGCCGCCCAGGCCGTTCAGGGAATAGACCGGCGAGCAGAAGGCACGGCAGATGCAGTTGGTAAAATTGCTGAGGGTGCTGTTCTGGGGGTGGTAGTAGGTGCCGTCGGGCCGGTCGAAGGGGGCGGTGTTGGAAAGGCCCGCGCCGCCGCCTGCCCGAATCTGGCCCAGCAGTTCATAGAACCGGCGGCAGGCGTCCTCATTCAGCTGCCCGCCCTGCCAGATGTCCCCCGCGTAGAGGGGGTAGAAGGTGTCGAACAGCTGCACGGTGTTATAGTAAGCCAGCAGCGGCATGGCCTCGTTGCGCCCGTCGTCAACGATGTTGGGCTCGGCGGCCAGCAGCCCCGCCAGCGTCTCGGCGTCCTTGATGGTGGCCAAAGTGGCTTCGTCCGCCCCCGCCAGCAGCGGGAACGCCCGGGCAGGCAAGGCGAACAGGCCCCGTTCCGTCTGCCACACGCCGGTCATGTTTTCCAGCATGCCGCTGGTGTCCACCTTGCCGGAAAAGTCCATCAGCAGGCCCTTTTCGATGAAGCTGTCCACCGGCATATCGTCCAGGATGAGCACGTCCGGCCCCGCGCCCGCCAGCAGTTGGGTGTTCAGCTGGGTCAGCGCGTCCTCCCGGCTGCCGGTCACGGTGAAAAAGCCGTCCTCCGAGCCCTCATCAAGGGCCCAGCTGTAGGTGGCGGTGCCGCCGGTGGCCTTCTGCCAGGCGTTCACCGCCGCCTCCACCGTGTCGGAACGGTAGAGGCTGAAGATGGTCAATTCGCCCCCGGCGGAAGCGGCCAGTTCAGAGTCCCAGCGGTAGCGCAGCAGGCGGCTGTTGCCGCTGGCCATATTGCCGTCGCTCATCTGGAAGTAGAGGCTCTCCTCCGGCCCCACCACCGCCGACTGCACGAACAGGCCGGGGTCGGAGATGGAGAAGCGGCCGCCGTCCAGCGCCAGCTCGGCGGTGGTTCCGCCCAGGGTGTAGTGCCAGACCTTGTTCTGGTCGTCCATCAGATAATAGCCGTTGGCGCTGCCGCAGAGCAGGCGGCTGCCCATCTCCAGTTCGGGCAGCTCCATCTGCACCGGTGCGCCGGTCAGATCGCAGGCGGCCAGTTCCATGGAGGTGCTGGTCGTGATCAGAGTATCGCCGCAGGCAGCCACCGACGCGATGCTCGAATCAAAGGCCAGGCCCGCCTCGCCGGCAGGCAGCGCGTCCAGCTTTTGGGCCGTGCCGTTTTCCACCGAAAAGTAACTGGTCTCGCTGGTTTTTTCAGCGTCCTCGGTGATGACAGTCACCGACCAGTAGAGCTTGCCTCCTTGCGTGAGGTAGGCGGTGGGATAAGCGACGCCATCCCCCACCTGGGCGGCCAGCTGTTCAAAGCCGCTGCCGCCCTGCTCCTGCCACTGGCCGTCCTGGCCCAGGGCGTACCAGTGGGCCGTCTGCCGGGAGAGGGGCGTGGCGGGGTTTTCCACCGTGAAGGCGTTCAGAACGCCGTCCACCGCGAAAAGGCCCACGTTATAGTTGTGGTCGGGGGAAACGTCCTCCTCCACATAGCCGCCGGTGGGCGCGGCGGAGGGCGCATCGGACAAGCCGGAAGCTCCCTCTTCCGAGCAGCCCGCCAGCAGCGCGGCGGCAAACAGGGCGGCAAGGGCCCCGGAAACGATCCTGCAAAGTTTTTTCATGCCAGTTCCTCCTTTGGGTGCTTGTTTGCCGTCATTGTAGCAGGGAACTCTCTAAACTGCCTCTAAGTTTTTTTAGAGATTGTTTAGAGCTTCGGCGTGGTAGTATAATTGTATCACTCTCGAGGAAAGGCCGGGTGGCGTTGTGAGAATTTTACTGGTGGAAGATGAAAAAGATCTGCGGGAGGCACTGCGGGACACCCTCGCCGCCTGCGGCTACACCGTGGAATGCTGCGCCAACGGCCCGGACGGGCTGGACGCTCTTTGTTCCGGGGGCTGCGACCTGGCGCTGCTGGACCGGATGCTGCCGGGGATGGACGGGTTGGATGTGCTGCGGCAGGCCCGCGGGGCGGGCGTGCGCACGCCGGTGCTGATGCTCACCGCCCTGGACGCGGTGGGCGACCGGGTGGCGGGCCTGGACGCGGGGGCGGACGACTATCTGGCCAAGCCCTTTGCCGCCGAGGAACTGCTGGCCCGGGTGCGGGCGCTGGGCCGCCGCCCCGCCGAGTGGGAGGGTGGCACCGCCCTGCGCCGGGGCGACGTGGAGCTGCGGGTGCAGGACCGGTTGCTCACCGGGCCCGCGGGGGCCCACCCCCTCTCCCAGCGGGAGTGCGCCCTGCTGGAGCTTTTTCTCCGCAACCCCGGCGTCACCCTGCCCCGGGAGCGCATCCTGCTGAATGTGTGGGGGCCGGACAGCGACGTGGAGAGCGGCAACATCGACAACTACATCCATCTGGTGCGCCGCCGCCTGCGGCTGGTGGGCAGCCGGATGGAGCTGGTCACCCGGCGGGGCGCGGGCTACCGCCTGGAGGCAGACCCATGCTGAGGCGGCTGCGGGCGCGCATCACCCTGCTGGCGGCAGCGCTCACCGGCGCGGTGCTCACCGGGGCGCTGCTGTTCGCTTTCGGTGTGACCTGCCGCCAGTACTCGGACAGCCGCCGCTCCGCCTTTGAGACTGCGGTGACCCAGCTGCAATACCAGTGGGACCGCTACGACCAGCTGGACGGCGACTGGCTGGCGCGGCTGGAGGCACAGAACGGCATGAAGGTGCTGCTGACTGAGAACGGGAATCCCCTGCTCCACAGCCTGCGCCTGGGCGAAGAGGAGCGCGCCCTGCTGGAGGCGGCAAAGCAGGCCGCCGAAGAACAGCAGGGTCTTCTGGCCGACGCGCCTCCCCTGGCGGGCAGCCAGAGCGCCAGCTTCACCTTTTCGGCCCAGGGCAGCAGCTGGCGGGGCGAAGTGCGGCTGGACGGCGGCGCCGGCAGCCGGTGGACGAGCCTTGTGGCGGTGCAGGACCTTGGCCCCGAGCGGGCCCATGCCCTGCGGATGGCCGCCCTGTTCGCGCTGGTGGCCGCCGCCGGGTGGGCCGGCCTTGGGCTGGCGGGCTGGTTCATCGCGGGCCGGGCGGTGCGCCCGGTGGCCCGGGCCATGGACCAGCAGCAGCAGTTTTTGAGCGCCGCCGGCCACGAACTGCGCACCCCGCTGGCGGTGATACGGGCCAATGCCGGGGCCGCCGCCCGCCAGCCGGATCAGACACAGCGATACCTCGCGGTCATCGACGGCGAGGCAAAGCGGATGGGCGCGCTGGTGGACGAGCTGCTGCTGCTCAGCGCCGGGGCCAGCGCCCGCGCCCGGCTGCGCCGGGAGAGCCTCGCGCCCGACACCTTCCTTCTGGACTTTGCCGAGGGCATGGAACCGCTGGCGAAGAAGCGGGAGCGGCGGCTGGCCGTACGCCTGCCCGAAAAGGCCCTGCCCCCGGTGGAGGCGGACGCTTATCGCCTGCGGCAGCTGCTGGCCATTCTGGTGGACAATGCCCTGCGCTTTGCCCCGGAGGGCAGCGAGATAGAACTGGGCCTTGCCGAACGGGGCGGGCGGGTGCGCTTTTGGGTGGCGGACCACGGCCCCGGCGTGGCGGACTGCGACAAAAAGCGCATTTTCGAACGCTTTTACCGGGGCCAGGCCGCCGGCGAGGACCCCCGCCACCACGGGCTGGGCCTTGCGGTAGCCGCCGAACTGGCGGCGCTGCACGGCGGCCGCCTCTGGGTGGAGGACGCTCCCGGCGGCGGGGCTGCCTTCTGCCTGGAACTGCCTGCCGGGCGCTGAATTTCTCACACAAAAACCGCCTGCCCCTTTCGCGGGGCAGGCGGTTTTTTGCAGTCAAATCA
>OLRN01000761.1_pt1 | contig 21350 bp, 20 predicted proteins | sample 1673001 | NCBI WGS metagenome assembly OLRN01 (sample SAMEA3136745, study PRJEB25190) | human gut metagenome | biome: human gut; feature: human-associated habitat; material: faeces | place: Austria | collected 2013 | reverse complement strand
TCCACGGCATATACATGCAACAATGTGGTTGTTTCCGTTAAAAGCATCAGGCATCCCTTTCAAAAAATACTCCTTTAATGTTTTTTGGGGCCGGATATATTCCGTTGTAACGGATTTTAGTTTTTCTTTTGTGGCTTTGTCGGCAGATGAAACGTCCCATATCGTATATTTGCGATTAGGGAAAGGACTGTCTATGCTGAATTTTGCATGTTTTGAGCCGTACACGTCATTTAGCGTATACCCGCAGGGTTGCTCAAAAAAGTATTCCCATGGGTTTGTGCCATCGTTGCGCAAGTATGGATTCGGGAAATCCCTCCAATTGACAACTGGTGTCAGGCCATTGTCAAGTGCATATATTATATGTGCTCTTGTTTTGTTTACCATACTGAAGAAGCCTTCGTTTTTCATCGTAATACCGATTACATAGAAATACAGGTTCTTGTTTTTACCCCCCCCCCTTATATTGTATAATTGTCTGTACTTTAATGATTTAGCGGTATGTTTTATTCGGAAAGCCAATCGCCATACACGACCACCTGGTCCAAAAAGTCTAAGTTTCATGAATTCCTTGAATTTTAAATGTCCTTTTATAATTTAATCCGAAATGCTACAAAGGTATGATGTGAACCTACCATTCTACAATCTGTAGTATACACCCGATCTTCTTCGGCAAGTTAAGTGAGCGTAGGTTGCAGTGTACTGGTGTCATATACCTAAACCAGAAGGTTCGCGTCTCAATATTCCGGCTTTTATCAAGAGTTTCTTGATCCTGCGGTAGATACCATAATGTCCTAAGCATAATTGCCATAGGCGATAGCGTTGGAAATATGTCTTCTTGTATTCTGCTGCATCGGCTCGCCGGAACGACAGCACCACTACGGGATAATCGCTCCGCCGCTCGTCTTTCCCCAAGGGTTGCCAGAAATAGCTGCGCAGACCGTAGTCCGACGGGTCGCGATAGGGGCGTATGCCGTGTTTGCGAACAACGATGTCAAGTAACGACTGATCGTCACGATGCACTTTAAAAATCGGGTCATTAGGTATTGTCTCATCAAAACGTTCACATGCAATGTACTTTTCCACTATACATAAGTTAAGCCATTCTTGAATCAAGGCGACGGTTTTGGTATTCTTTTTCATAAAGATGAATCCACTTAACACCTGCGGCAAATCGGGATTCTCCACATAAAGCCACCTAATGACTTCCGCTTTTGTGTACTCTCGTGTGGTAGCCCAAAGCAGTTGGAACACCATAAAGTCTTCACCATCTGTTATTGCATGGTCTGTCAACTTATGTACATCGTCTATAATCTCTGCACCGCAGTCACAATAAAACAGCCAATCACCGTCTTTGATATTGTCAAGTGCCTTTAAAATGATATAAGGCTTCCAAGAATGCATGCCTGCTCCGAATTTGTATTTAAACAAATCAGGATGAGCTTCAATGAATTCGGGGATGCTTGCTGAACCATATTCAAACACTTCATCCACTTTTCCAAATTTTTTGAGTGAATCGGTATTTACTTTGCGACGGAATTCGTATGCTGGATCAGCGTAGTTTACTGCGTATAATTTGTAGCTATTCATTCGTTGATTTTTTTACTTTTTGTAAACAGAAAAGTTCCTTCTTTGATACTATATGATAGTAGTGTGATAATAAACACAATGATTGCTCCACAATAGTCATAAATTGGGTTTATGAATGTATTGTCTTTTATCAATCGTGTGATGAAAAATATTACTGACACGTGCATAATGTAGATTAATAGAGTGTAATCTTGACCTATTTTTGAATAAAACATAGGTGACTCTTTATCATCGACAAGATGGAGAGAGAAGTTGCTTTTCTGTGTGTATCTCCGATGAAAATACCGTAATATATAGCTTCCGTTTTTTGTCCAATAGCACAGCGGAGGCGTTTCATCTTGTTGGGATTGGAAAGTATGACGGTGTCTGAATACAGTGAGTTTACGGATGTTACTATCAAGCGAGTCTGTTCACCTTTAGGACAGTAAACTTTTATTTCAGCCCCTATAATAAAAGCTTTGCATTTGGGATTGTCCACACTAATGGAATAATCTGCTGCGGAAAGAGGCAAGGCATCACCCTTGGCATAAAGTAAGAAAGATTCCTCTCCCGATGTATTTATCCAATAATCGTAAACGAAATCTTCCGATGTATTCATCAATTTAATCAGGCTGAATGGTTGCTCTTCTTTACATTCAAATGCTTCCACTTCTGTGAGGCCGGCATTTGCGCCCCTGCTGTTTATAATGCGTATGGTGAAAAAATCCACATCTTCTTTTCTTACATGTATGCGTGTTGGATAACCGTCTGTCCTTAAAGAATATTGGGTAGGTTTCTCATTGTTAAATGAGATAGATACTTTCTCCACCACATTGCTGTTCCAAGTATTCTGATAAAGCAGAAGATATTCAATACGTGATGGATTTGCCAAGGTAAAAGTAACTTTCTTTTCTTTATCCGTTTCTTCCGGTATCCATGCTCCCTCGGTGGGGAAGCTGTCACGATTCAACATAAAGGTCTCACTTTTATCATAGAGTAAGAAGTCGTTCAATTTGCTTCCCTTGCCGGATGAAACCTGAATGGTAGCCTGTAGTAGTAAAGAGTCTGAACGGCGTTGCCATGCCACTTTATCGGCATTGAAATTGATAGCTCGCATTGCAGCTCTCTGTGACTTGAAGGTTTTATATTGCCGGAAAATATCTGAACGGAGTAGACTTCTGTTCAATAGGTGTGCTGCTATGGGCAGACGCAACCGTTCTTCCCACGGATAGGTTTCCACCGTAGCTTTCTTGTAAAGTGTAGAACGGATATTATTTTTGTAATAATCTGGATAAGATTCCCATGTAGTTCGGTAAGCATAGCTCTTCATCACCATAGGACGATACTTTGACTTTGATTTTAGCACTTTTCCCAAAGCCTCATCAATGGCAATAGTTACAAGATGATGTTCTTCATGGTAATCGTAATCACTACCAAAAATAATATCTGGTTTTTGCAGCAATATAATCTCTTTTAGGTCGTTCACCATATTTTCTCTTGTTAAGGCTTGACCTTCTTTATATGCAGGAACATTCTGTGTACCTTTAGTTACGGTAGGTATGTTCGCCTTTTTACTATGTATAAATCCATATCCAAGGAATGTGACATTAGAGTCCGGAATGCCAATGTGTTTGCACAAATTTAATGCTTCAGTATATCTAAAACCTTGTATTGTTCCGTTTGTTATGGCATATACGATGTGTACAGTGCTACCATATTTGATAAACTCTTCAAAAATACCGCCCAGCACATTGATTTCATCGTCTTGATGGGGTACTATCAGCAATACTTTTTTGTTGCCATAACATGCTGTTTTCCCATTATCAACATCTTCAAAATCGTGTGAGGTTTTTGCGAATGGAAGCCACAGAAGATACATTACCCAAGGAATAAGGAACAGTGTGGCAGCTAATGTAAAAAGTAATATGTTGGGAGTATCCGAACAAAATGCTAATAGTATGAATTGTGATAGCAATGATATACCATATAGGCTTAATTTGAAATGTATGCCCTTTAACACCATGGCAAAATCAATGATGATGATGGTTTCTATGCTTAGTATCAAAGAAAGTATCAGATGTAGTATCATTTTTTATATATTAGTATGTCCTAAATGCCAGTCTGTTCCGGTCCTTACCACCTTTGCCGGACTACCTGCCGCGATGCAATGAGGTGGGAGGTCTTTTGTTACGATGCTTCCTAAGCCTACGGTTGTATGTTCTCCTATTGTTACGCCTTTCATCACGTTTACCCCTTTGCCGAGCCATACATGCTTGCCTATGACGACCGGTTTCGAGGGGTTTAATGGATTGCCTTGCAGGTCTGTGATAAGGTGGGTATCTGATGCCCAAATCTCAACCTTCTCTGCAAACATACACTCTTCACCGATTTCCACACGGTTGCCCTGTCCCATTAGTACTATACTTGTGCTCTCGTCTATCAGAGAGCCTCTTCCGACTGTAATTTTGCATCCATTTCCCTTCATAAATACATTAATCATAGCTTTACAACCATCATACACTACCTCATTGTCATTTCCTATAATCTTTATCCCTCCGAAGAACATCTTTGCCCCGTTGCGCACGATGATGCGGTTGTTTTTACCCGTAATATTAATAGATGTGTGAGTGACGGTACTGTTTTCAACTTTGATGCAGTTGTTGTCTTGCGGATCTCCTATATTGTAGGCTATCCATTTCATATTGGCTTTTTTTAGAGAAAACTGCCGGTTGAATCTACATGTAATAGTGTCTGTGAGATAATGAAAATATTTTCTTACCATAAATCTTGTAGTTGTGAATTAAGTTTCCAAAGCAATAGGGACAGGCCTATAGTCATCATTATGTCGATGGAAATTTTGTCAAACACATTCATTTCGGGAGAGAAAATCAGCTCGGCTATTACCGCTGCTATAGTATTGCCAACATATATATCCAAAGTGTGTGTACCAATCCAATTGAATAGTTTGTTCTTTAAGACTCCCCATTTATCAATGAGTATATTTGCTATTTGGATGGCGAGGAGCACAGCACATGCGGAAAATAGGTAGTGATGTCCCTGAAAAAAGAAAGCAACACTTAATAGAAACAAAGGAATGGTGACCTTATAAGGCAAATCCTCTTTGTTACTGAGGGCAACACTGCATACCCAGCAGATAAAGAGGGAAACGGGCGACCGCATTATCATACTGCCATCTTCCGGTTCCTAAAAATTCCTCTTCCAAGACAACAACCAAACTGATGAGTATCACTAACCCCCAACTACCTTTTTCCAAAAGCATTTTTAGTAACGGGCTGACAGCATAGAATAGGAGCAAGGTGGAAAGATACCATTCGGGCAGCAAGTCAGGGTTGTAATAGAATGAAAGTGATGTGATATTGAGCAGGAATATATCTAAACCAAGATTTCCCACTCCTAATATTAAATTTATTATACATACAGAGCTTATCATGACAATCCACAATGGAAGGATTCGCCGGAGCCTATGTATATAGAATTGTTTTATGGAATTGTGGGCAAGCGACTTGGCAATGCCATATCCACTCAGCAACATGAAGACATCTACTCCAGCATATCCTACATTCAACCGACCGATGTGTATGCCATGTAGGCACAGATGATAGCAAATGACGCCCAGGATAGAGAGGTACATTAATGTAGTTCTGTTTCTGAACATTAGTTTTGTTTTATGGCGTAAATTTTCTTTCTGATAAAAGAGCTTGTCTTCTCTCTTTCACCTTTCGTTAAGGCGAAAAACCATGAAGTAATCGCTATTGTTAGGGTGGATACGATACTTGTCCCGAACAAACGAATCCAACCTTGTTCCATACCGGATAGGAATGCAAAGCATACAAGAGTTGAGATACAGGTTACAATCATAACTCCTCTTAACGTATGTTTGAAAAAATATCCGAATGTTATTCCGATATAAGGTTTGTTTACTGTAATGCGTGGAATGAAAATCAACAGATAAATGACATTTGTAACTGCTACAGTCAAAATGGAATTGCCTGTTATTTCAAGCACTATGTAGGAAACAATGAGAATTAGTAGTTGGGCCACACTGATGATAATCTGGAATTTGCGGATTTTTCCGGAAGCTCTGTTTAACGTCTCATTTGAGTTCAGTAGTATTTCAACTAAGGTGTTGAGAAATGTCAACTGGACGAAAATACCAGCGTAAGGAGGCATTTCGGTCAGCCATTTGGAAAGAAAAAAATCAACTTCGAACATGCATGGAAGTGCGATGAAAAGAAATAGCAGGTATGAGAACTTTGCGCCTCTGCAAACCAGTTTTGTTGTATATGCTATATCTCCGGCTGCATACGATTTTGTTATCTGCGGATTCAATGCTGTAGTGAAATTTCGAGAGAAAGCACCTACTGTTCCATTGATTTGAGAAGCTACACCGCGGGCTGCATTGATTGCCGTACCAAAGTGCATGTTAAGCATGATGCCCACTCCTTGACTGCTTAGCATGGAAGTGCAAGTGGTCAGGAAGTTCCATCCTGCAAAACCGAACATGTCTTTAAACAAGACTTTGTCAATATGTGTAGAGTATTGGCATTCGGGGAAATTCTTCTTACAATATATCCAGTACATCAATTGAATGGAAACAGATACAGCAAGTACAAGAATTCCATAGAACACCAGTTTGTCAATGGGGCTGGCAGCAAGTGATAGGGCTATGCCAAACGTCAAGAAGACCTTGGTTATGGTGACGAAAGCAAATGTTCCCATTTTCTCGTGTGAGATAACCGAAGCACTATAAGGCACGCTGATCATCTCAAGAACAAAAGAGAGAAGGGAGAACTGATAAATCCAATTTGCAGCAGTCATACGGTCTGGCTCGATATTCAGCTTTGCGTTGACAAACCATAAGCCTATGGTCTCGCTCAACAGCACTACCAACAGAGCAAGAAGAAGAAGAATATTTAGGGATGTGGAGAATGTTTGCTGCAACTTTTTCGGATCATTCCTGCCTAATTCAAATGTAAGGAAACGGCTCACTGCCTGTGTCATGGTGGCTGTCACCATATAAAACATGGACACAAAGCCTCCTATAACATTATAGACACCATAATCTGATACTCCCAAATTGGCGAGTATCAAACGGGTAGAATAGAAACTGATGCCTACAGTGAACAGCATGCGGGCATACAGAATCAATGTGTTTTTGGCTAATCGTTTGTTATTTTGTGATTGAATCGACATGTTTTGCATATACTTTGAACTTTTGCAAATAGCGCAAAGCATAATGTTACATTATGACTTTTTTGTTTGCAACATTTATATAATGATATTCACAAAAATGGTGATTATATTTTGGAATATGCAAACATTATTGTTTTTGTGTAAATATTTAGTTGTTTTTGACGATCCACCTCTCTATGTTCCTCATCTTATTGCTGAAATTGATTCCAATCTTGAACAACTTCCGTGAATCCGTCTCGAAGGGGTGGGCGTAATGCTTTTCTTCTATCTGGGCGATGGCCTCTTCGGCAGTGCCTTCCAGTTTGAACTCCATCACGTAGATGTAGTCCGTAGTTTTTACCACGAGGTCAATCCGTCCTTCGGACGTATGATATTCTGCCTGGGTATAGAAACCTACCAGTTTGAAGACAATGAAGAGCACGTTCTGGTAGTGCCGTTCCAGCTCGCTCGCTCGTTTGCTTGTAAGCGCGTTCAAGGATGCCTTTGAAGCGTAGCGCCAAGGTGGTTTCCGCTATCCCCGTGCCGTAGATTGCTTCCCATTGCGAGAGGGCATTGTCCAGAATCTTGTCCAGACTGTCCGGCGTGTCATATTTTCCAATGTTCAGGTCCAGGTGCAGCACGGGGCGTTTCACCCAGTTTTTCTCCAGCTTTTCCATTGCCAGTCCTTCGAAAAGCTCCCGCTTGCCTTGGAAGTAGGCTTCCAGGGTAGATATGAGCAGGCTCTTGCCGAAGCGGCGCGGGCGGCTCAGGAAGTAGTAACTGCCACTGTTCACTAACTTGTGAATAAGGGCCGTCTTGTCTATGTAGACATAGCCGTCGTTGCGTATTTTCCTAATTTCCGTACCGTTGTTTCAAAGTCAAGTTGACACCTGTGTCACCCCTTAAACATAAATACATGTTACGCGCGCGAGGCAAATTATCAATATGCACAAACTTGTATTGTTTGTGTGTGATAAATATCAGCCTATAGAAAGTATTGGAAAAAGGGTGCCACAAGTGTCATCGCTTCGGGTGAAGTTAAGGTTTCAAGACTCCCGTATGGATTCTGTAATGCCTCAAATCACTTTCCAGGCAATCGGCTACTTCTTGCTCGAACCTTTCCCTTTCCGAATTTGTTTTCTGAAAAGACCTCCAGAAATGCGTTATGGCATGTATCTGGTTGATGTTGTTACTCAGCCCTTTTTTAAAAGGTTGTAGGTTCTGGTACTCATCATCGTTGCTTGGGCGATGGTCTCGTTGGTCAGATGTCTGCCGTTAACGAGCTGTTCTTTCTGGCATTTGCTCAGAAAGGCTCCGAATGCCGGTGTCACCGGCTCTTTCTTTGTCATGTTGACTCTTTTAATTGTTAAACAATAATAAAAACAAGCGAAATCATTTCCATGTAGTGGAAACGACCGGACTTGTGTATCTGGGCACTTATGCGTTCCTTCGCGTCGTAATTTTAAACATAAACAAAAATCAGTAAATTATGGAACACCGCAATATCAGCCTTTTCAGAGGCTATTCGGACACAGAATCAGTAGAAACTTCTCTTGAAGAAATAGTCAACATCATTAAATGCGACGCTGCCCTGCGAGACCGCACCGAGAAACATCGCTACTACTTGCAGCAAGACCTGCGTAGGGATGCCGACCGCGAGAAGTCCGGCTGTTCCTGCTTCGCCGTTGCCGTCTGCTTTGAAGGTGGGAAGACCCGCGAACATATCTGTGCCTGGACCGGCTATACCTTGGTCGACCTGGACCACATCGCTCCCGAGCGGATGGCTGCCACGTTGACATTGATTTGTGCCGACAAGCATACATTGATGGCCTATACCACCATCAGTGGGCATGGCATCCGCATCATCTGTCGCATCGATGACCTGAACGGAGCGGAAAAGGGAAAAGCCTTCCGGCAATACGCCAAGTATTTCAATCAAGTCAACGACTACTATTCCTGTCTGGTGGGCTTCGAAAGTGACGGGCAGTGCAAGAATGCTACCCGTATCAGCGGACTGGCTTCCGATCCTCATGTATATTACAATCCCAGTGCCGCAGCCTTTGTTCTCCAAAATAGTCCGATTGCTCCCCAACCGCAGGATAGCGCTTCCGAAGTTGTGCCGGCAAAGCGTAACAAACGTTTGGAGAAGGCAGTGAAAGCTGCCGAACGCCTGCTGGAAGAGGAGGGAGTGAGTTATTGTGAACATCATCATAATGAGTACGTGATGCGCATGGGTTATTTGCTCAACCAGTACGGAGTGGCCCGGAAGACAGCCGCCGCTTGGGCAGCGGAGCACTTTCCCGACTATGACGGGGATGTGGCAGCTGTCATCGGCTCCTGCTACGCGAATACCGGGGAACATGGCACCCGTTCCCTTGTCCGCAGGGGAGAGGACGATGAAAAGTTTGCCACGGTGGCAGATATCGAGCAGTTCCTTTCCGAACAGGCGAAGTTCCGCAAAAATACGGTGAGCGGCAAGTTCGAAGTCCTGATGGCCGACTGCGGAGAGGAGTATGCGGAGCTGACCGACCGCTACGTCAACACGTTGTGGAGCCGCATGAACAAGGCAGGGATGCTTGCCCGCATTGCTGACATACGTTCCGTGCTCGATTCGGAGTACACGCCGCTTTTCAATCCCTTTGTAGCCTATCTGGAGGGGCTGCCTACTTGGGACGGTACTACTGACCCTATTGCCCGTCTGGCTGCCGGCGTACATGTGAAGGACGACCAGAAGCTTTTCGGCATCTACTTCAAGAAGTGGCTGGTGGCCACCATTGCTTCGCTGCTCGATACCAAGGTGGTGAATCATGAGATTCTGGTCTTCATCGGTAAGCAGGGCATCTACAAGACTACCTGGATGCAGCGTCTGCTTCCTGTCGAACTTCAGCGTTATTTTTACGTGAAAAGCAACAGCCGGCGCGTCAGCAAGGACGACCTTTTTACGCTGACCGAGTTTGCACTGGTATGCCTTGAAGAGCTGGAGGAGATGACCTCTGCCCAGGTCAGCCAGTTGAAGGCCATCACCGGCATGACAGACGTGAACGAGCGTGCCGCCTACGGACACTTCAAGGAGAGCCGTCCGCATATTGCCAGTTTCTGTGGCACGAGCAACAACGTCACCTTCCTCAACGACCTCAGTGGCAACCGCCGTTGGCTTCCCTTCGAGGTGGATTCCATAGACAGTCCTTTCGATTATCCCATAGATTATGCCGGAGTGTATGCGCAAGGCTATGCCCTCTGGAAGAGCGGCTTCCACTACTGGTTTGAGCAGGAGGAGATTGATGCCGTGAATCTTCATAACCGTTATTTTGAGGTGCCCTGCCTGGAGCGTGAGCTCGTTCAGGTGTACTATCGCCGCCCCATACCGGGCGAGGAGTGTATGTTCTTGACCAATGCCCAGATACTGGGACATATCAACATAGGTATCCGGCAACCCTTGAGTCCCACGCGCCTCGGTCTGGTGATGAAGCAGGAGGGCTATGAGGCTGTCCGTTCCGGTGGCCGCCGTGGTTATCGGGTGGTCGAGCTGAAAGGGGATGAAATCTACCGCAACCAATGCGCCATGGCGCGCTATGTGGGGGATTGATTCTTTCATGGTTTTCCTAAATACCTGAATATAAGTTCCACCTGTAGGGAGGTGAATATTTTCTGGGAGCCTTTGTAGCCGGTATGCCGCAGGGCTTCGTCCAGTTCCAAATTCAGCTTCATCCATTTGGACAAGCGGTTGAGTGCGGATGCCGGTGAAATGGTGGGGGCGTATGCCTCTGCCAGTTCACGTTTGTAATAGGGGCGGACGGGCCACTCTTTGCCGGGGATATTTTCGTAGTCTTCAACGTACTTCATAAACAATGCTTTAACTGGTTATTACACTGTAAATGTACGGAATTTTTTCTGTATACCCATTGCCGGAACCCGGTATAATCTTACCTAATCTCACATTTTCCCACATCCCTTCATATCACTTCACCGCATCTCTTATTCTGCCCGGAGGTACGTCGTATCTTTGTTCTGTCAGACGATGAGGGGTGAAGATTAGTAATCGTGACGCGCGAAGATTAGTAATCGTAAGCCCCTGGGATTAGTATCGTCTCCCTATCTTTTAATTTTTAACTTATAATTTTTAATTTATGATTAACTACAGTATCGTGATGCGTGGCAATCCTACCGATAAGACGGTTGCCAAAAAAGCGTACGCAAGTGCGCAGTATTCGGAAGTGATGGACATCAACCGCTTTGCCGAGCATATAGCCAGTCATGGCTGCGTGTACAAGCGTTCGGATATCGTTGCCATCCTCACCATGTCCGTGGATTGCATGCGGGAGCAGTTGCTGGCCGGACAAAAAATCCAGTTGGGCGACCTGGGGAGTTTCTACATCAGCATCAACAGTATCGGCGCGGCTTCTGCCAAGGAGTTCAATCCTGCCATCCATATCCGTAGGCTGAATGTGAACTGGACCTGCGGCCAGCGTTTTGGAGAGCTGCTGGAGGAGGCGGAATTCAATCTGGTGGCAACCCGAAGTGCAGCCCGTGCCGTGGTGAAAGCCCTGAAGGCCGGAAAGACTACCGTGGACCTGACCGGAGCCACTGGCGGGGGTGAAGATGCCGGTGGAGGCAGCAACCCGGGAGGCGGTTCGGACGGAGACCAGGGGGAAAATCCGTTAGGATGAAACGAAAAGACAAAAGAGAGAAAATAAATATGTTCTTCTGTCTAAAAAATGCAGCTAACCATAGTGTTTAATTCCTTAATTGCAAATTGTTATGAGTGAGAAAACAAAATCAAAATCTGTATGGGGCATTGTCCTTAAAGTGATTATTACCGTGGCCACTACATTGGCCGGAGTGTTTGGCTTGACTTCCTGCATCAACCGTTAGCCGGATGAAAGCAGGCAGTTTCTATCAGAACTATCGGGAGGTAACCCTCCTGGTAGTTCATTGCAGCGCTACGCGCTGTGACCGTCACTTCTCGGTGGAGGCGCTTCGCCGCAGTCATCTGGCACGGGGCTTTGCCGATATCGGTTATCATTTCTACATCACCCGTGACGGCGAGGTGCATATTTGTCGCCCGGTTCATCAGATTGGAGCCCATGCCACCGGCTGGAACGACAAGAGTATCGGCATCTGCTATGAGGGTGGGCTCGACGAGAATGGTGTCCCTGCCGATACACGTACCTATGCGCAGAAATGCTCTTTGCTTGACTTGCTCCGGCAGCTGAAGACCGACTATCCCAATGCCCGTATTTCAGGGCATCGGCAACTCAGTTCCTCTATCCATAAGGCTTGTCCTTGTTTTGACGCCAAAAGCGAATACGAGACAATTAAAAATTAATTCTCTCCACGTATCCTATCGGCATGTCCACATGTGCGCAGCCCAGCATATCCAGCCGGACTGCCACTTTGCTTTTTCCTCCTATCATGACCAGTTCTCCCTCCAATCCGGCAAGGGGGCCTTTTATTACTTTCACGGCATCACCTGCTGCCAGAGGTGTACTGCAAATCTCTACAGCCTCCGGGCTATAATCCAGCATAAAGCGGAAACGTTCCATCTGTTCCTCGGGAATGACGGCGGGACGGCTTTCACCGCGCAATACCATGTACCGACTGATAGCTTGTAAGGTAAGCGGCAGGGGGCGTTCCTGCGGAGTGACATGCACGAAAATCATCATCGGGATGACCAGGCGGTCCACTTTCTTGCGCCGGTCGCTCCATTGGCGTATTTCGCTTTGTATGGGTAAGTAATATTCCACTCCCATAGCTTTCAGCCGTTCGGCAGTCTTCTTTTCCAGACAAGACTGCACGTATGCCACCAGCCATTGGCGACGAGGAATAATATGAGGGGTGATATCAGTATGGTTCATGTAAAATCCTTTAAAGGTGTATTTCTATGGTTCATAAATAGTTGAGGTTCGGGCGCGCTACGCGGTCGCCTGTCACATTGGAGGGGCGGGGTTAATTAAAAATTAGAAATTAGAAATTAGAAATTAAAAATTAGACACTCGATTATTTACTCTCAACTCTTAATAGCTAGTCGCTAACTCAACTGTATCCGTATTTCTTACCGTAGCCGTAATACTTTCCGTATTTACCATAGCCGTAGTAATAACCGTATTTTTTCTTCTTCATATCGATTCCGTTGACTACTGTGCATAAGTTGGGGAGACGATGATGCTCCTGAAGCTCGTTGATGAGCTGGTAATCGGTCTTATGCGTATAATCTGCACGACAGACGTAGATGCTGGCGTCCGCTACGCGCGAAAGGATGAGCGTGTCGGTCACCATGCCGATAGGGGCTGTATCCAGTACGATATAGTCATATTCTTTGCGTAATGTACTGATGGTGTCTTCCAGTGACTGGCGTGCCAGTAGTTCCGTAGGATTGGGTGGGATGGGACCGCCCAATAGCAGGTCGAGGTTGGAAGTTATGCCGGAAGGCTGTATCAGCGCATGAAGGTCTGTGGATTTGGGGGCGACAAGGTATTGGGTGATTCCTTTTTCTTTGTGTGAAAGATGGAACAACTTGTTCAATCCCGGTTTGCGTATATCCAATCCTACCAGAATGACCTTTTTGCCGAGCAGCGCCAGACTGAGGGCGAGGTTGGAAGCTATGAAAGTCTTGCCTTCACCGCTTATGGTGGAGGTAACCAGGACGACTTTCTTATCCGGATCGCCCATCATGAAGAGCAGGTTGGTGCGCAGGCTGCGGAAGGTTTCCGTCATGATGTCGTTGTCGTTTTCGCGTACGGCAATGGCAGACTCTTCATGCTTGTTTGAACCGGTAAGGGGGATGTCACCGATAATGGGAACCTTTGTGAGCTTTTCCACATCGGTATGCCCTTCAATGCGGAAACGGAGCAGGTTCAATAGGAAAATGATGCCCAAGGGAATGCCGATGCCGATGACAAAGGTAATCATATAGATTTTTTTGCCTTGGGGAGAAACGATGCCGGCAGGCATGGGTTCTTCGATAATGCGTCCATTGTTAGCGGTTGCAGCCAGTGTGATGGCGTTTTCCTCGCGTTTCTGCAGCAGCATGATGTAGAGGGTGGCCTTGATTTCCTGCTGGCGTGCGATACTCATGAACTCCTGCTCCTGCTTGGGGGCGTTGCTGATGCGGCTTTCGTACTTGCGCGACTGTCGGTCGATGTTGCTCCGGGTGATTTGCAGGCCTTTCAAAACACTGTTTACGGTGGTTTTCACATTGTGGCGCATGGCCTCGATCCCCGTGTTCAGATTGATGATGGCGGGATTGCTTTCGGAGGAGGTACGTAGCAGGCGCTTACGCTCCACGATGAGATTGTTGTACTTGTCTATGGCGGAGGTCAGGTTCATGTCGCTCAGTCCTACGTTGGCAGGGATGATCTCGTCGTTGTTTGCAGGATTGTTGATGTAGTCGCGCAGATAGTTCACGAGGTTGATTTGGGTGGCGTTCTCTGCATATTGCTGTTCATACTTGGAACTTTCCTGAAGGGCAAGCTGCGCGTCGCTGCTGATGTCGGTCAGTCCGGCGCGTTGCTTGAATTCCGCCAGTTCGGTTTCTGTGGTGCCCAGTTCGTGGTTGATGATGCTGATACGTTCCTCGATGAAGTCGGCGCTTTTCTGGGCCACTTCATTCTTTTCGGTGTTGGTGTCCTGATTATAGAGTATTATCAGTTCTTGGGTGAAATCGGAGGCTCGTTGTATATGGGTGTTTTGTACACTGATGGTGGCAATGGTACTGGTATTGGATATAGGGGCTACGGTCAGACCTGCCCTATAGCCTGCTGCTGCGGCAGTGGGGGTACTGATGATAGCCTTCAGATTGACGGGCTCTTGCGGAGCAGGCGATGAATCATTGTGCGAAATGGTGATGACACCTACCGGGAGTGGTAGAATGGCAGGTAGTTCGTCGAAAGATTTGGTCGTTTCTTGCTTGTCTCCGTTTTGTATATAAAAGGCTGTGACAATCAGTTGGCCGGTAGGGGAGTATATCAGTTCCAGCCGAATGTTCCCTTCCAGTTTGTCAGCTTCCTCGGCGGTCATGAACACATCAAGAGGGGAGTTTTTGTAAAGTGGAACATCGTAGCCGAAAGATTGTTCGATGGCGATGTTAGTATAAAGGTTCAGACGTGACACGACTTTCTTGATGAGTGTCCTTGATTTCAGAATTTCCAGCTCATTGTCAAAGTTGCTGGTCATGGAAAGCATACCAAAATCCTGCATGGCAGACAGTGCATTGTTGGTACTTTTCTTGTCGTCTTCTTTAATTAGGATAGAAGATGACACTTCGTAGACGGGTATTTGGTAACGGAGATAAGCAAAGGCCAGGCCAGTGCATATCAATACGCTTGCCACAAACCAGGGCCAATGAATGATGTATTTGAAAAAGAGGGCTTGGAAATCTGTTTTTTCCTCTTTTTCGTTTAAAAGGTCATCGTATAAATCTTCTTTCATTTTTTTGAGGATTAAAATTATCTTACAATGTTGACAATCAGACTTGCGAGTGAAACAAGGGAAGTAATCACAGAAACCCAGATAGTGGTACTGTTACTGACGCTTGCACTCTTTGCCTTGGTTTTATTTGGAGCTATATAAAGGATATCATTCTGCTGCATGTAGTAGTAGGGAGAATGAAGAATATTCTGCTCGTTCAAGTTTAGGCTGATGACATTTCGCTGGCCGTTACAGTCTTCGCGGATGAGCTTGACGTTGTTTCGTATACCGTAAATGGTCATGTCGCCTGCCATGGCAAGCGCCTCGAAAATATTCACTTTCTCATTATTGATAGTGAAAGTTCCGGGACTGTTCACTTCACCGAGGACAGAAATTTTGTAGTTGGACATACGTACAGTGACAATAGGTATTTCTTTGAGATAAGGACGAAGCTGTTCACGGATAAGGTTCTCGGCTGCATTTTTAGTTAAGCCGCCTACTTGCAGTCTGCCTATCACGGGGAAGTCTATCTCACCTGCATTGTCTACGAGATATTGTTGCAGAGCTGGTTGCGATGTAGTGCTGGCATTGGATTGTGCTATGTTATTATAGGTCTGCATGGTCAGGTTGAACGGTGCGGCAGCTTGCGGATCAGTGGTGTTTATGGTGATATTCAGCAAGTCTTTAGGTTGGATACGCGCATCGTAGAGGGTATCCTGCTGGTTGACTTCATTGATGACGATTTCCTTATAACTCTTATCTGTAAGTGATTCGTAACTTTGTAGATAAGGTACTTTTTTGTAAGATTGGCAGCTTGCCAATGTAATTGCCGCCATCAAGATGGCTATACTTTTCTTGTTTTTCATTACTGCTCCTTTTAATTTTTGATTTTCAATTTTAATTCTCAATACGCTTCTTTCTCGCCTTGAATGGCGTTTCTGATTGTCTTGTATATAATGTATAAATCCAATAGAAAAGTCCAGTGTTCCAGATACCATACATCGCGCTGTACACGTCCTTCCATTTGCCAGAGTTCTTTGGTCTCACCACGGTAGCCGGTGACTTGGGCCCAACCGGTGATGCCGGGCTTTACCAGATGTCTGACCATATATTTGTCGATAAGGCGTGAATATTCTTCAGTGTGTTTCAGCATATGGGGGCGTGGCCCTACAACGGACATTTGCCCTAGTAACACATTGATAAATTGGGGAAGTTCGTCAATGCTGGCTTTACGGATGAAATCTCCGATTTTTGTTTTGCGCGGGTCATTGGCGGTGGCTTGTAGTTCGTCACTGTCTATGTTGACACGCATCGAACGGAATTTGTAACACCAGAATTCATTTCCATTCTCTCCGCTTCGTTTTTGTTTGAAGAAGATAGGACCGGGGGAGGATAGCTTGATAGCGGTACCTATGATGATGTAGACGAAGGGGAATACTGTACACAGAAAAACGAGGGAGAAAAAGAGGTCGAAGGCTCTTTTCAGCAGGCGATTTTCCATTTGTGCCAAAGGTTCCTCGCGGATAGTGAGTACGGGGATATTGCCAAACATCTCGAAGTGCATGCGACGATGCAGGTAATTGCGAATATTAGGTACACTATAGAAACGAATCAAGTGATTTTCGCAATAATTGATGATTGGAAGTATTTCATGGCTACGTGCAGAAGGCAAGCAGCAATAGACTTGTTCTATATGGTGTTGCTGTAAATAAGTGACAACTTCTTTAGGCTGCCCTAAATAGGGGACATCTTCGGGAAAATCATCAGAAGGTACATCACAGAAATAGCCGGTAATGCGGAAGCCCGTGGTGGGATCTCCGGTCATTTCTTGATAGAGTTCTGTCATGTTTTTGTTACTGCCGATTAAAATGACGGTACGTGAGTTACCTCCATGTTCTCGATATTTTTTCAGTAAATACCGGAAAAGAAGACGATATATAGCGAGGCAGATAAAGAAAATACTATAAAAGCATGTAAAAAAACGGAGTGAACTGGTACCGATATCTGCTAAAGTAGCCAAGCTGATGAACAGCGTGGCGTGAAAAGTTGTATTACGGAGAGCCCGACGTACAATGCGTTCCGGACGTACAATACGTTCATGCAGTACGACGCCATTGGAGTAATTGCAAAGTAGATAGACTAGATTCAATAATACCAATAGCTGGGACAATGAATGTGTAAATTCATTGCCCAGTGTTTGGTAGTCAAAAATGTGATATAGCGAGATGAAAATGATGTTCAGTAAGCATAAGTCACCAAAGATAATGACGAACTTAATCACTTTATTGAAATGGAGAACTTGTTTCATAATTCACACTAATTCAATAGCTTTTTTCTTTCTCAATGGTATTGAAAGAGAAAAAACTGTTCATTCTTGTTTGTTTAATAATTCTCTTACTTACAAAGTAATGGATACCAATACTCTCTTACTTACAAGGTAAGAGGTGGTATTTTATTTGGAGAATAATCTTATAAACCAGCCATTAAAAGGTATTTTACATTAAAAGACTATATATGTAATTAAAATGTAAAACGATATTTTATCTCATAATTAAATTTAATTTTTGAATTCAAAATGGGGGCGTTTATGTAAATATATAAGACTGAAATACAAGTGGCTGCAATGTGTCTTATATCTATATATGAGATAAATATGAATTAAAAAATAAATCTATTTTTTTGCGATTGTAGTAATCTTTTTCATATCTTTGCAGCCACAAAACATATTCTCTTACTTTGTAAGTAAGAGAATAAAATTGGATAATAAAAGTACTCCTATACAAATAGGAATACTTTTACAAATTCTAGTTTTTAGGGCTTTTTCTTTTTGTTTGGATGGATTGTTGCAATCACTTTTTTATTTGCTTTACTCATCGCATTGTTGTCAAAAGAAGCAAGGTAAACGTGAGTTACCTTTTCAGAAGTATGTCCTAAGCTTTCACTAATCACAGAAATGGCCACTCCTTCGTCTTTGGCAGTGGTGGCCCAGCTATGGCGGGCTACATAAGATGTTAATGGAATGCTTAACCGTAACATCTTCGAAAGTGTGTGTAAATGTTGGTTGTAGAGCCGTAAAGCACTTTTGTATTGTCTGTAACCATCTTCCCCGGTCAGTGATAATATCGGTAGCAAATAGGGGGAAGAGGCGGCTTCGTTCTTATACCTATTTATAATCTGTGCGGCATACGACTCTATATGTACGGACAATTGCTGACGGGTCTTATGACGGTAATAATAAATGGTATTGTGCTTGACATCCGTTTTGCGGAGATGTACAAGGTCTACGAACGGAATGCCTCGTAAGTAAAAACTTAACAGAAACATGTCGCGGCTGAAACGCAAGGCGGGTTTCTTCTCCAAATCAAGATTTACCAAGCGCCGGATTAGTAAAGGAGAGATGGCCCGTTTGGCGGTAGGCTCATAACCGGTGAATACATAGGCGAACAAATCGTCTATACTGTGTGTGAATGGAATGCCTTGTTCGGCAGCTTGGTGAGAGATGGAACGGAGCATACGCATATAGGTGGATATGGTATTATGGCGCCGTCCTTCACCGAGCAGCCGGTCTTCGTATTGCTTGATGAGGCTGGGGGTAAGCTCTGCAAAAGTGATGGAACGGTGGCCGACGAAGCGGAAAAAGCTGTTCACTGTACTGGTATATATACCGGATGTACTGTATCGTCCGGCTTGTTTTGTCCGCTGTATCAGGGAAGCGGAAAAATTATGTATAGTATTCATAATCTGAATTTTAATATTTTAAATACATATAAAACAACCTTGAGCATGAAATGATTGTATGGCAATCAATGCACGCTTAGGGGAGAAATGGTAAAATTTCTATATAAATTCAGATATGTATTCTCCGGGCAGACAGGAGGAGGGTTACAGTATGCCCGAACGTACCCGACTCAGTGTTTCGGGGGTCATCAGCAGATAGGACGCAATGTGCGACAAAGGAGCCCGCTTGATGACTTCGGGCTGATGTTCCATGAGCTGGTTATAGCGCTCGCGTGCAGTCTCAAACCGCCAGGAGTCAGCCTTTATCTGTGAAACAATCAGGGAATATTCCAGAATCTTCCGATAGAACATGTTTATTTCCCATGAGATTTCGGTAAGTGTCAGCAGCTTGTTGTATGGCAGCAGGTATACGACACTCGGTTCGAGTGCCTCAATCATGAGGTGGGTGGGTTCCTGCTTCAAGGTACTTTCTATGCAGATGATGATGCAGCCTTCATAGGAAAAGTGTTCGGTGACGTCTTTACCGTTTTTATAATAGAATTGGCGCAACATGCCTTTTCCTACAAATACGATATTATGGCTTATCTGCCCTTCATTGAGTAATAATGCGCCCTTTTCTACTTCCTTGCGAATGAGGATTTCCTCTATCAACCTTCTTCCCTCGGGAGCCATGCCTGGATAGCGGGAGTTGATAGCGGCATCTACGGTTTCTTTCAATAGTGCATCCATAAGACCATGATTTATTTGTTCAGTAAGCAAGACCGGTAAAGTTCGGTCCGCTTCTGCTTTCGGGGAGCAAAGATAGGACTTTTGGAATTAAAAACAATTCCGGATGAAGCTTTTGTTTACCCATTTCATGCCATACCAGCGGCGGACGAAAATGAAGCCGCGGATATTCTCGTCCAACAGGAAGGCTACCCACATGCCGCAGATACCCCAGCCGAAGGGAAAGCCGAAAAGGTATCCCACACCTACAGCTACACTCCACTGCACCACCAACCCTACGTAGAAGGGGTAGTTGACATCTCCTGCCGCACGAAGGGCGTTGGTGGCGAAGATGTTGATGGGGCGGCCTATTTCGAGGAGTACATCTATGATAAGGATGGTGGCACCCATACGTATGATGTCGGGGTTGGACGTGAGCCAGCCAAAGATGGCATGCCCCGAAAGGGCGAGGATGCAGGACAGCATGACGGTAATCATGACGGATTTCTTCATGACGTATTTTCCCATAAGGAAGGCTGCGTGAGGTTTCTTCTCGCCTATCAGATGCCCGATACAGATGGCGCCGCCTTGTGCCATGGAGATGCTGAACAGATAAGCGAACATGATGATGTTGACACAATAGGTACGGGTGGCGAGCGCTTCCACTCCCAGCATGTTGATGAAGTAGGTGATGACGACTTGCGACGAGCTGTACGACAATTGTTCGCCGGCAGAGGGCAGGCCTACCTTCATCAGGTTCTTTAGTTCTATCCACGGAAAAGGGCGGAAGTATGCCGGTGGGAAACGGTGGATGTGCTTGCGGAACAGTATGACGAACAGTATAATCATGGAGACACCCCGGCTGAAGGCTGTGGAGATGGCGGCGCCTTCCACGCCCAGTTCCGGAAAGCCGAAGCGGCCGAAGATGAGGGAGTAGTTGCCGATGATATTGAGGATATTGACTACGACGGTGACCATCATCGGGTAGATGGCCTTGTTGGCACTGCGCAGGGAGGCGGAGAGGGTGAGGGATAGTGCCTGGAAGAAGGCGAAAGCGCCTACGATACGCATATAGTCCATGCCGTCCTGCATCAGTTCAGCGGTGAGCCCCATCAGCCGGAGGATGGGATGGACGCAGGAGAACAGTACCAGGCTGACCGTGATACCTACCGCCAGGTTGACGAGGATGGATACGCCGACTACTTGCACTACTTTCTTGTGTAGTTTCGCACCGAGATACTGGGAACACAGAACGGACGTTCCGAGGTTGATGACTTCGAAAACGAGGAAAGTGAGCATGATAATTTGGTTGACTACCCCTACGGCGGCAACACTGTTGTCCGAGTGGCGGCTCAGCATGATGGTGTCCACCGCACCGAGCATCATGATGAGAAGTGTCTCTATAAAAATGGGGGCGGCCAGCTTGGCAAGCCGCTTTTTTAGGCTTTCTTGTTGTATCATTGTCCGTGTATGTGCACTATACTTTAAAAATCGCGCAAAGATAAGGAAAGGTTGAAAAGGACGGTTTGATATGTATCAAATTTTTTTTCTTGTTTTAGGGTTTGAGTGTTAACGTGTTATCTCAAATTGTATGAAAACGGTGAAAAAAATATGTAGGAAAGATTTGCACAGTCCAAAAGTTTGCCCTACATTTGCACCGCATTTGAAAAGAATGCTGGTTATAAAAAAGGAAGTTTGGGTGAGTGGCTGAAACCACCAGTTTGCTAAACTGACGTACGGGT
>OLRN01000756.1_pt1 | contig 21423 bp, 12 predicted proteins | sample 1673001 | NCBI WGS metagenome assembly OLRN01 (sample SAMEA3136745, study PRJEB25190) | human gut metagenome | biome: human gut; feature: human-associated habitat; material: faeces | place: Austria | collected 2013 | reverse complement strand
CGGACGGGAGGAACCATGTCGGTCTACAAATCCAAGCGGGGCACCAGCGCCATGCAGTTTATCGAGACGGCGCGGCAGCTGGAGGCCCACACCTTCGCCTGCTGCATCAAAGCGCCGAAGCGGTACAGCTTTTTCCTGACCTCACGCATCATGGAGCTGGCCAGCGAGGTGCACGACCATGTGCGGGCTGCCAACAACATCTGGCCGACCAACCAGCACGAGGCGCAGCTGCGCCGGGACGAGCTGCTGCGGGCCAATATCGCCCTGCAGAACCTGAACCCGAAGCTGCAGCTGCTGTACGACGCCATCCTCCAGAACCCGGAAAATTGCGCATGGATACACCGGGCCATGGAGAAGTGGGGCGACCTTATCAACGAGGAAGCCAAGCTGATCGCGGCGGTGAAGAAGAACGACCGGCAGAGGTACAAAGACCTCCCGGAGCGATAGGAAGAAACCATGGGTTAAGCTCTGTTTTGTTGCATTTCCGGCAGCGCGAACAACTGGTGGGAGCGTTCTCCTAATTCCAGCAACTCCACCAACTTCTGTAATGTCAACAGCAACGGCAACGCCAACGCCAACAACGCCAGCAACTCGAATGGCGTGGCCTTCGGATTCTGCAAGACCCGCGAGAGCGGGCGGTGCGACAAAGTAACCGCGCGGCGGCGAAATCCATACCTTTGCAGAAGGAGAGCTTATTCCCGGCCAACAGGCCAAAACAATCCGCCGATGCGGCCAGCCGGACGCTGCTTGCATGGCGGGGGTATGTGCAGCGCCCCCGTTTACCCTCAAGGGGTACGAGGCATCCGTAGGCGGCATAGCCGCTGACGGCTGCCCTGTCATGGCTGGTGCCGCCAAGCAGATAGAACGCGCACCCGACAAATCCTTCTGTACGGCGGATGCCCCCAACGGGGCGGAAGGAGACCAATGACGAGCGAAGAGAGACATGAGGCGAGATACCGCCGGAGGCTGGCAGAGCGCCAGCGGCGGCGGGAGGAGCGCAGCAGGGCGTGCGGAACCTTCGAGGAGGTGTTCAGCTTCCAGAACCTCTACAAGGCCGGGAAGCTCTGCTGCAAGGGCGTGGGCTGGAAGGGTTCCACGCAGCGGTATTTAGGCGACATCATCAGCAACACAGCCAAGACCCGGAAGGCGCTGATGGAGGGAAAGTGGAAGACCAAGGGCTTCCACGAGTTCGATCTGATGGAGCGCGGGAAGCTGCGGCACATCCGAAGCGTCCACATCTCGGAGCGGGTGGTGCAGCGGTGCCTGTGCGACAACGTGCTGGTGCCGGTGTTCTCGGCGGCCTTCATCTACGACAACGCGGCAAGCCTGAAGGACAAGGGCATCGACTTTGCCATGGACAGGATGAATTGCCACCTGCAGCGCCATGTGCGCAAGCACGGGCTGAAGGGCGGCATCCTGGTCTATGACTTCTCGGACTACTTCAACAGCGCGCCCCATGGGCCAATCTACCGGGAGAATGAGCGGCGCATCACGGACGGGCGCGTGCGGGCCGTGGCCAACGGCCTGATGGAGGACTTCGGGCCGGTGGGCTTCGGCCTGGGCAGCCAGGTGAGCCAAATTGACGCGCTGATGCTGCCGAACGGCCTTGACCACTTCATCAAGGAGGAGCTGCGCATCCGGGGTGCTGGCCGCTACATGGACGACGGGTATCTCATTCACGAGGATGTGGAGTATTTGAAGTTCTGCGCGGAGGCAGTGCTGGAAAAATGCCAGGAGCTGGGCATCCGCATGAACCGGAAGAAGACCCGCATCGTGAAGCTGGGAGAGGCGCGGTTCCTGAAGACCAAATTCCTGGTGACGCAGACCGGGCGGGTGATACGGAAGATGCACCGGAAGAGCGCCCGGAAAATGCGGGAGAAGCTGAAGAAGTTCCGCCGGTGGGTGGACGAAGGCACCATGACACGGGAGGATGTCCGCACGGCATACGAGAGCTGGCGCGGCCACATGAGGCGCGGGAACAGTTGGAAGGTGCTGCGGCGGATGGACAAGTATTATCGGAAGCTCTACGAGAGCGGAGACTGGAGGGACAACCATGTATGAAATCAGGAAGGACGGGGCGCTGCTGGCCCTGACGGAGCAGGTGAATTACATCCGCTTGCACCCGGACGGCTTTTACCTGCTGTGCCCGGAGGCGGAGGCCCAGGGCGTGGCGGTAGCGGGAACCCCGTACCACCTTATGGGCCGGGACGAAATGCCGGAGTGCGAGACGGTGCTGGTACAGGAGACGGACGCGGGCCGTGTGCTGTGGGAGGAGCAAGCCAAGGCGGCGGCGGAGGAGCGCCTGACGGGCCAGATGCAGGCGGCGGTGAAGCTGTACGTCCAGGCGGCCACGGACATCCCGGACGAGCAGGCGCTGGAGATGCCTGACCTGTTCAAAAGCTGGGACGAGGTGCTGGCAGCCGGGAAGGAGCTGGCGGCCAACACGGTGCTGAACCTGGACGGGCAGCTGTACCGGGTGGTGCAGGCGGTGACGCCCCAGGCCCACCAGAGGCCGGACAGCGGGGGGATGCTGGCCATCTACCGGCCCATCGACGAGACCCACGCGGGGACGGAGGACGACCCCATCCCCTTCGTGTACGGGATGGACACGGAACAGGGGAAGTATTACAGCTACAACGGCAAGCTGTACCTGTGCAACCTGACCATGGCCCCCTGCGTATGGCCGCCGGAGACGGAGGGGCTGTGGCAGTGGACGGAGGTGACGGAGTAAGTGGAGACGGTCATCGTGGCCGCGCTGTCCCTGGTGGGGACGCTGGTGGGGGCCTACCTGGCCAACCGGAAGAGCACGGCGCTTATCGCCTACCGGCTGGAGGAGCTGGAGGAGAAGGTGAACAAGCACAACAACCTGGTGGAGCGCACCTACAAGCTGGAGCAGCGGATGGAGGTCATCGAGGCGAAGCTGGAGGGGGCCGAGAACCTGCTGACCGAGAAGGTGAAGGTGGCCAACCACCGCATTGAAGATCTGGAGAAGGCAACATGAGCGCCCCAGGGAAGCGACTGGCTGGGCAGAAGGCGGAACGCCGGAAGACCACCATGAAGCGTGTGGTGTGGGTGTGCCTGGCCAACGGCATCGCCTGGGTGTGGTGCAGCTACCTGCTGGCATACCTGGGGCGCGAGGAGATCGCCGAGAGTTTGAGCCAGACCGCCGTGGCGGAAATCATCGGCGTTGTTCTGGTCTACGCGCTGAAGGCGCTGCTGGAGAAGCGGAAGGACTTTGGCGCGGTGGGCCTGGAGGAGAAGAAATCAGAAGAAGAGGACACAGTGAAAGACCTGTGACGGAAAGGAGCAGACCATGGAGAAGTTCATCGGCACGAAAATCATTGAGGCAGAGCCTGCCTACCGGGTGGACGGGAAGACGGTGCAGCCCACAACCTGGCCTGTCCCGGAGGGGGCGAAGGCGGAGGAGGGCTACGCCGTCCGCTACCCGGACGGGTACATGAGCTGGTCTCCCAAGGATGTCTTCGAGGAGGCATACCGGCGCACGGACAACCTGACCTTCGGCCTGGCCATCGAGGCAGCCAAGAAGGGAAAGCGGATTGCCCGGAAGGGCTGGAACGGGAAAGGTCAGTATGTGGAGCTGGCAAAGGCCATCAGCTACGAAAGCCCCACCGGCGCGGTGGTGAACGCGGAGCACGACGCAATCGGGAACCAGGCGCTGGCCTTCGTGGGGACTTCCGGCGTGCAGATGGGGTGGCTGGCATCCCAGGCGGATATGCTGGCGGAAGACTGGGCAATCGTGGAGTAAGGAGGAACAGAACATGAGCGAGCAGATTATTTCCCTTATCGTGGCCATCCTGACGGGGCTTGCAACGTGCATCCCTCTGGCTATCAAGCTGGTGCAGTACGTGCAGCAGGCCACCCAGGAGAAAAACTGGCAGGCGCTGCTGGGCCTGGTGGTTGACCTGATGGAACAGGCAGAGCAGAAGTTCGCAGACGGGGCCACGCGGAAGGAATGGGTTATGGCCATGGTGAAGACCAGCGCGGAGTATATCAACTACCCGGTGGACACCCAGGCCCTGTCCGATCTGATTGACGGCCTGTGCGACATGGCGGACATCGTGAACGCGGGAAAGACCGAGGCGGAGCCGGAGGAAGCGGAACCGGCGGCGGAGGTGTGAGCCATGGCCATCGTGACGGAGTATATGACCAAGAACCCGTGCTACCAGAGCGGGCGCACCATCACGGTGAAGGGCCTGATGCTCCACAGCGTAGGGTGCGCCCAGCCGAACCCCCGCGTGTTCGTGAAAAACTGGAACAGCGCAAGCTATGACCGGGCCTGCGTCCACGGCTTCATCGGGGAGGACGAGGCCATCATCACCCTGCCCTGCCTGGAGACGGCGGGGAAAGCCATGCGGGCCTGGCACTGCGGGGCCAGCGGGAACAACACCCACATCGGCGTGGAGATGTGCGAGCCGGGGAACATCAAGTACACCGGCGGGGCCAGCTTCACCTGCGCAGACCTGACAACGGCCCGCAGCTTCGTGCGGAAGACCACGGAGCAGGCGGTGGAGCTGTTCGCACAGCTGTGCAAATTCCACGGGCTGAACCCCATGCAGGACATCGTGAGCCACGCGGAGGGGCACGCACTGGGCATCGCAAGCAACCATGCAGACCCTGACCACCTGTGGCGGGGCCTGGGCATGGACTACAACATGGACGACTTCCGCCGAGACGTGGCGGAGAGGCTGGAAGAGCTGAAGGAGGACGAAGACATGGTACGCTACAAGAGACTGAACGACATCCCCAACGAAAACGGGTTCCGGGACATCATCGAGCAGCTGATGGATGCGGGCATCCTGGGCGGCGACGGCAGCGACAAGACCGGGAACAACGATGTCATCGACCTGTCCCACGATATGGTGCGCAACCTGGTGCTGGAGTATCGGGGCGGCGCGTTCGACCGGAAGTTCAAAGCCGTGGGTATGGAGCCGGTGGTGAAAGACTGACCGGCGCGGCGGGGGGGGGGCCTCCCCTCCCCCCCCGATCTAAAACCGGAGAGGAGGGGCGCGGATGCCCAGCAACATCCTGACCACGGACACGTCGTTCCCCCAGCTGACGGAGGAACAAAGCACCGACGAAAAGTTCGGCGTCATCACAAACTATCTGTATATGCTGCTGGAGCAGCTGCGCTACTCCATGGCCAACCTGGGCCGGGAGAACTTCAACGACGCGGAGTTCGACAGCATCGCCAACATCATCACGGAGCCGGTCTACGTCCAGCTGGAGGGCGTGGAGGGCGAGGTGGCCAGCCTGCAGCTGACGGCGCAGAGCCTGACCAGCCGCATCACCGACGCCGAGGGGAACATCAGTACGCTGCAGCAGACCTCCAACAGCTTGATGGCGCGGGTGCAGGACGCGGAGGGGAACATCTCTTCCCTGCAGCTGACAGCGCAGAGCCTGACCACCCGCATCACCAACGCGGAGGGGGAAGTGTCCTCCCTGACGCAGACGGTGAACAGCATCACGCTGACGGTGAGCAACGGGGAGTACAGCAGCACCATCCGCCTGCTGATGAACGGCATCGTCATGTCCAGCCGGACGATTCAGTTCACCGGCATGGTGACATTCGCCGATCTGGAGGGCAGCGGCACCACCGTCATCAACGGGGACAACATCCAGACGGGCACCATCTCCGCCATCGACATCTACGGCTGCATCATAGAGGGTTCCGTCTTTCGCTCCGTCCTGGACTACAACGGGGATTACGGCGGAGAAATCGAGTTTTACTACCTGTCCACCAGATACCTGGCGGGCGGCATCCGCCTGGACGACCAGGGCGCGGGCACCCAGTACGAGAACCGCTACCGGATGTTCGTCTACACCGAGAGCGTGGCGGGCGTGGCCTTCGCCATGAAGCTGCAGGCGGCGGGCGGTATCAGTATCGAGGCGGGCGAGAATGTGTACATCGAGGCAAGCACCAGGCTGACCATGGACGGGAACATCGTCACCATCAGCGGGAGCACGGTCTATCTCGATGGAGACGTGTACATCAACGGAGACCTATACACCCCGGCAGGGTGAGGAAAGGAGCGGAACATCATGTATCTGAAGCAGTGCGTGGACGCCTACGCGGCGGTGGCGGCCATGATGGAGAAGGAGTGGGACTACAAGACCGCCCACGCCCTGGTGATGCTGAAGCGGAAGCTGCAGCCCCAGGTGGACTTCTTTGCCAAGGAGGAGATGAAGCTGGCGAAGGAATACGCCAAGCTGGACAAGAAGGGCAACATCATCTTCACCGAGCGGGGCACCTTCCCCTTCCGGGAGAAGGAGAAGGCCCAGGAGTACGCCGAGCGGCGCACGGAGCTGGGCATGGTGGAGGCCCAGGAGGACTTCAAGCCCCTGCGGGTTCCTATGCCGGAGCGCATCACACCGGCGCAGCTGGACGCCCTGGAGGGCTTCCTGGAGTTCGAGGAGCCGGAGGGAGGCGGCGGGGCATGAGTGTGGGCCTGCCGCAGATGCTGTACTCCGACGGCATCAAGAAGGCGAAGCAAACGGAGTTCAAGGGCTACAACCACAACCTGTACGCCCAGGACGGGGAGCTGTGGGACATGAAGAACCTGACCAGCGACCTGTACCCCCTGCTGTCCCCCAGGCTGCCCAGGTATATCGTGGAGACCCTGACGAAGCCCAACGGCTTCTATGCCAAGGACGGGATGTACTGGGTGGACGGCACCGGCTTCTACGCGGACGGCGAGAAGAAAGGCGACGTGGCGGACAGCCGGAAACAGTTCACCAGTATCGGGGCCTATATCATCATCCTGCCGGACAAGAAGTGGTACAACCGCTTGACCGGGGAGTTTGGGGACATGGAGGCATTCTGGAGCGGGAGCGCAAAAATCCAGGACGGAACCTACGCCGGGGAGACCGCAGAGGCCAACACCATCTACGCAGCGGGGGCCAACTGGGCGGACATCTTCCAGGTGGGGGACGCTGTGGCCATCTCCGGCTGCACCATCCACGAGAGCAACAACCAGACCATCATCATCCGGGAAATCGACGGGGACAACCTGCGCTTCTATGAGAACAGCTTCACCATCAATTCCGGCGGGGACACGGAGACGCTGACCATTGCACGGGAGATGCCGGAGCTGGACTTCATCTGTGAGAATGAAAACCGCCTGTGGGGCTGCAAGGGGGACACGGTGTACGCCTCCAAACTGGGAGACCCGTTCAACTGGAATGTGTTCGACGGGCTTTCCACGGACAGCTTTGCGGTGGATGTGGGCAGCGCCGGGGACTTTACCGGCTGCTGCAGCTACCTGGGATACCCCTGTATGTTCAAAGAGGAGAACATCTACAAGGTCTACGGGGACAAGCCCAGCAACTACCAGGTGATGGGCAGCGCCTCCCTGGGGGTGGAGGCAGGCAGCCACATGAGCTTGGCCATCGCGGGGGAGGTGCTGTTCTATTTGAGCCGGGTGGGTATCGTGGCCTATTCCGGCGGCATCCCGCAGAGCATCGCGGCCCCCTTCGGGACGGAGCGATACCGGAACGCCGTGGCGGGCAGTGACGGCGTGAAGTATTACGTGTCCATGGAGGACGTGGAGGGAGGCTGGACACTCTTCGTCTACGACACACGGTTCAACCAGTGGCACAAGGAGGACGCCCTGGAGGCGGTGGGCTTCGGCTGGAACACGGAGCTGTACTTCCTGGACGCAACCGGGAAGCTGTGGCTGAACGGGAACACCAGGACGGTGCCGGAGGACGCCACGCCGGAGGAGCCGGTGGAGAGCCTGGCGGAGTTCGGGGACTTCGTGGAGGACGACCCCAACAAGAAGGGCACCAGCAAGCTGCAGGTGCGCATGGAGCTGGACGCCGGGGCTTCCGTCGCGGTGGAGATGGAGTTCGACAGCGACGGGACGTGGCGGGAGGTGAGCACCCTGACGGCCACGGTGAAGCGGAGCTTCTATCTGCCCATCATCCCACGGCGCAGCGACCACTTCCGCATCCGCTTCCGGGGAACCGGGGGCTGGCGTCTTTACTCCCTGGTACGGGAGAGCTATTCCGGCAGCGAGCTGAAGAGCACGCCGGGCAGACAGTGAGAAAGGAGCAGAGCTATGCCGACTTTTACCTATGACCAATTCCAGAAGGCCGCCCAGGACAGCGGCCTGATGGGAGAGTTTTCCCCGGCGGATTTGAGCCTGGCCCAGCGGAACCCGGACGCGGGAATGAGCCTGCTGAAGTACAAGCAGGACTACCACGCGGCAACAACAGACGAGGCGCGGGCACTGGCCAACCTGGGAGCGGAGGGCATCCGCAGCAGCTACGGAAACTACACCGGCGGAGACAACGGCGGGAGCTTTTACCTTGACCGGCTTTCCCCCTCCAGCTTCGACGGAGGGCGGGCACCCACCTATGAAAACCAGTATGCCGGAGATATTGCAGACCTGTGGGAGCAGCAGAAGAATTACGGGAGCTACGACTACGGGGAGGCGGCGCCGGTTTACAACAACCGATACGACGACACAATCCAAGATCTGATTCAGGGCATCCTGAACCGGGAGGACTTCAGCTATGACCCGGCCACCGACCCGCTGTACCAGAACTACCGAAAGCAGTACACGCGGGAGGGGCAGCGGGCCACGGCGGACACCCTGGGCCAGGCGGCAGCAGCCAGCGGGGGTATCCCCTCCTCCTACGCCACCACGGCGGCGGCCCAGGCGGGCAACTACTACGCCGCGCAGATGACGGATAAAATCCCGGAGCTGTACCAGCTGGCATACAACCAGTACCTGAACGACTACAATATGCAGCTCAGTGACCTGGGCGTGGTACAGGGAGCAGAGCAGAGCGACTACGACAAGTACCTCAATGAGCTGAACCAGTACAACACCGACCGGGCCTTCGACTACAACGCCTGGCTGGACGAGTACAACATGACCAAAGACCAGTTGCAGACCGCCCAGGGCCTGGAGCAGCTGGACTACACGAAGTACCTGAACGAGCTGCAGCAGTTCAACACCGACCGGGAGTTCAACTACGGGCAACTGCTGGATGAAATCGACAGCCAGACCATGGAGCGGCAGGAGGCCGTGGACAACGCCCTTCGGGCGGCGGAGTTCGGGGACTACTCCTTCCTGCAGGACATGGGCATCGACACCAGCAACAACCCTGCGGACTTCGAGCGGCAGTACACCCTGGCGCTGCTGGCGGCAGAGTACGGCGACTTCTCCGGCCTGGAGGCCCTGGGCATCACGCCCAGCGCGCAGAACCTGGCCAACTTCAGCCGGACGGCCAGCGGGAGCACCAGCAGAAGCTCCGGCGGCGGAAGTTCCGGCGGGAGCAGCGGAGGAGGTTCCAGCAGCACCGGAGGAAGCACCGGGACGAGCGCGGCAAGCGCAGCCATGCAGAGGGCCAATGCCAACCAGGGCCGCGTGACCAGTGAGGCCGACTGGAACGCGCTGGTGGCCGCATATGGAGAGGATACCCTGCGGGCAGCCGGATACACCTATGCCGGTTCCGGCGGCGGGAGCAGCAGCGGAGACAGAAGCAGCTCCGGCGAAGACAGCGGGTACAGTTTGAGCGACCTGAACACCAACTCTGTGCTGCAACTGGGCATCGGCCCCATCAGCTACCAGACGGTGGAGCAGCTGGTGGAGCAGGGCAAGGTGGAGGCATACACGGACAGCAACGGGAATTTGAGCGTGCGCTGGATGCCGGGATACAATGCCAACAACTACAAGAGCGACCGAAGCACGGCGGGCGGGCTGACACTGGCCCCCTTCCTGCCCGCGCCGTAAGGAGGAGAGACCATGAGCAGATTGAGCGACGCCATCGACGCCAACCGGAACCGGGCAACGGGACAGACCGGCGGCAGCACCGGCCTGCAGAAGGCGGGACGGCCCACCGGAACCCAGGGAACCAGCAGCACCAAAACAACACAGACCAGCAGCCGGGTGGGCGGCGGCAGCGTATTGAGCCAGGCCATCGACCGGGCCAGGAGCGGCGAGACGGTGGAGCGGGCCACCGGCGTGCAGCTTCCGCAGAGCTTCCGGGGGCTGACGGATACGCAGCGGAGCGGGGTGAGCATCACCCCCTCCGCTTCGAGCCTTTTCCAGAACCGCTTCAACCGGGACAGCGGCGGCAGCCGGACGGCCACCACCACCCAGCGGCGGACGACGGCGGGGGGCTTCTACTCCATGCCGGACTTCGGCGCGGAGAGCCAGCGACTGGAGAGCGCGGCCCGGACGGCGCAGAGCGCCATGAACGCCAAGAAGACCGAGCTGGAGGGTGCATACAGCGCCATGACGGAGCTGGAGAAGAGCGCCCAGTTCTACGGCCAGCAGGCAAAGAGCATTTACGAGACCTATCTGCAGAACCAAGACCCAACCTGGGGGAGCCTGTTCGAGCGGGCATCCGCCAACTACGAGCGGGCGAACCAGGAGTACAGCGCGGCGGCGGATACCTTCAACAGCCTGTACTCCGAGTACGAGCCGCTGCTGAACGGCTACAACCAGGCGGCGGAGGCATACAACCAGTCCGTGGGCAGCCAGCAGGAGCAGTACAGCGCCTGGAGGAGCACCATCCGCAGCCAGGACGCCATCCAGCAGGACATCGCCGCGACAGATGCGGCCATCCAGGAGCTGACCAGCCAGAGAAACAACCTGAACCGGCAGAAGAGCAACGCCAACCGCTACCGTGGCATCGGACTGGAAGAAGGGACAGACGAGAAAATCAAATCCCTGGACGCCCAGGTGGAAGACCTGGAGGCCACCAAGACGCTGCTGCAGGAGGAGCTGGAGTGGTCACAGTATTTCCGCTACGCCGATCTGACCCAGGCGGAGGACTTCGCAGAGTTGAGCCAGTACCGGAGCACCGCCAACGGCCAGGAGCCGGAGTTCAACGCCTGGTCTGGTATGTACACCGAGACCGGCTTCGACGACATCAACTACGACATCATCAACCGCAACGAGGAGGCCATGGGCCATCAGATGGTGAACGACATCCAGACCAACGCCTCCTTCCTGGGTCTGGACAACAGCGAGCGGAAGCAGATGACCGACGAGGAAATCGCCATCTTCAACTACCTGTACGCCCAGGACACCGCGCGGGGCGATACCGAGCACAGCACCGCCTACGGCTACATCGACTACCTGACGGGAGACCTGAACTACCGGCAGCGCCAGGCGGACGAGCAGGCATGGGCGGAGTATGCCAGGGAAAGCCCCGTGGCCTCCTCTGTGTTCAGTGTCATCACGTCCCCCTTGAAGGGTTTGAGCTACCTGGGACAGGCGGCGGACTACCTGGAGGACAGGGAAATCGACCAGAACGCCGGGTATAACAAGTTCAGCTACATGAACAGCGCCATCCGGGATGAAGTGACCGGCATCGTGGAGGACAAGTGGGGCGGTGTGGGCAGCTTCGCCTACAACACCGGCATGAGCATGGCGGACTTCCTCTTCAACACGGCGGTGTCCGGCGGGAACCAGGCGGTGGCGCTGGCCATCATGGGCACCGGCGCGGCGGCGGATACCACCATCGACGCCAAAGACCGGGGCCTCTCCGATGACCAGGCGTTTGCCCTGGGCACCATCGCGGGTGCGGCGGAAATCATCACCGAGAAAGTGAGCCTGGATAGGCTGTTCAACGCGGACTGGGAGAAGGGCGCGCTGAAGTACATCCTGGGCAACGCCTTCACCGAGGGCAGCGAGGAGGTGGCCAGCGACACCATCAACCTGTTCGCGGACATCCTGATCGCAAAGGACAAGAGCGAGTGGCAGACCTCCATCGACGCCTACATGGAGCAGGGCATGACGAGGGAGGAGGCCATGGGAAAGGCCGTGGCAGACCAGGCGGCACAGATGGGCCTGGACTTCCTGGGCGGCGCTATCTCCGGCGGCGTCATGTCTGGCGGTGCCAGCGTGGGAAACGCCGTATCCACCTACAACACCGGGCGGGCGCTGAACCGCATGAACCTGGAGGAGGGAGACCTGCAGGCCATCATCCAGGAGGGCCTGGCCAGTGACCCGTCCACCCGGAGCTACCAGGAGGCTGTGCGACTGCAGCAGCAGATGGAACAGGGAAAGACGCCCGGCACCTACCAGCTGGGGAGCCTGTACCGGGCTAACATCCGCGCCATCGACGCCGAGCAGCAGGGCGCGGAGCTGCTGCAGCGGGCACGCCAGGAGCTGGACGAGCGCGGCAGCGTGCGGAACGGAACCGCCCGGAGCATCCTGGAGAACGTCAACGCGGTCAACACCCTCACCGCCCAGGCGGGGCTGAACCTGACCGACAGCATGAACCAGAGGCAGCGGCGGGAGGCGGTGAAGCAGGCCATCAACAACTTCTCCACCAGCACGGAGACCGATGTGGAGACCGGGAGCGACACCGGCGTGCAGCAGACGGAAGGCGTCGTGCTGCCCACCGCCGAAGACCTGGAGAACGAGAACCGGCAGGCGGCGGAGGTGCAGACAGACGCGGCGGTGGACACCACCACCGAGCCGGGGATGCTGCCCACGGCGGAGCAGCTGGAGGTGCAGCAGCGCCTGGAGCGGGCCAGCACCGATCTGGAGCGCAGCGGCATCCAGGCAGGGGCACGGGAGGAGAACATCCAGACCGTCCAGCGCCTCTCCGACATCCTTGGCCGGAACATCCGCTTCTACGACGGGAGAACCAGAGAGGCCGGAGACCCGTCCGGCGCGGCCAATGGCTACTATGATCTGGACGAGGACACCATCTACGTCAACAGCCGGAGCCGAAACCCGGTGGCGCAAATCGTCAGCCACGAGCTGACCCACAGCGTGGAGACTGCGGACGCCTACGCCGACCTCTCCGAGCTGGTGCTGAACCGCATCCAGCAGACCGGCGGCAACCTGGAGCAGCTGCGCCGGGAGAAGGCGGAGCTGTACGCCAGAAGAGGGGCACGCCTGCCCAGCCAGAAGGCCATCGACCAGGAAATCGTGGCCAACTACGTGGAGCGGTATCTGCTGACGGACGAGCAGAGCATCCGGGAGCTGACGCAGCAGAACCGGAGCCTGGGCCAGCGCATCCTGTCCTGGCTGAACCAGCTGCTGGCCAAACTGGGCAACGCCAGCGCCCAGGAGCGGGCCTTCCTCACCCAGGCACGGGATACCTACGCCCGCGCCCTGCAGCAGACACAGACCAGCTTCAACCAGCAGACGCAGCAGGCAGCGCCCGCTGCCGGGCAGAGCACCCAGCAGACCACCGGCCCGCCCATTATGGAGGGCGGCGGGACGGCCCAGGTGCAGGAACAGCAGACACGGCCAGCCGAGGAGACCCGGCGGGCCGAGCCGGAGGCTGCCCAGGAGGCCCAGGAGGGGCGGCGGAGGCAGCCGGTGTCCGAGCCTGACCCGGAGGCCCAGCGCCGCCGGAGCGAAGCCCAGGACGCCCTGGAGGGCCTACGGGAGGACTACGCCGCCGGGCGCATCACCGAGGAGGAGTTCGACGCGGCCCTGGACGCCATCATGGAGGAAGAGGGCCTTGCCGGAGAGGAGATGCTGGAGCAGTACAGCATCGACGAGAACTACGAGCGGGACATCGACGAATGGGACGCCCAGGGCAGGCCGGACGGAGAGGTGTTCATCCTGGGTTCCACCGGGGACGTGCTGCAGGGCCTGGGGGCCATGGAGCAGGACATCTACCTGCGCAGCGAGAAGGCGAACACCATCCTGCAGCAGCACCCGGAGATGACCCTGGCGGAAATCAAGCGTATTCCCGAAATCCTGGACGACCCGGTGCTGGTGCTGAAGAGCCGGAACGTGGGCCGGGGCGGGCAGCAAAACACCCGCCTGGTTCTCTTCGGAACCGTGCGGGCGGAGAACGGACAGCCGGTGCTGGCCGTTCTGGACTTGCGCCCTGTGGAAAACGGCCTGGCCATCGACGATATGCAGAAAGTCACCAGCTCTTATACCAAAGACAGCAATCCAGTCTGGTACGTGCAGAACAGTGATATTCTTCATGCAGATAAAAATAGAACCATTCCGCTGCTTCGGACGATAGGCTTCCAAATGCCTATCGAACTGCAGAGAAGTGGTTCTATGGGCAGTATATCCTACAACCGGCAGAATGTCAACATCCAGGGCGTACCCTTTGACCAGGTGGTGGATACCACCCAGCAGCAGGAGGACGGCGGCGGGTGGCGGTACAGCTTCGGCGGGCGGAACGCCAACGCTGCAGATCTGGATGCGCTGAACCACGCCCAGGAGATGGAGCGGCAGGGCGTGGCCATGGACACCATCTTCCGGGAGACCGGCTGGTACACCGGCGCGGACGGAAAATGGCGTTTTGAAATCGACGACAGCGGCATGGAGTACAGCCGGTGGGGAGACCTGCGGCGGGAAGACCGGGCGGAGTATGCCCGCTTCCGGGAGCTGGAGGGGAAGTTCATCGACGGAAGCATTACCATGGACGAGCAGAACGAGCTGCGGCAGCTGCTGGAAGAGGGACACGGCGCTGGCCGGGCGGAGGAGCAGCAGACCCTGCGGCTGCCTGACTTCGTGCGCCATGACGAGCTTTATCAAAACTATCCCCAGCTGCGCCAGGCGGGCCTGCGGTTCACGCGCCTGCCTGAAGGGACGCGGGGCACCTTCGACGGCCAGGACATCGTTCTGGACGAGAGCCTGCGCAGCGCCCCGGAGGACACGCTGGTGCATGAAATCCAGCACGCCATCCAGCGGGCCGAGGGCTTCACCGGCGGGGCAAGCCCGGAGGGCTGGCAGGCGGTGCGGCAGCAGGTCATCGACACGGTGGCCGGAGCGCGGCAGAACCTTGACCTGTGGCTGCAGGACATCGGATACCCGGAGTACGTCCGGGAGAGCATGAACCGGGTGGTGTCCGGGGAAATCACCCTGGACGAGCACTGGAAGGCCCTGGAGGAGTTCAAGAAGGATTCCCCCTTCGCGGCGGAAATTGCCCGGTGCGAGGAGGAGCTGGCAAACTACGAGAACCAGCTGCGGATGCTGAACAACCTGGGAGACGGCGAGTGGGGCAACAGCTTCGATATGTACGAGAACACCGCCGGGGAAATCGAGGCGCGGGACGTGACCGCCAGGCGGCAGATGACGCCGGAGCAGCGGCGGGAGACCATGCCCAACACCGGAGACGAGCGGACGGTGTTTGCGGAGACCATGCAGGAGCTGGGCAGCGAGTACGGGATGTGGGACGCCCTGCCGGAGAAGCGGCAGTTCTCCATGAGCGAGCCGGTGGAGCAGACCCGTGACCTGCTGGCCCTGCACAACCTGACGGAGGACAAGCTGCGCAGCACGCTGCGCCTGGGCGGGTTCCCCATGCCCTCCATCGCCGTCATCCGAGACCAGATGCAGCATGACAACTACGGGGAAATCACGATGGTCTTCGGGAAGGACACCATTGACCCCCAGGCAGACAGCCGGAACCGCGTCTATGGCGGGGACGCCTGGACGCCCACCGCGCCCAGGGTGGACTACCCCATCGACTACCAGGTACAGCGGGCATTTGAAGACCGGGTGGAGCAGCTTTCCGCCAACGTGGCGGGCGGCACCTTCAGCCGGGGTGGAATCCTGGGTTACCTGGGCTTTACCGGAGACGGCACCGACCTGGACATGGGGGAAATCGTCCGGCGGACGACCAACGACAAAGCGGTACAGGCGGCATACCTGGCCGAGCAGGGCCGGAACGTGGAGCCGGTGATGAAGGCAAAACAGTTCGACAGCTTCGGCAACGAAAGCCTGGATGCCTATATTGACCGGGTGGGCGAGCAGGAGGTTGCGCGGCTGGCCGCCAACCTTATGACCGGGGAGCGCCTGACCAACGAGGAAATTGAGACGGCCAAGGACGTTATCATGGAGCACTGGACTGCACGCAACGAGTGGCGGTTGAACAAGAAACCGGAGCTGCGAGAGACCCGCATTGCAAAACAGCGGGAGAAAATCAGCGATGCGCGTGCGGAGGATTTTATCCGAAACGCCTGGGACTTCTTCCGGGACAGCGGAGCCACCACGGACGAGGTGGACTTCTACGCCACCAGGGACGCCCTGGAGGCGGCGGTGGACAAGCAGGCTGTGGCAGACTGGACGCTGCAGCAGCTGGACGGGCTGCTGGGTGAGCCGGGCATCTACAACGGCAGAGACCCATTCACGTCCGATGGACGGAGCCGGAGCTTCCAGCAGCTGCACTATCCCTACACCCTGGAGAACCTAGTGAAGGCCATGAGCACCACCCAGGAGGCCAGGGGCGAGGGCCTGTGGGGCGCGACGGCCAAGGGCCTGCAGGCTGTCTCCACGCCGGAGTACCGGAACGTGGAGGAAATCCACGCGGACGAGGGACGCCTGCAGAACCTGTCCCAGGAGGAGTATGACGCGCTGCTGCAGGACGTGGACGACGGCATCAACCAGGTCATCGAGGCGGTGCGGAGTACCAATGAGGCACACAGCAGCAACAGCTGGGAAGAGGCGGACATCATCGGCAGCGTCCTGATCGACGCGGCCAGAGGACGCCATACACCGGCGGCGGTGCAGAGGGCCTTCCGCAAGGAGGACTACACCATCAGCCGGGAGCTGGCCCAGCAAATCGTTGACCTCTTCAACCAGGCGGCCAACGTGCCCACGGGATACTTCGAGGCGAAGCCCCAGCGGGCGGTGCCGCTGGACGAAATCCTGGCGGCGGTGGTGCCGGACACCATGGACGCGGAGCTGCGCTCCGAACTGGAGGGCGCGGGCGTGCCCACCATCACCTACCCGGAGGGAGATACCCAGCGGCGCATGGAGGCCGTGAACAGCGTGGAGGGCGCGAAGTTCTCCATCAGCGAAGAGGAAGACGCCGCGCCGGAGCGGCGGGACACCCAGGAGGACGAGCGGGTGTTCATCACGCCGCGCGGCGTGGAGGTGGTGCGCAACCCCACCGACCAGGAATACCAGCAGATGCGGGACGAGGCATACCAGGACTACCCCTGGCTGTGGGGCACCGGGGAGCCGGTGCTGCGGCACACCTATGACCGGCAGGGAAATGAGTATTACTGGAGGGCAGACCAGGCGGTTCATGCCCAGGTGGAGCCGTACATCAACCAGCGGTACGGGACACAGACCAGCCAGCAATGGCAGTGGTGGACGCGGGAGGACGCGGACGAGTGGCCCACGGACTACGGGCGGCAGTACAGCGTGGAGGAGGAAGCACAGCTTCCCACGGCGGCGGAGGAAGAGAGCAGGGACATCATCGGCACCATGCCGGTGAAGGCCCAGCAGTACCTGCGCCGGGCGGAGAGCTACCTGACGGCCAAGGTGGGCAACCTGTTGAGCGTGCCGCGCTATGCGCAGCGTGAGTACCTGCGGGACATCGTGCGGGAAATCTCCCTGGAGTACCTGCGGGAGGGCCGCGTATCTGGCGAGACCATCAACGAGCTGTTTGACCGCGCCTATGACGAGGGCGTGGCGGTAGATCGGGAGTTCTATGACCAGTACGAGGAGCTGCGCAACTACCTGCGGACGGTGAAGCTGACCATCTCACCGGAGGACAGCGCGGACATTGCGGATTTCAACGACTTCCGAAAGAGCAACTTCGGGCGGCTGAATATCAGCACCCAGGGCGGGACGAACATTGACCGGGTGTACCAGGAGCTGGAGAGTATGTGGCCGGAGTTCTTCAGCGAAGAGCGGCAGAGCAACCCGTCCGACCAGCTCCAGCACATCGCGGACGTGGCCCAGTCCTTCCAGGTGGTGGAGCGGAACCTGGACGAATACTACGGCCCGGAGGCGGCGGAGTTCCGCCGGTGGGCGCGGCATGACTTCGAGGCCGCTGTGAACGACGCATTGAGCGAGCTGAACCGCGTCCGGCGCTATGTCCAGGAGCGGGAGACCCAGGCCACCACGGCGGCGGCACCTCCCACCACCCAGGAGGAAGTCACGCAGATGTGGGGCCAGCTGAAGCAGGCCCGGCGCACCTACGAGAAGACAGCGGCCCGGAACCTGCTGACCCAGCACGACCAGGTGCAGGTGGGCAGGCTGCTGCGGGGCGAGATTGAGCTGGAGCACCTGAACGAGCGGACGGACAACGTGAAGGGCATCCGAGAGGTGTACCAGGCGAAGCTGGAGTACGAGCGCCTGACCAGGCTTATCCGGCAGTGGAACCAGAGCCGGAAGGCCGCGCTGCGGCAGCAGGCTGACCGCTACCTGCAGACGGCCAACGACTGGAAGGACAAGCGAGCGGGCATCCTGTACTCCAGGGAGACCATGGAGCGGAACATCCGGGACATCGTGAAGGACGCCACCTTGGCCGAGGAAATCAACCAGACCTACTTCGCGCCGGTGCATGACGCCGCTGCTGCAGCCAACCGGATGAAGAATCAGTACAGAGACCGGGTGCGGGCGCTGAATCTGTCCCGGAACGTGGCCAAGGGCAACACAGTATCCGAGGCCCACGCGGTGCAGCTGCTGGGAGAGGCGGAGGACAACATCCGCATCCTGGAGCAGAGCCGTGGCCGCCTGAAGGAACGGGATGGGAAGAGCCTGGAGGACTGGCGCGGCATCGTGAACGACCTGTGGGAGGAGAACCCGAACCTGGACGCGGAGAAAATCCGGGCGGCGGTGGCCCAGTTCCGCACCATCTACGACGAGCTGTTCCAGCAGATGAACGAGGTGCGGGTGCGCAACGGCTACGAGCCGGTGAACTACCGGAACGGCTACTTCCCACACTTCCAGCCGGGCAACGGGGACGGCATCCTGGCCCAGTTCGGCAAGGCCCTGGGCATCGACACGGAGGTGACGGCGCTGCCCACCACCATCAACGGACTGACCCACACGTTCCGTCCCGGCATCCGGTGGTTCGGGAACGCCCAGGAGCGCCTGGGGTTCAACACCGCCTACGACGCGGTGGAGGGATTTGACCGCTACATCGAGGGCGTGGCTGACGTTATCCACCAGACCGACAACATCCAGCGGCTGCGGGCGCTGGCATCTCAGGCGCGGTACAGAACCGGGGACGAGGGCATCCGCAAGCAGGTGGACGAGGTACGGGCCAACCCCAACCTGACGGAGGAGGACAAGCAGAACCGCATCGAGAAAATCTATGAGACGGGCCGCTTTGCCCTGTCCAACTTCGTGGTGGAGCTGGAGGAGTACACAAACCTTCTGGCCAACAAGAAGAGCCGGGCAGATCGGAACATGGAGCAGGCCCTGGGGCGGAATATGTACAACCTGGTGAAGGCGCTGGAGGGCCGCGTGGCCGCCAACATGGTGGCCGTGAACCCGGCCAGCTGGCTGACCAACTTTATCCCCCTGACCCAGGGCGGCGCGCTGCTGGACAGAGGGATGCTGCTGAAGGGGATGTGGGACACCCTGAAAGCCTACAAGGTGGACGACGGCATCGTGGACAAGAGCAGCTTCCTGACCAACCGGCGCGGCAGCGACCCGCTGGTGCGAACCTGGGCACAGAAAGCATCCGCCACGGCGTCCAGGCCCATGGAGTACATCGACCACTTTGTGGCCGATAGCTTGGTGCGGGCCAGATACCGGCAGAACCTGGGCAAGAACATGAGCGAGGACGCGGCCATGAGCGAGGCGGACGCCTGGGTGGCCGGTGTCATGGCAGACCGGAGCAAGGGTTCCACACCCACGCTCTTCAATCGCAGCAACCCCATCACGAAGGTGTTCACCCAGTTCCAGCTGGAGGTCAACAACCAGTTGAGCTACCTCTTCAAGGATATGCCCAAGGACGTGAAGGACAAAGGCATCGCGGCCCTGGCGGCGGCGCTGCTGAAGTTCTTCCTGGGGGCGTGGCTGTTCGACGAGGTGTATGAGTATGTCATCGGACGCAGACCGGCCCTTGACCCCATCGGAATCCTGAACGACACGGTGGGAGACCTGACCGGCTACGAGCTGCCCAACCTGGTGGAGCTGGGCGTGGGTGCCGTCAGCGGGAACCTGCCCTCCTTCGAGGTGGAACAGACCGGGCTTTCCGAGGCCGGGTCCAACCTGGCCGGAACCGTCGCGGAGACGCTGCCCTTTATCGGCGGCGTGCTGGGCGGCGGGCGTGTGCCCATCAGCAGCGCCATCCCCAACCTGGGGAACCTGTGGAACGCACTGACCAATGAGGACTGGAGCGCGGAGAAACGCCTGCAGGAGGTGCGGGACGAGCTGCTGGAGAAGCCCCTGGTGTACCTGGGTCTTCCATTCGGCGGCGGACAACTGAAGAAAATCTACGAGGGCATCGAGGGCGTCATCCAGGGCGGAAGCTATTCCGTCAACGCGGAGGGAGAGCAGGAGCTGCAGTATCCCATCTACAACGACACGCCCGCCCAGGCCGTCGGGAACGCGGTGCTGGCATCTACCTTCGGGCGCACTTCCCTGCCTACGGGCCGGGACTGGATTGAAGGCGGGTTTGATACCCTGGGTGCGAAGCAGACCGCCGTGTACCAGGGACTGCTGGAGGCGGGCGTGCCGGGCGAGGAAGCCTATGCACTGCTGGAGCAGCTGCGGGGCGTAGAGAAGACGGAAACGGAGAGCGAAGCTGCCCAGGAGCGCAGGCTGCTGCAGGAGGCCGACATCTCCGGCGACGGGAAGAGCATCGTCTACTACGGCCTCATGGCCAGTGACCGGGAGCGGGAGCTGATGGACGAGCTGGCAGACATGGACGCTGATATGGGCGAAGTCACCACGGCGTTGCTGGGCATCAAGGACGCCGGGGCGCTGAAGGGCGCGGCGGCATCCAACGCCAAACGGGACGCCATCGCGGGCGCGGCGTTGTCCGAGGACGAGCAAATCCGGCTTTACAACTACACCTTCGGGGAGAAACAGGACGACGGCAGCTATGTGAGCAGCCGGGCCGAGGACATCACCGCCTTCCAGGAGGCGGGGCTGACATTCGACCAGTTCCTGGAGGCGCAGAACGAGTACAGCACCATCAATGAGGAGTACGACAGCTCCGGGGAGAAGGCGGTGGAGTTTGCCCGCTGGGTAAACGGCCAGGGCCTGACCGAGGAGCAGGCGGCGGTGGTAAAGGACGCTTTCACCTATTACAGCCAAATCCCGCAGAGCGGAGGATACTACGAGAAGTTCGCGGCGGCGGGCATGAGCGACGAGAGCGCGTACAGCCTGAACCAGGCCCTGGACGAGCTGGAACCGCTGGAGGGAGAAGACCAGGTGACGAGCCTGCAGAAGTACCAGGTGGTGGTCAATTCAGATCTGACGGAAAGCGAGCAGATGACCGCCATGGGAGAGCTGATGCCGGAGACCGAGTATGAGAAGCTGCGCGTGGGAAGCCTGCAGGGTGTCACCCCCAGGGCCTACGTCTCCTACAAGCAGGCGCTGCCCCTCTACGATGCGGACGGAAACGGTAGCTTCAAGCAGGAAGAGGTACGAGCGGCACTGGATTCCCTCCCCCTGACGACGGAGCAGCGGGCCGCCCTGTGGCAGATGCAGAACAAGCTTAAGTAAGGGAAAGGGATCTAAGCTCACGCTTACAGGAAACTTGGGA
>OLRN01000755.1_pt1 | contig 21436 bp, 18 predicted proteins | sample 1673001 | NCBI WGS metagenome assembly OLRN01 (sample SAMEA3136745, study PRJEB25190) | human gut metagenome | biome: human gut; feature: human-associated habitat; material: faeces | place: Austria | collected 2013 | reverse complement strand
CCCTCCAGGGGGCGGACGACCGGGAGCGGGCGGCCTACGGCCGTACTCTAATCCGGCTGGTGACGGCCCGGCCGTCGGCGGGCGAGCTGCTGTGCTGCGCCACCACCATGACCGCCGGGTCATCGAGCTTAAAGGAGCGGATTGCCATGATTGCAGGGAAGCCCAGAACCCTGGCCGCCGTCCTGGCGGCGGTGGCCCTCCTGGCGGGGCTGGCGGTGGGGTGCACCTTCACCGGCGGGCGGAGCGACGCCTGGGAGCCGCTCTCGGAGGAGGAGCTGGCCTACTTCAACGGAGACGGCTTTTTCAACGGGGACTACCTGAACATCCGCAACCAGTTCCTCAGCTCCACCTATGCCGCGCCGGAGGAGATCGACCTGTTCCAGCTCTTCTACTGCGGCGACGGGGACGCCGACTACGCCGCCCCACCGGACGGCGTCGACCCGGTGGCCCTGGAGGCGGCCATGCTGGCCGCCGAGGGCGGCGATGACCCCGACTGCCCGGCCACCATCCTGACCACCGCCCAGATGGACGCGGTGTTGGAGGAGTATCTGGGCCTCACCCTGGCGGAGACCGGCCAGGTGGGGCTGGAACACTTTACCTATCTGCCCGGCTTCGATGTGTATTTCTACTACCACGGCGACACCAATTACCGCGGCTCCGTCGCCTTCACCGGCGGGGAGCGGCGTGGCGAGCTGGTGCGCCTCACCTACGACGACACCTTCATGGGCGACGGATATAAGCAGGTCACCCTGCGGGAGCGCGGGGAGGGCTGGCAGTTCGTGTCCAACCTAGCTGTTCAGACGGAGGAGAAGGTTCCCCTGGAGAGTGGGCTGGCCGCCCTGCCGGCGGAGCTGGCGGACAAGGTTGTGGTAACCGGGCCGGGGGATGTGACGGAGGGCGGTTCCGGCGTGCTGGCCACCTATTATTACGCGCCGGACTACAACACCGAATGGGGCGGACTGCTCCTCCAGGTGGGGCGCTACAGCCAGGTGGGCTTTGAGCAGTCCTATTATAGCTGGGAGCTGACCGGCGGCTGTTCCTACCTGGGCCGGAGCGGGGACTGGTACTACGCCTGCCACAGCCCCACCGATGTGAACTTCCATCCCGACCACTACGGCGACTACCATGATACAGGGACAGCCCTGATGGCGTGGCTGGAGGAGCTGGCCGCCGGCGCCGGGCTCACCCCTATGGAGGAGGATCCCTTCTACCAGCGGGTCACCGGCCCCCTCTCCTATCCCGGCGGGGAGCATGTGACGGTGCGCTACTATCCCTATTACGGCCTGTCCGGCTATGAAGAGGCGGCGGACACGGCCTACACCCTGGTGCTCTCCCAGCCCGCAACCCAGGGGGAGGAGGGGATCTGGTGCGTAGACCGCTGGGTGGATCAGAACGGCACGCGCTATCTGGTGGTGCCGGAGACCGATCAGCCCATGGACGACTATTACGCCGCCCTCCAGGATGCCTGCGATGCCGGAGATCGGCCCGATCTGCTGGATCCGGTGGCGGTGGCTCTGGACTTTGAGGAGGACTGGAGCGGCCGGGATCTGTCCCCCGACGCCTTTGTGCTGGAGGGTGCAAGCGATCTCTCGGAGCTCTTCGACCTGCCTCTGGCCATGGTGGAGTTGGAGAACGGAGTCGGCGGTTAAGAGGCCAGGGCAGCAGCTGCCCGCAAAAAATCCAGGCGCACGCCCAGAATGAGGGCGTGCGCCTGTTTCCTTTTTAGGAGCCGGATGGGGCGGCAAAGGTTACGCCGGTGTAATACCAGTCGATGATGACCGAAACGCGGGCGCCTGCCGCCGAGGCAAAGGTAGTGATCTGGCACATGGACCAGAGCTTGGTGGCGGGGTCCTGCTGGCGGAGCCGCATCCAGTGAGTTTCCTGGGAGTTGTCGTAGAGAATATCGTCGATTATCTGGGCAGTGGAAAAGGATACGCTGTTCCAGGTCTGAGATTCAATGGTGCTCCCGTCGTAGATTGTGGTTCGCCGGAGGTCCACCAGTACGGGGGCCGCAGTGTCCGCTGCCCGGAGGCTCAGACGAATGGCGCTGGTACCGGCGTTCTGCACATTGAGAATCAGCTTGCCCAGGGTGATTTCCCTGGCGCTCCCCGTAGATGACAAATTCATGTTATAGACTTCGGGGCTCGCGCGGAGGTTGGGGGAAACCACGTCGGCCCCGCTGCCGTGGAAGCGCACACGGTAAGCGGTGGGGGAACTCTCCTCCACCGTGATGGTGGGCGCGGGGCCGGTAGCGCCGATGTCACCCTTGACGCCGGTACTTCCCGTCGGTCCGGTTGGCCCCTGGGGCAGCACAAAGTCCAGCGCCACGCCGGTGTCGGAGGGGGTGGCGGTGACAGCGGCGGTAGAGCCCGAGGTTACATTCCGCACCGTGACGGATGGGGTGGCTCCGGTCAGCCCAGTCGGCCCGGTGACGCCCTGGATGCCCTGGGGGCCAGTCGGTCCAGTCGGCCCGGTGACACCCTGGATGCCTTTAGGTCCAGTCGGCCCGGTCGGCCCGGTAAGACCGGTCAACCCTTGGGGGCCGGTGGGGCCGACTTCTCCGGCAGGGCCGGTTGGTCCCATTGGTCCCTGCTCCCCCATAGGACCGGGGCAGCCGCGCTCTCCCTGAGGACCCTGTGGGCCGGTTTCACCCTGTAGACCCTGTTCTCCCATAGGACCTTGTTCACCAACCGGACCGCGGGCTCCGGGATCACCCTGTTCCCCTTTCGGACCCATGGGGCCGGCCGGACCGGGATCACCCTTCGGACCAACCGGACCGCGGTCGCCTTGCGGGCCCATAGGGCCTGGAACTCCACGGATTCCCTGGGGACCCATGGGCCCCGGATCTCCTTTCGGCCCGGCATCGCCCCGCACGCCCTGCGGTCCGCGGGCGCCGGGCAGCCCGGCCATACCGCGGGGCCCGACAGGCCCAGGACAGCCTGGATCGCCCTTTGGACCACGTGGGCCCTGCGGACCCCGCTCACCGGGGATCCCTTGGGGGCCCTGCGGCCCGCGCTGAAACAGTTCGTCATCTGAGGTATCACAGGAGCAGGGGCAGCCCCTTCCTGTGTAATAACATCCATAATAGTTCATAAGGGTACACTCCATACTGGATTGGGCGCAATGGCCCTGCCTTAGACTATGACGCAGAGGCGCAGAGAGCAACACAGGGGGGAAACGCCAACCGGCGTTTCCCCCCTGATCGTCTGTTTGAATGATCCGGGAAGCAGCGCTGTGTCCAGCCCTGGTCTGCAAAAATACATCGTACTGCGCTCCTTTCAGGGCGAAAGACCCCGCTTTTCCGACTGCTGGTACTGCCTCGGTGTCATACCGGTATATCTGCGAAATACCTTAACAAAATAACTCTGCTCACAAAATCCCACCAGGTAGCCCACATCCCCTACCGTGAGGGCAGGGTTGAGGAGAAGCGGCTTGCTCTGTTCTACCCGGATCTGGTTCAGACAGTAAGTAAACGTGCAGGAGCGTTCGGCCTGAAATTTCCTGCTCAAGTAGGCGGGAGAGCAGCCCACGTGCCTTGCAACCTTTGTCAGTTTGAGTGGTCTGGCGAAATGGAGCCTCATGTAGGCGACCGCCTCTGCCACCAGGTCACTTTCCGTCTGCTTTTTCATTCGGATTCCCCCAGTTCACCCTGCAAAAATGGACAGCCATACCTGTTAGGAAAACCGCACTGACTGCGCCGAACACCGGGTAGATCAGACTGATGAGTTCACCGAAGCCCAGCAGAGACGCGCCCCAGGCCACCAGGGAGACAGCGAAAAACCGGAGGACCCTCTCCCGGCCGTGCAGCTCTGTTCCGGCGGAGAGCCGCTCCATACCAGCCAGAAAGCAGGAAAAGGCGGTGACCACCATGGCGATCAGCAGGAGCAAAAGATAGGGAATGCCGAGTCCTGGGGAGATGGCTGTGACCACCGTCAGCATGGGAAATTCCGTCTCGGCCGCCCCGGGATAGTGGTTCAGGACAAGCAGAATCGGCGCGGCCACCATGAAAAGCATGGTACAGCCCAGGCCAATTCCCCTTGGAGTGCACCTTGGCGGGACCTGCCGCCCCAGGGGGGCCAGGATTGCCACAGCGCTGAACATGTTATAGGCCGAAAATGCCATAGCGGAGGGAAGCCACCCAACACCGCCCTGGAACGCAGGCGGCGGACAGGCAGGCAGCAGGAGCAGGGCCCCCGCCCCTAACCCCACCGTACAGAGAACCAGCGCAGGGGCCGCAAAGGAAAAGATAGAGATCATCCCCCGCAGCCCCGACAGAGAGAGGGCTGCGATCAACAGAGCAAAGAGCAATCCGCATAGCCAGGGGGGCAGTCCAAAGGCCTGATGAAGCGCCGCCCCCGTCCCCGCTGTCATGATGGTTACCACCCCGAACAGGAGCAGGACAGAGAAAAGAGCCAGGAGATGTCTGAGCGCCGGGCATTGCCAGGGGACCATCAGGAAGGACAACTCATGCCGGCCGGTCCGCCGGACCATGGTAAGCAGAAGCAGCCCCGCCCCACCCAGCAGCGCGATGCTCAGGCACAGCCCCAGCCAGCCCACCGGGCCAAACCGGCCGAAAAACTGCCACATCCCCCTGCCGGAGACATAGCCGGCCCCCAGAAAACACCCCGAAAAGGCAGCCCCAAGCTGGCGTGCGGAAATGGTCTGTTCCAAAGGTTCCTCCACAGGTCTCCCTCCGTGCTCAATATACGCTTTTTCCCAGAGCCGACTGGATCAGCTCAGAGGCAAGAATGCCGCTCTTATTGGCGGTATCCAGGAAGGGATTGACCTCCACCATGTCCATGGAGATCAGTTTCCTGCTCTCCGCAATGGCCTCTGCCGCCAGAAAGGCTTCACGGGGGGTCAGGCCGTTGTAAACAATCACTCCCGTGCCCGGCACAGCCTCCGGAGTGATGGCATCCACATCAAAGCTGAGGTGGATGCCATCGGTGCCCTCTCCGGCGATCTGGATGGCCTGCTCAATTACCGCGCCCATCCCGAGCTTGTCGATCATATTGATCGGAAACACAGTGACCCCCGCTTGCGCCATACGCTGCCGCTCCAAATCGTCAATGTCCCGTCCGCCGACCTGCACGCAGTGAGCCACGTTAACCGGCGCCGCTCCCTGGCCGAACTCCACCATACAGTCAGGTCCGTAACCACAGACAGCGGAAAAGGGCATCCTGTGCATATTGCCGGTGCATGTGCTCTCCTCGCTGTTCCAGTCGCCGTGGGCATCGATCCAGATGACGCCGATGTTGCCGCTGTGCCTCTTCGAGACCGCCGCGATGCTGCCGGCGGCGATACTGTGGTCGCCGCCCAGGATAACGGGGAAACGCCCCTCCTCCAGGGTTTCCGTAACGGAGAGGTACACCCGCCGGTTCACCTCTGACACCTGTTCATAGTGCAGCAGCTTTTCCCGGCTGGCCCCTGTCCGGGGTGCGAGGATATCTCCCCTGTCCCGTACGTGGTGGCCCTGCCGCTCCAGACCCTCCACAAGCCCTCCAAACCGGATGGCGGCTGGTCCCATGCTGGCCCCCCGCTGCGAGGCACCCCAATCCGACTGAACGCCGATCAGGTCGAGTTTCCGTAACATATCTGCCACTCCCTCTCCGCAGAGATCTGCGGCTCAGATGACTTTTTCCACATAGGGGCTGGTAAATGCCTTGAGCATGCTGCCGTAACCAAGGGTAAACTGTATCCGGTCCCCCACTTGGTATACAGTGGTGCAGTGGGTCAGATCCAGCAGCAGGTGATCCGAGCTTCCGCCCAGGATTTCTATCTGCGGATCCCTGGGCTGCAGGCTGTCTGTGTCCACATCCTGCCGGCCCACCGCCACGATGGCCCGGCGCATGATCCCCTTATCCTCATAGGTGGGCCGGTGTCCGAAAGCATCCACGCCGATCTCGCCTACCGGGAGGGAGGGCTTTTCCTTGATTTCAATGACTTCCGCCTCCAGCTCCAGTGCGTCCCCCACGGTTCCCGGGATTCTTGTGCCATAAGCAGTGTCATTGCCCAGCAGGAAGGACTCGCCCAGGCGCAGATTATTGATGCCCTCCGGCAGATTCCCCTGTTCAATCAGATAAATGGAGCTGGAATTCCCGCCGGAGACCATGGGGAGCCGGATGTGGAAGCGCTGCTCCAGCTTTCGCGCAAGCCCCACCAGCAGGGAGAGATTCTCATTCTTCGGAATGATGGCCCCGTAGCAGGTGAGGTTGGTGCCAAGCCCATACAGGCGTATGTGCTTGAGCAAAAGGAGCTCTGCCACCGTGGAAAAGATCTCCTCTTCCTTTTCGTAAAAGATTCCCTCTCGGAGATCGCCCAGGTCGATCATCAGCACCACATTATGGCGCTTGCCCGCCCGCCCGGCGGCTTCGTCCAGCAGCCGGATGGTGGACAGCTCCGACTGGAAGCTGACATCCGCATACTCCACCACTTCGGATACCTCGCTGGGCATGGACAGGCGGAGCAGAACCGTCTGCTTACCGGCCTGACGCGCCTGTGCGGCATAGGATTTCAGGTTCTGGATGCGGGAGTCGGCCAGAAAATCAACCCCCGGATGCTCCGTGAGCATGCGGACGATGGGGGGATAGGCGCACACGCCCTTGGTCACGATCATAAGGGTGCAGCCGGGAACCTTTTGGATTATGCCGGCGCAGGCGTCCAGGTTCCGGCGCAGTCTGTCCATGTGAATACGCACTCTGGGGTACATGGCTTACGAACTCGCTCCTTCCTGTGTAGTGCGGTTGGGGCAGTGGAGGCGGGTACAGCGGCTGCACTCATGGCTGCAATCCCCTGCTTTCGGCTTGTTCTCCCGGTAGGCGCTCATATCATAGCCCATGGCCTCGCACTCCTCAATGTGCCGCCGCAGCTCCTCTTCCCGCTGCTGCCGCTGGGTCTCAAGCCGGGAGAGCTCCTTGTTGCAGACGGGTACCGGCTCCTCCGCTTTCCGCTCCGGAAAGGTGATGCCCAGGCTCTGCTCCAGCAGCCGGGCGGCCGCCTGGGGGTACCGCTTGGACAGCACGCCCAGCGAGGCCATAATGTAGTCGTGATCCACCAGGATCTGGGCGTGCTCCCCGGGAAGCAGCAGCATGCCCGACTCATTACAGCGGGTGATCTCCCGCATGATCTCCTCACGGTGGGGCAGCCGGGTGAGGGCGCCTCCGGTGCCCACGATGTATTTGACCTGCGTCAAATCCTTGCCCTCGGCCACCGTGCTGCGTCCGGAGGGGCCGTAGATATACCGCAGCCTGCCGGCGTGCCGCTCCGCCGCCTTTACCACGGCCTCTCGGGTAAGCAGCTCCACCAGCTTCACTTCTTCCTCCGTTTTGGGGATGGCCCGATAGGTCTCCAGGGCATGCTCCATGGAAAAGCCCTGCTCCCGGCACTGCTCCCGGAGCTTCTCCTCGCCGATGGACTCCACCACCTTCCAGCGGTTGACATACACGCCCAGATCCCCTTCAACTGTGCGCTTGGCCTTCGGCTCGGGTGAAATCATGAGGCGGGCCACCTGGTCGGACTCCACCGTGACGGAATGAAGATCTGTTGTCGCTCCGCCCACGTCCAAAACAATGAGGTCGCCCAGGTATTCATACAACAGCTTGGTACATTCCATCACCGCGCCCGGCGTGGGGATGATGGGGCCTGTCACCATCTCCCGGACGTGCTCCATGCCTGGAGCATGGGTAATGTTTTGTTCAAACGCATCCTGAATGACCTTCCGGCAGGGCTCTACGTTCAGCGCGTCGATCTTGGGGTAGACATTCTCCACAATGTAGAGCTGCTCCCCCTCCTCCTCCGGGAAAATCAGGCGCATCTCCTCCTGATTCTCCACATTTCCGGCGTAGACGACGGGGATTTTAAGGTTCATGGAGCGGATCATCTCCGCATTGGCGATCGCCGTGTCCCGTTCGCCGTAGTCCACGCCGCCTGCGATCAGAATGAGGTTGGGGCGTAGTTCCTTGATCTTGGCCAAATCAGTCCCGCCGTAACGTAGTGGAGAATCCCTCCCGCGCCCAGGGCCGCCTCCCTGGCGGCCTTGGCCGTCATGTCGTATACCAGGCCGTGTACCGTCATCTTGAGGCCGCCGGCGGCAGAGGATGTGGCCAGCATCTCGCGGTACTCCAGGGACTCCGTTCCCAGCTTGCCGCACAGGTCGGAGACTGCGCTCTGCAGGCCGATACGTACATCTCCGTCCAGTACAGAAGTGGGGGCCTGGCCTTGGCCGAGATAGACCGGACGGCCGCCGTCCAGGCCGTGGAAAGCGTTTACCACTGTTGTGGTGGAGCCGATCTCCGCTACAAGGACATCTACTTTCATTACTGTCACCGCCTTTCTGCTGCATTAGAAGGCAGCAAACATACTACAGATTTGCTTTGCAAACAGGCAAACCAGGGCAGAAGGCCGCAGCGCCTCTGCCCCTCGGTTTGCCTGTTTGCCCGACTTGTTTCGTTCGGCGCGCTGTTGCGCGGGACAGGACGACATTCAGCCGAATCAGCCGAGCGGATTGATCCTGCCGGTGGCCACAAAGTAGATACAAATAACCAGAAGTGCCAGAAGGGCGACAAAAACGGCCTTATCAACCTTTGTTTCGAATACTTTTAGTCCCTTTTCCTTTTGTCCCTTGGCATAGACAAAGATACCGGGCACATAAAGCAGGACGGTTGCCAGCATGACGCTGATGCCGGCGGCAAAGACCATCCAGACCGCGTAAACAGCGTTGAAAATACCAATTCCTTTGATCAGCCCGTTCTCCTGCTTCAGCGCCACCTTGCAGAAATACATTGCGCTGAGGAAGTACGGCACCATGATCATGCCGGTGGCAAAGAAGTAAAATACCTGATAGGTCGATTCATTGAAATAGAGCAGAACCAGGAATACCTGCGCAATGATGCTGGTGAGGATAATGGCGAAGACAGGCGCGCCATTTTTATTGGTTCGGGTAAACGCCTTGCAGAACGCACCGCTCTTGGCCGCCTCATATGGGCACTCTGTGCACATGATGGTGTGGCCCAGCGTGGCCCCCAGCAGGGAGATAATAACGGCGATATTCACCAGGGCAGCGCCCCAGGGGCCCACCACGTGCTCCAGGATACCGGCCATGGGGGGATTGCCCAGAGCGGCCAGCTCCTCATTGGTCATCACGCCGGCGCTCAGGAAGGAAATGATAATGTAGAGAATCAGCACGGAAAGGAAACCGATCACCGTGGCGCGGCCCACGTCGCTGGAACGCTTGGCGCGGCCGGAGATTACCACGGCTCCTTCAATGCCGGTAAACGCCCACACTGTGGTGGTGGTGGTCGCCATGACCTGCTTGCCAAAGCTCATTCCGCCCTCGCTGCCCGAGAAGTTCTGCATAAAGGTCTCGAAGGAGAAGGCGCGGGCAAAAATAATGACGACGATCAGCACCAGAATGGGGATAATTTTTGCGATGGTGGAAACCAGGTTGACCGCAGTGGATTCCTTTGTGCCGCGGAGCACCAGGATAATGGCAATCCACCATACCACGGACATGCCAATGACCGACGGGATGTTGTTTCCTACGCCGAACAGGGGCAGAAATTGTCCTACCGAGGCGAACAGAAGTGTCAAAAACGAGATGTTTGAGAGCAGCTCACTTAACCAATAACCCCATGCGGAGTTAAATCCCACATAAGAACCAAAGCCGGCGCGGGCATAGCTGTAAACGCCGCCCTTCAGCTCGGGCTTCAGTTTGTTTAAGTAATAAAAGGCCAGGCAAAGCCCCAGCATACCGATGCCGGTTATCAGCCAGCCCACCAGAACAGCGCCGGAACCGGCCCCAGCCGCAGCAAAGTCGCCCGGGAATGCAAATACCGCACTTGCGATTGTTGCGCCGATGACCAGGCCAAGCAATCCGATAAAGGAAACGCCGCCTGCTTTGTTCGTCGTTTCTTGACTCATGAAGGCTCCTCCTAAATCCAAAATCAGGTTGGGGAATGGGGTTGGGGTCCGTTCATTTCATTTGACTGCATTTTAGACGAACCTGAAACCTATCCTGCCCCGGCTCCCCTTCAGGCCTTCGCCGGGGCATGGATAGATATGGAGCAATCCAGCCGTTCGGGGATTGCTTTGAGCTTACAGCTCACCTCTCCGGCGCATGGCCTCCTCTGCCAGGAAGGTGGCCACGTCGATCCCGTGGGAATCCCGGCCGAAGCCCTGGTCAATGCCGGTCTTGACGGCCTCATCCGGGATGACTTGGGTGCCGCCGGCGGCGATGATCACCCGGTCACGGATGCCCTTTTCCACCGCCAGCTCGTTGATGCGCTTCATATTCTTGTAGTGGACGTTATCGTGGGAGATGATGGTGGAGGCCAGAATGGCGTTGGCGTTCAGCTCCACCGCCGCGTCCACCAGCTTTTCCACCGGGACGGAGGTGCCCAGGTAGTGAACCTTGACCCCCCACTTTTCAATGCCGCCGTGCTTGATATTGATAATCTCCCGCAGGCCCACAGAGTGCTCATCCTCGCCTACCGTGCCGCAGACCACCACCATGGGGTGCTCCTCGAACTCTTTGTAAAGCACGGCGTCACTCAAATGGTGGGGCTCGGGGGGGACCTCCAGCTTGGTGGGATCCACGTCGAAGGTCAGCTTGCCCTTCATCTCGATGCGGGTACCCTCCGCCTCCTGAAGAACCTCCTTGCTGATCACCTCGGGGTGATCCAGACCCAGCCGCTTGCCGATCTCCAGCGCCGCCGCCTCGGCCACACGCTTCTCGGCGGGGATACACATGGTCAACAGGATGGTACCGTCGGCGCACCACTCCACCTCGGGCTTGATGGCCTCTCCGTCCAGATACTTCTTTACCTTGTCCAGACGGACGTTTACGTTGTCCTCCTCATCCAGCTCGTCGATGTAGACGATCTTGCTGCGGTCCTCAAACGTGCAGCCGCCAATCAGGGCGGAGGGGTTGGCCGGATCGCCGCCGTACTGCTCCACGTTGTTGTAGCCGTAGTGGGCGGTGACGGGGGCCATGTAGTCCTCAGCGCGCTCGAAGATGTAGCCGTAGCCCACGCCGCCCTCAATCTTGCGGGCGATGCCGTCGCCGTTGCGCTCGGGGTACTTGGCGGAGTCCACGAAGAAGCCCTCCTGAACGGCGTTGAAGTAGCCGCCGACCTCCACGATCTCCTCCATGAACAGACAGGCGCGCTCCTTGAGCTCACGGGCCATCTCGCGCAGAGGGCCATCCTTTTTGAGCTCCACCATCTCCATCAGGCCGTCCAGACCGATGAGGGTCTGCTTGGCGTTGTCGATGGCCTCGATATTGTAGATGTGCCAGGGGACGTTGCGGCCCTCGTCAGGGGTGATGGTGGACTGGATGTCCGCGCTGGTCAGCTTTGAAATGAGCATGTTCAGCACATGGGTCACTGTCGCCTCGCGGGTGGAGGAGCAGATGTACTTCGTGTTCTGCTGGGCCCGCATCTTGTAGCGCCCGCAGATGTCCCGCAGCGCCACGGCGTAGGGCAGGTCGGTATAGACGCAGGGGGCTGGAGTGGCCGTGGGGGGCACGGTGGACAGGCTGATGTTCTCCGGCTTCATGCCCACCCGCTCGGAGAACAGGGAATTGATGGCATGCTGCACGATCAGCTCAGGCATGACCTTCCACGCCTCCCGGGCGGTGGCGTTTGCGTTGTGGGCGCCATCAATCTGCAGCATCCCGGCCCAGGCCATAATGGACTTGGACTCGCAGGCGTCCACGAAGGAGCGCACGCAGTTGATGTCGCGGTAGAGAACGTTGTACTGGGGATCCTGGTGGGCGCCATTGATGCCTTCCTCGGCAAACATGACGGCCACATCGGGGCCAGCTACACCGGAGACATAGGAGTGATAGTTGATGGGGCGGCCCACCTCCTCCTCGATGAGATCCAGCGCCTTACGCTGTGCGCGGACCTGCTTGCGGGTGATGGGAACGCCGCCGATTCCCTGGGGGGTGCCCTCCATCAGGCCGTCGATGTGGGACTGGCCCATATGCCGGATGACCATGATGTGGTCGGCGCCGTGCCAGGCGGCCATGCGCATGCGGCGGATATCGTCCTCAAAGCGGCCGGAGGCAATCTCGGTCGTGATGACCGGAAGCGGCTGGGGGTCGATATCGCCGAAGTACTTGGCCGGGGGAAGGCCGACGCTCTGCTTCAGCGGCTCGGACACATCGTGGTAGGTAAAGGGGCCCATCTCCAGGTTGGGGGGGGGCTTGCGCCAGGTCCATCCCCGGCGCTTGGGCTCGTACTTGTCCAGATCCTTGAGGATGTTGCGTACATCCAGCTTTTCGTTGGGCTTCAGGGTCATCTCAGACATACTTACTTCCCCTCCTTGAACAGCGCGGCGGCTTCATCCCAGTACTTCCCCTGGGCCAGCAGGTGGCCGGTCTCCGGGATGGAGAGATTCTTCTCCTTGGACAGCTTGTAGACGACATGGCCGGCGCCGTGGCTCATCAGGCTGTGATCCATACAGCCCTCCACAATCTTCTGGGTCTCCAGCGAGGAGATGCCCATCCGCAGCAGCACGGCACGCTCTACCGAAGGGGTGGTATTCCTGCGGCCCAGCTCCAGCAGCGGGGCAACCACCTGCTCGGTCAGCGCCCAGAAGCGGTCATACAGCTCCTGGTCGGTCAGATTGGCGATATGCTTTCTTCTCTCAGCAAAATCATCGGCACGCTTCATGGATGTCACGCTCCTCTCTCAAAGTGTGGGCACGATGGCGGCCACCTGCTCCCTGACCCAATCCAGGCTCTTGTTGGTCTCCTGGGCCAGGAATTCATAGTCCGCCTCGGTGGGGGTGGCCGTATAGGTCTTTAGGGCCGTCTTGATGAGGGAATGGCGCATCTTGTCCAGATCCAGATCCCTGACCTGGAACTGATAGGGATCGGCGGGCAGGATCACGCTGACGCCGGGCACCTCCTCACCGGGCTTGCCAAAGCGCACCTCGATGCCGTTCTCCCGGGCAAAGTCCAGCTGGGGCTGCACGTGCTTGCCCGCGCCGGTGTACTCGGTCTCGCTGACTACCAGGATCTGATCCTCCGGCAGCTCCTGAGCCAGGCAGAAGGCCGCGGCCAGAGAGGTATTTCCGGCGGGGCCGCGCTCCAGGCCCTCCAGGTTTGCCAGCAGCTCGGTGATGCACATAACTTCGCCCTGCGTCACGGTGACATAGCGATCCATGTAGCGCAGGGGACGGGCGGCAGAACGGGGCACGTCGGAGCGATCCGGCCAGTTGGCAAACGGGACGCCGAAGCCGGTATGGCCGGTGGTACAGGACTTCCGGTTGAACTGGGTGTCGGAGGCCATGTGCAGGCCGGTCAGATCAATTGAGGCGGCTACGATCTGCGTATGGCCGACCCCCGCCTTCCGCAGGCCCCGGGCGGTGCCGGTAACCATGCCGCCGCCGGCATTGGTGCACACAACCATGTCGGGATCCCTGCCGAACTGGGCGCGGCACTGAAGGGCAATCTCATGGCCCAGCGTTTCAATGCCGGCGATGCCGAAGGGGGAATAGAGGGAAGCATTGAAGAAGCCGGTGTCCTCCAGCAGGGAGAGGGACTCATAGAAGAGCTCGGGGCCCACGGTGATCTGCACCACCTCGGCTCCCATGGCCTCGCAGGCCCGGGCCTTCTCAATGATCTCGGGCTGGCCCACCTCCCGGGAGTCGTAGGCTTCCTGGACGATGATGCACTTGAGGCCCTGCATCGCGGCCTGGGAGGCCACGGCGGCGCCGTAGTTACCGGAGGTCGCGGCGATGACGCCCTTATAGCCGTGAGCCTTGGCAAAGGCCACCGCACAGGCGGCCCGGCGGGCCTTAAAGGAGCCGGAGGGGTTGGTCATCTCATCCTTCACACAGATGGTGGCGCCATAGCCGGGCCTGGCGCACTTGCGGGCCAGGGCGGTCAGGTTCCGCAGCGTGAAGAGCGGGGTATTGCCCACTCCGGTCAGCCCCTGCACCCGTTCTACCTCCTCCATGGAGAACCCCGTAGAGGACATCATCTCGTAGTCAAAGGCGATGGAGCCGCTCTCAAAGGCGGAGAAATCCATGCCCAGAGCCTTCTTCATAATTTCGCCCTTGCGGCTCATCACGGAGGCGTAATCCTTTGCCAGTGCCATCACTTATCACCTCCATACAGGAATGCTCTGTAATTGCGGTCGATCTGCACCAGCTCGGGCACGCACTTGCCATAGCTGTGGGTGTAATAGGGGTCGACCTCCACCAGCGTGCCGGTCTCCACCCGGTCTGCGGCCGTGGTGACCTGCACCTCGTCGCCCAGATTGGCGTCGGCCGCTAGGAATCCCTTTGTCCACATCACCAGCGGGGTATTTCTGGTGTCCTCAGGATCCTGAGGGGCACGCTGGCCCACTGGAAGCAGGATCTTCTTAATCCGTACCCATGTTCCTTTTTGAACCATTTCACAGCTTCCTTTCTCCGCGGGTCCGGAGGAGAAAGCTCCTCCGGGCCCGTAACCGTTTCAAGTCGATTGGACGGTTCCTTACTTCACCAGCTTGCAGTCCTCGTCGATCATGTCCCGCATGTCGCCCATGATGGCGTGGGGCACGGGGATGTCGACCATGGTTTTCAGGCCGGGACGGGCGTTGATCACGTGGGGGATGCAGTTCATGATCATGGCCATGGTGCCGATTCCGCCCTCGATCTCGGGAGTATTGACCATGTTGACCGGGGGAATGCCCTGAATTTCCACATAGTCGCCGGTATGGATGCCCACCTGCTCGGGTTCGATCTGCTGAGGGTGGTCCATTTCGATCTTCACCTGGCCGTCCACGGTGCCCCAGCCCTTCATGGCAACGCCCGCCACATGGCCGGCGGCGGCAAAGCCATAGGGGGACTTGCGGTCCACGTCGGTGACGATGGGCTCCATGTCCTGCTCGAATTTATCCAGCTTCCAGCCCAGAGCGTCGGTGATCATGCGGATGGACTCGGCAAAGCCCACGTGGCCGGTCATGGTGCCCGCGGCCTTCCGCTTCTCAAATTCGGCCACCTCCAGGCCGATACCCTGCTCCTCCATGACGGCGGGGCCGAAGGGAGACAGGCTGTTCACCCGGCGGGAGACGATGTGATCCACGCTCTCGCAGGCGCCGGTCCACAGGATGACCAGCAGATCCATGATAAGGCCGGGGTTGATGCCGGTGCCCAGCACGGTGACGCCGTTCCTCCTGGCGATCTCGTCCAGCTTGGCCGCCAGCTCAGGCTCCTGGGCCTGGGGATAAGCCATCTCCTCGGCGGAGGTGATGACGTTCATGCCCCGCTCCATAACAAACACCAGTTTGTCATAGACATCACGGGTAAAGGAGTTGGTGCACACCACCACGATATCGGCGGCGCCGGGCCGGATGACCTCCTCGGCGGTGCCCACGATCACGTCCTCGCGGTCGCCGCGCTCAATGCCGGGCACCACGTCATACAGGCTCTTGCCCAGCTTGGCGCCGATGTCGATGGCGCCCACAATATCCACGCCCTGCTTTTTGCAGAGCATCTTGCCGATGCCGCCGCCCATGGCGCCCAGTCCCCAGAGAATTACCTTCACATTTTTCATGCTGCATTCATCCTTTCCGTTACAGGTCGTGTGGTTCAGGTTCTGTGTCCTGTCTGCGGATAGAAAAAGCAAAGGGTGTGCCAGTTTTTCCGGCGCACCCTTTGATCTGTATAATATTTCAATTAAATTCTTATATTTTCCATTTATATGGACAATTAGCCGGGGTTTAGAGGACATCCACAAAATTTTATTCTGAAACGGCCTGTGAGCTGCTCTGGCAAACATGCACCAAAACAGGTTGACAAGGCGCAAAAAAATGGGCATTGTGCCCACTTTTTTGCGCCCCCCAAGAAGCCGTTAATAAAGAATTCCATATTTTTTCAGCTTGTGCTGAAGGGTCTGCCGCTTCATATGCAGACAGGTTGCGCACTGGGATACGTTCCCCCGGCAGCGGTCGAACATGGTGCGTATCGTTTCCTCCTCAATGCGCTCGATATAGTCCTGCAGGGACTCGCCCGCCTGAAAGTCTGTGCCACGCCGGTCCACGGCCTTGCCGGGCGCGGGCAGGTCCAGGAGCTCTGTTGTAAAGCCGCTGTCCCCATCCATCATGAACATGGCCTGGATCAGGATGTTCTCCAATTCCCGGACGTTTCCCGGGTAGTCGTATTCCATGAGCTGGCGCAGCACATCCCGCGGCAGCTCCGACAGGCGCTTTCCCATCTTCGCATGGTGCTTTTCAATCAGCGCCTGGGCCAGATAGGGGATATCGCCCCTGCGTTCCCGCAGGGGCGGAATATTCAGGGTGACCACGCTGAGGCGGTAGTATAGGTCCTGACGGAGTTTTCCCTGGCGGATCAGGTCGACAGGGTCTTCATTTACAGTAGTGATTACCCGGACATCCACCGGAATATCCTCTGAGCCCCCAACCCGCCGGATGTAGGACTCCTGCAAGACCCGGAGCAGCTTGCTCTGGAGCTCATAGGGCATGGAGTTCAGCTCATCCAGCAGGAGCGTACCGTGGTTGGCCAGCTCAAACAGGCCCGCCCGGTCCACCGCTCCGGTGAACCCGCCCTTGGCGGTGCCGAACAGAAGCCCCTCCAGCAGGTTGCTGGGCAGGGCCGCGCAGTTCTGCGCAATAAAGGGCTTCCCGCTCCGCGTTCCACCGTAGTGGATGCTCTGGGCGAACAGCTCCTTTCCCGTGCCCGTCTCCCCGTAGATCAGCACCGGCATGTCGTTTTGCGCCGCCCGCTTGGCCCGCTCCATGCTCTTCTGGAACTTGGGATCACGCCCGATCAGATCGGAAAAGTGATAGCGTTTGAGCTTCTGTTTTTTGGATGTCTCCTGCGTCCCCACCTGACTTTGCAGATGGGCCAGCCGGTCGCACAGCTCCGACAGCTGAGTTACGTCATTGGCTACCTCGATCACGGCGAGTAGCTTCCCGTCGGCATCTTTGACCGGAATGGTAGTATTAATGGTGTGAATATATTTGCCGCTGGCGTTGATGTACCGCTGCGGCTGATTGACGGTGGATGCCCCGGCCTGGAGCGCACGGTAAATCGGACTGGACTCCAGATCCATGTGAGAAAACGCATCCTCAAAACGCCGGCCGACCACATCTGCCGGCTCCATCTGTTCCATCCTGGCCATAACGGAATTGTAAAAAATGGAGGTCCCCTGCCCGGCCACAATATGAACCCCTTCATTCAAAAGGCCTAAGAGCGCCGACAGGATCTCCTTATATTCATTTTCACGCACTATGATATCTCCCAGTACACGCTGTGCCTCTCTTTTGCGAGAGCCCGTAAAAGTAATCAAAGCTAATATAACATATAAAGTCACAGAATTTCAACGTAAGATTTTGACCACTTGAAAAACCCGGCTGGAGGCAGATGACGCTTAAGACCACACCGTGCGGGCAGCCATAACTCGGAGGCAAAAGAGGATAGTATGCGCAGCAGCCGGAAAATCCGCTCCGGATTTGATGCCGGCGGGCAATTTTATTTGGTCTAATCAAATAACTTTTTTAGCTGTTACAAATTCTTTTCAATCTGGATCGGGCAGGGAAAACACCGTATCCTCTATGCACAATGATGACAGTCAAAATAGAAAGAAACCTGTCTTTGACCGAAGTCAAAAACAGGTTTCTTCGCCGGGTGATGGCTACAAAAAGGATGCAGTGGTTGCAGGTCTGCACCAAAAACCAAATCGCAACCCAGCAAAGCGGTTGCGGTTTGGAAAGGAGCCGCGGACGATATGACATCCGCGGCGACATGTCCTGTGTTGATAAAAAATGCACTTTGATAAGGGCTTGGGATTAAGGTTGATTCTATAAAGAAAACCGTTTGAATTCCTCAAGTGTCGCTTCAAGTATCTGTCTGTTTTCGTGCTCAGGCTTTAAATACTGTTGCATTTCTTCAAATATCTGATCGAGATTTTGCAGGTCTGAGTCTGTATATATTAAAGTAAAAATATTAAACTTTCGGTAATATTCTTTGTGCTTCTGCATCTCTTTTTCAAAATTGGCTCTGGCCTCTAAATTGATTTCTTTTTGATTTTTTTCCTTTGTCCTGGATAAGTACCCATGTGTTGACCAGGGAGAAAATTCAAATCCCTGTTTCTGCAATGTATAGGGATTAATAATCGTGAAATCCAACCGATACCTGTGCTGTGTCTGAAGACCGCCATATCGCAATTCTGGGATCAAGAGCGGAATTTCGTATGGCTGCTTGCTGCTTAACACCAACTCGCAATACTTTTTGGCAATCTCCATTTCATAGGGTGATCTCGTTTGTCGAACCATAATATTTTGAAAAAATACCAGGTATTGTTCTATCGTAAAAAACTCTATTCTTTGCGGTGAATGGGGAACGACAAGTCCTGTCTCCAGGACATGTCCGATGGTCCAGTAGTTTGGTTTAAAATGTCGAATTTCACTGACATCGTTTTCCCATTCTCCATTTTTAAAACGAGGGGTGATGAGAAGTCCGTAGCTTGCATTTGTTTGCCCAATCCAAAGTGCTGCTTCTTCCTTTTTAGGGCGTTTTTTTGCCAAGGCATCGCAGTTGCGCCAATATGTGCGCTTTAAAAAAAGAGTCACATATTCTAAGAGTTCCGGATCACTTGTCAGTTGATGCTGAAACTTATACGCCGCCCTGGATGCCTCTTTTCCCGCATCGACGGTCTTTATGTGGTTTATAAGCCCCTTGAACCAACGGGCGGCAAATTCCTCAGGTGAGCTTATCACGTCATCTGTAACATTAAGATACGTCGTGTGCTTCCCTCCGATTTTTGCGTGGAGGGATAATTGCTGAGATTTGAAGTCATCTGGATTGTCTTTGCTGAAGGCATGGCGCCGCAAGATACCAGGAAGCAGTGCGTCCAGTTGACATGTTAGCTGCGCAATCTGTTCTTTTTTCTGTCGCGCAAACCACTGCTTTCCTGTCATAACAGCCACCCTTTACACATTTTTCTCCCAGAGTATTGCTGTAATTATATCAAGTATTCCTATTTTATACAACTCAATATTAATCTCATGTGGTTATGACACAGGGGGGCAGATCCCAAAAATCTTCCATTTTGTATCTCGATTTCAGCTCGTTTGCACTTTCATGCCTCATCTCCGAAGTGAATACAGAAATAGCTGAAAGTCCTGTCATGATAAGGCTTTCAGCTATACCCCCCTATCCGCCAGTCTCATGTAAACTGTTCGAATTGGGTGGGGGCATTCAAAAATCTTGGCGCAGGCGGAATTCACTTCCGCCGGGTATGTGAAGTCCTCACGGTATTCATAAAAATAACCACACCGAAAGGTCTGGTTATTTTTATGCAAATAACGGTTAAAACCGATATTTCTGCAAAATCGAAAAACGCCGCAGAGCGGCGATCCCAAATCACAACCCAGCGCAACGGTTGTGATTTGGGAAGGAGGAGCAGCAAAATAAATGCGCTCTGACTTTTTAAAAAAGTCGGAGCAAACGATTTGACGTTTGCTCCGACGTGGTCTGAGTGTCATGAAAGGATCTGTGGAAAATACAGTAATATCAATGGTTTGTAAACGGGAAGCAAGGAGTTTTATCCAATCAAATCATATAATCGGAAATATCCTCCGCCTTTTTCCCTTTTTCTAATGCATCAAACTGCGCCTTGATTTGCTCATTCCGTTTAACATTCATGCCATTAGGAAGATATTTAAGGTCCTCTTCCTTGATGTCGATCTCTGCAATATCGTTTTTCTCACCGTATTGCGGGAAATTGACCAGCCAATAACCGTCTACTTCTTGTTCATAACAGATCCAACCCTGCATTCCTTTGTGTACGCCTTCCCGGGCATAGCTTTCTTTTTCCACAATCACTTCAACACAATCCATCATCTGCATTTTATTCACCTCCGTACGGTGTTGTCAGTCGTATCTCGCCGGTAGACTCAACCATCCAACCTGATATAAACGATACTGTTCCATCGCCATTTCTTCTCGGGATTTCAATTCTGATACTTATTCTTTGACCTGCGAAATTTAACCTTCCCAATTCATAATTTCCAGATACATACTTTTCCCTTGCCTGTCGTTCTATTTCTTTTTGCAGCCAAAATGCATCCACAACTGTATAGCCCCATTCATGAAACAGTTTATCTTTCCCGTGTGGATGTTCACCTCTGGTATTAAACAAATATGGGTCAAATTTGCTGTATGCGCTATGTGCTGCAGCGTTGCTGACAACAATGGTATAAGGAATCGGGTCTAATGTGCAGTGACAGTATGGATGGTGCGGACAAAGCGGAGCTTTTTCCTTCTGAAACCAACAGTCATCCAGCCTCAAGCATTCCTCACAGTGAGTTTTGCCCTCTGAATGGTGCGTCCATTTGACCCAGCTTGGTAGTCCTGCACTCTTTTGTATTGTGCCGAAATATCGCTTATAGTACAACAGTTATTCCCCCTTAAAAGTACAAGAAAATTATTTTTCATAATATAGGGGGAAACAGGCAAAAAGCTGCATGTTTCTGTACAACTTTTTTAGAATAATTTTAGAAATAAAAAAATCGGAGTATCCCGGAGGATACTCCGATGGTGCGGGCGGCGGGAGTCGAACCCGCACACCATGAAGGTAACGGAACCTAAATCCGTCGAGTCTGCCAGTTCCACCACGCCCGCATGATAACTCAGTATACTATTCCCGTGCAAAATTGTCAATTGCACTCTGCGGACCGGGCAGTTATAATAGAGAAGAACGTAAACCGCAAGGGGGAAACCGACCATGAAACGTGCTCCGCGGATTGCCGCGATTCAGGATATCTCCGGCTTCGGCCGCTGCTCCACCACGGTGGTGCTGCCGGTATTGGCCGCCATGGGCGGGGAATGCTGCCCGCTGCTTACCGCCTGCCTCTCCGCCCACACCGCGTTTCCGGCCAGCGAGAAGGCCACCTTTCTGGATCTGACCGGCCAGATGGCGGGGACGGCGGCCCACTGGGCGGAGCTGGGGGTGACCTTTGACGCCATCTACAGCGGCTTTCTGGGCTCTGCCGGGCAGATCGGGCTGATAGAGGACTTCTACCGCCAGTTCCGCCGGGAGGGGACGCTGGTGTTGGTGGACCCGGTGATGGGGGACCACGGGAAGCCCTACCGCACCTACACGCCGGAGCTGTGCGGGCGTATGCGGGATCTGGCGGCCCAGGCGGACGTGATCACCCCCAACCTGACCGAGGCGGCGCTGCTGCTGGAGGAGGACTACGCCGATCTGCCCCGGGACGAGGAGGGGCTGCGGGCGTGGCTGGAGCGGCTGAGCCTGGATGGGCGGCGCTCGGTGGTGCTCACCGGGGTGAGCCTCCGGCCGGGCGCCATCGGCGCGGGCTGCTTCGACCGGGCCACAGGGCGCATCCGTTTTGCTATGGCCAGGCAGGAGCCCGCCCAGTTCCCCGGCACCGGCGACCTTTTCGCCAGCGTGGTGCTGGGG
>OLRN01000752.1_pt1 | contig 21453 bp, 15 predicted proteins | sample 1673001 | NCBI WGS metagenome assembly OLRN01 (sample SAMEA3136745, study PRJEB25190) | human gut metagenome | biome: human gut; feature: human-associated habitat; material: faeces | place: Austria | collected 2013 | reverse complement strand
GGGGAGGACATCGAGACGCCGTCCTATGTCCAGAAGGACTACCTCACGGTCAACGAGTGGTCCCGGCCCGGCACGCCGCTGGAGGAGATCCGCGGCGTGGTGATCCACTACGTGGGCAATCCCAGCACCACGGCCCAGGCCAACCGGAATTACTTCGAGTCCCTGTCCTCCGGGGAGGCGGAGACCTACGCCTCCAGCCACTTCCTGGTGGGGCTGGACGGAGAGGTGCTCCAGAACGTCCCGCTCAACGAGGTGGCCTACTGCTCCAACCAGCGCAACGACGACACGATCTCCATCGAGTGCTGCCACCCGGACGACAGCGGGGAATTCACCTCCGCCACCTATGAGTCCCTGGTGCGCCTCACCCGCTGGCTCATGGAGGAGTACGGCCTCGACACCAGCCAGGTGATCCGCCACTATGATGTGACGGGGAAGCTCTGCCCCAAGGCCTTTGTGGAGCACCCGGAGGAGTGGGAGCGGTTCTTGCGGGCCCTGGAGGAATAGTCCTGTTTATTGGACAAATATAATGCTAAACTAATTTTCCAATGAAGAGAAACAACACATATCGAAACCGGATAGCTTTGTTGATATTTGCCAATAAGTCCTTGTCGGATTTTGGAATTCCAGTTATACTAGATACAATATACATCTACAAAGAGAAGATAGGAAGAGTGAAATATAATGCTGCCTCCTGGCCTCTACGAACAAGTCATCAATACTGCCCTGAACCGCGAGCTTTCGGAGATTCCTGATGCCCGTAAATCAGTTGCGCCCATTGACAAGGCGGAGGCCTCCAAGGTGCTGGCACAGTATCTGGCGGATGTGGTGCAAAAGGGTCTGGAGAATGTGGTGGACAACGGTGGCGACATCTCCACACAGATCAGCCTTGCCAACCAGATCGTAACCCTCATCCAGAATACGACCCAGGAAGCTGACTTTGCCGCGCTGAGCATTGACCAGCGGGCAGAGCAGCTTCTTGCGCTTTTACGGGAGCAGGACCCCCGGCTGGCAGTGGGCAAAAAAGCTGCCGACCTGAGCCGGCCGGAGACCTCCATCGCCCAGAGCAGCCTGTTTACCGGAGCTATCCATGAGCCCCAGATGTACACGGAGCTCAAAAAGGAGATCGTCTCCGCCGACCGCATCGACATGCTGGTGTCCTTTATCAAGTGGAGCGGCTTGCGGCTCCTGATAGATGAACTGCGGGAGTTCACCCAAAACGGAGGGGAGCTACGGATCATCACCACTTCCTATATGGGAGCCACCGATGTGAAAGCCATTGAGGAGCTACGGGCCCTGCCCAACACCAAAATCAAGGTCAGCTACGACACCAAGCGCACCCGGCTCCACGCCAAGACCTATGTCTTTTACCGGGACACCGGCTTTACCACCGCCTATGTGGGTTCCTCCAACCTATCCAACGCCGCCATCTCCAGCGGTCTGGAGTGGAACGTAAAGGTGACCCGCCGGGATCTGCCGGAGACCATTGATAAGATTGCCGCCACCTTCGAGAGCTACTGGAATTCCAACGAGTTTGAGTATTACTCGGAGGATCAGAAAGAGCGGCTGGCCCGGGCGCTGAAAGCGGAAAAATACTTCGACGCCAACAACGCCGAAATGTACACCATGGATATTGCGCCCTACTCCTATCAACAGGAAATTCTGGACAAGCTGGAGGCCGAGCGCACCGTCCGGGGCTACACCCGCAATCTGGTGGTAGCCGCCACCGGCACCGGCAAGACCGTAATCTCCGCCCTGGACTACAAGCGTTTTTGCAAGCAGCATTCCGGTAAGCTCTGTAGGCTGCTTTTTGTAGCCCACCGGGAGGAGATCCTGCGGCAGAGCCTTTACACCTTCCGAGCAGTCCTGAAGGACGCCAATTTCGGCGAGCTGTTTGTGGGTAACTACCGGCCAGAGGGCATTGACCACCTGTTTTTGTCCATTCAGACACTCATCTCCCAGGATTTCACCGCCAAAACCGCTCCGGATTTTTATGACTACATCGTGGTAGACGAGTTCCACCACGCAGCGGCACCTACCTATCAGAAGTTACTGTCCTACTACCAGCCCCAGATCCTCCTGGGCCTGACAGCCACCCCGGAGCGTATGGACGGCAAGAGCGTGCTGCCCTATTTCAGCAACCGAATTGCCGCAGAAATCCGGCTTCCCGAGGCCATCGACCGCAAGCTGCTGTGTCCCTTCCAGTATTTCGGCGTCACCGACACGGTGGATCTGAATACCCTGAAATGGAGCGCCGGTGGCTATGATAAAAATGAGCTTTCCAATCTCTACACCCTCAGCGGCGCCGTGGCCAACCGCCGCGCCGATCTGGTGGTGTCCTCCCTTCTCAAGTATGTGACTGATATCGACGAGGTGAAAGGCCTGGGCTTCTGCGTGTCCATAGAGCATGCAGAGTTCATGTGCCGCTATTTCAACAGCCACAGGATTCCCTCCATCTTCCTGACGGGAAAATCCACTGATGAGGAGAGAAAGACCGCCAAGGGGCGGCTGGTGAACGGCGAGGTCCGCTTCATCTTTGTGGTAGACATCTACAACGAGGGCGTGGATATTCCAGAGGTCAATACGGTGCTGTTCCTGCGGCCCACCGAGTCCCTGACTATCTTCCTCCAGCAGTTAGGGCGTGGCCTGCGGCTGGCCGAGGATAAGGAGTGCCTGACCGTACTGGACTTTATCGGCCAGGCTAATAAGCGTTATAACTTTGAGGATAAGTTTGCCGCCCTGCTGTCCAATACCACCCGCAGCGTCACACGGGAGATCAAGGACGGATTTGTCTCCGCACCCAAGGGCTGCTATATCCAGCTGGAGAAGAAGGCTGCCAAGTACATTCTGGACAACATCCGAGCTTCCTACGGCAATACCGCTGGATTGGTATCCAGGGTGGCCAGCTTTACAGAGGATACGGGCTTGGAGCTGACCCTGGCAAATTTTCTGGACTATTACCACTTGGATCCCAGGGCAATTTACAAGTTTTCTTCCTTCTCCCGCATCTGTGCCCGGGCGGATGTGATCGAGGATTTTAGCGAACCACTGGAGGAAGTCCTTACAAAAGCCCTGAGCCGGCTGGCCGTTGTGGACTCCCGCCGCTGGATCCGCTTTTTGCTGGACCTGTTGCCTCGTCTGGACGATATGAACTTTACGGCGCTGAGTGAGCTGGAGCAGCGGATGCTCCAGATGTTCTACGTAACTGTTTGGGGCAAGGCGGCAGAAAGCTGGACATCCGATGAAGTGCTGGACAACCTGTATGCCCTCTCGGACAGTCCCATGCTGCTGAGCGAGCTTTTGGACCTGCTCCGCTATCGGTATGAGCAGATTGACTTCATTGACGAGCCGGTGGAGCTGGGCTTTGACTGCCCGCTGGACCTCCACTGCACCTATACCCGGGACCAGTTGCTGGTGGCGCTGGATTTCATGAAGCCTGCCACTGTCCGCGAGGGTGTGAAGTGGCTGCCGGAGAAGCATCTGGATGTGTTCTTTGTGACGCTGAATAAGGCGGATAAGGACTACTCGCCCACCACCATGTATCACGATTACTCCATCAACGAGAACCTGTTTCACTGGCAGAGCCAGAGCACCACAGCAGCGGACTCTCCCACCGGTCAGCGGTACATTCACCACTGGGAGCGTGGGAGTAAGGTGTTGCTGTTCGTCCGGGAGTTCAAAGCCGACCGGATCACCGGGGGTGCCGAGGCCTATACCTTCCTGGGCACGGCAAACTATGTGAAGCACAGCGGAAGCAGACCCATGAATATCACTTGGGAATTGGACCGGCCGATTCCGGCGAAGTTTCTGAAGAAGACCAACAAATTGGTGGTGGGATAGTACACTTACACCTTGACGTGGTCTCCGTACGGAATAGGGAATGTTTTGCCTCTGTTGCCATCTACCAACACCCAGTCGTCAGTGAATTCCAGCCGAACTGGGACCCACCCTATATTTTTCTCAAAAATAGACAAGCATTCCCCGCAATGCAACCCACCATAGAAGGTCCCATTTTCAAATATAATATCCGGTCGATCATTAAGTTTGATTAGAATTCCAATCATAAACATCTCCTATAAGAGAGGGACTGCGATGAACCTGTTTGAGCGTATCCCAACTGATTTATTTTTCATTTTGGCCTCGCCGAATCGTGCACTGTATGCCGACGCACTTGATGTACTTTGGGAAGCATACCGAGACAATTTAAAAATTCCAGAGAACACCTTTTACTCCATGCTTCGCAGCAAATTGGAGCAGCAGCTGGCCGATGCCACATTCGAGGGGGAGGACATTGATGAGGAAGAACTGCGGGATATTTCGGGCCGCGCCAGATTTCTAATTCGTAAATTATACAGCAAAGGTTGGTTCGAAAAAGAGCGCAGTGAGGACTTTAATGAATATATTACAGTTCCTAGCTACAGCAGCTCCCTTCTGAAGCTGTTCCATCAACTACGGGATGACAGTCCCATTCGCGGCTATTCCTATGTGTTCAGCACCTACTCCACCCTAAAAGTGGCCGATGAGAGTGGCAGCATCTATGACAAGATGGCGGCGGTTTACAATGCCTATGATAATACTCAGGCACTGCTCCAGCTGCTGCAAATGGTCTATCACAATGTAAAGCATTTCTTTCAATTGCAAATTAAGATGCAGGAAGTGAATGATGTTCTGGCCTCACATTTTGATGATTTTGGGCAGAAAGTGGTAGAGGCCTATATTCGGCCACTGAAAATCAAGGATTCGGTTCCAAAATACAGGGTTCCAATCCAGACGATCCTTACAAACTGGGCCGAAGATGATGCGCTGTTGACAGCTCTTGCCAACGCTGCGTTACAGGATCGCCGGGGCGCCGCACTGGCAGACTGTCGACGGGATCTGATGCAAAAAATTTTTGAGGTAAAGGACTGTTATGACAGCATTGAGTCGGAGTATCTGGATGAAATTGATTGCCAGGTGCGCCGGTATACCAGGGCAACGACACAGAAATTAGAAAATTTGACCAACCGTGATTTCTCCGTTCGTGGAAATCTAAACTATCTTCTGAATGCGCTGGGAGGAAAACATCGAGATTCCGAGCTGGTGGACCGGATTCAGCCCGCATTTCAGATCTATGAACAATCTTTCCTTTCTGATAAGAGCCTTTGGTATCGCAAGCGCCCCGGAAAACGAACGAAGACGGCTCCGGTGCTGATCGAGGAAACGGAGCTGGATGCAGCGGCAGAGGCACAGGCGTTGGAATTGCTTCGATCAGAGTATGGCCGGTCTGCCATTGCGGCATACGTGGAAAAATGGCTGGGTGATCGCGGCATCTGCTATTCTAAAGACATGGGGCTGTCGGATGATCGGGCCTATATTATGAGTATGCTGGCTGTGCTCACTGGCCGAGATCCCGAGGCGGACTTTGTGGTCCGAGAGCTGGAAGGGACATTTACCGAAAACGCATACACCATTCCACAGCTTCAAATTACGCGCAAGGAGGGGAAGAAATGAGTTTTGAGTGGCTCAGTACAGCGACCCAAAAAGATCTTGACCGCTTTAAGTCCATTTGCAATCAACTCCTCAGCCGCACTTATGTAGTAAGAACCGTGTATCAACCAGGGGTGGGACGGGTCAATAATCCGGACTATGTGTTTCTCTCTGCCCACTTTGAGGCGATACAGGAGTATCTGGCCTTTTTGGATTGGGATCTACGCAAGGACGATTTGAACGGGTATTATTATGTTCTGAACACGGACGAGGCCAATCGTTGCAATCTGAATAAGAAAGAAACTGCTATGCTGCTGGCGATTCGTATGCTCTATGAGGAAAATCTGGAGCGACTTGGATTAGAGCAGGATGCCGTCTGTTCTGTTCGGGACCTTTTAGAAAAAGTAGTGACAGACTATGCCATCTTACCGGCAAAGCCCAACATGGATGAGGTAAAGCGGGCACTTACGGTGCTGGATAACCACTCGGTGATTCAGCGAATCGAGGGAAAATACAACCAGGGCAGTTGTAAATTCGCCATATTGCCCACGGTTTTATCTGCGGTTTCTAGTGAAAAACTGAATGCCATTGTATCGGTATTAAGAAAGGAGGAGGAAAGTGAAGAAGCTGAAGAAGATTCTGCTGATTAACTGGCTCTATTTTAGTAAAGAACTTATTGAAGTGGATGATATTAATTTCCTGACTGGAAAAAACGGAGCAGGAAAATCCACTATAATCGACGCACTTCAAATTGTTCTTCTGGGCGAGACCAACGCCCGGAACTTCAACCAGGCAGCCAATGAAAAGTCTCAGCGGACGCTGGATGGATATCTGCGGGCTGATATGGACGAAAATAACCCAAATTCCAGACGCGGTAAAAATTACTCCACCTTTATTGCCTGCGAATTTTTGGACGATGTGGAGGGTAAGCGGTTTGTCAGCGGCGTCATCTTCGACTGCCGGAGCGACGGAAGTCGGCAGGACCGGTTTTTCCTGTATGATGGAGTACTACCAGCGGACTGCTTTATTCGCCAGGGTGAGGCCATTGATATCCCTACTCTTCGTGTGTTTTTGAAAGAGTATGGTATGCGGGGGAAGCTTTACGATACCCACAAGCAGTACCAGGAAGACCTGTTGGCCAAGTGGAATGTCCACAACGAGCAGGTCATGCGGATGATGAAGAAGGCGATCTCCTTTCGTCCCATTGTAGACATTCAAAAATTTATTACAGAGAACATCTGCGATATCCCTCAAAAGCCGGATATTGAGGCCATGCAGCAGAATGTCCGGGATTATAAGCGTCACGAGCAGTTGGCACAGCGCCAGGAGGAAAAGCTGGAGGCTTTGCAAAAGATCGGGCGGCTGTACCAGGATTGGCAGCAGGCTATCGACCGGTGGCGCATTCAATTTTTCCTGTCTCTGTGGGCAGAGAAGGAAGTGCAGCAGTCTGCCATCGAATACACAGAACGGGAACTGCAGGATGGTAAAGCCGCCTTACAGAAAACAGAGGAGGATATCCAGGCTTTTTCCCTGGAAATCGAGGAAAAAGAGAAGCGACGGCAGGAGTTAGAACTGGCAGTGGCGCAAAGCAGCGTGTTTCAGGAGGAAGAAAAACTCCAACTGGAAAAGAAACGGCTGCTGCAGGAACAGGAAAAATTGCTGTCAGGTATGCAAATTCTGTCGCTGGAAATCCGGCAGGAGGCCAGCCGCATCCACCATTTATGCAGAGATATGGTCGCCTGGGAGACAGAAGAAGATCTGGCGCAGGTGCAGCAAGCTGCGGAGACCGCCCAAAACATATACGCCGCCCTGGAGAATACAGGAGCGCAGCTGTTTGCCCGTCCGCTCTCCCTCTTTGAGCAAGCCCAGGCCGCTGTGGCAGAGCTCACTGCGGCAATTCGAAATACTGCCCACAAGGTGGAAGACCATCTGGACACATACAAGGCCGAAGCAGATCAAAAACAGGCCGCATTAGCCAATCTGCGAAAAAACATTAAGGACTACCCTCGGGGCCTGCTCCACTTCCAAAAGCGTCTGAGCATGGAGCTGGAACAGAAGGTAGGTAAGCCAGTGGTGGTGCCAATTCTAGCCGATGTATTGGAAATGAAGGATGAGGCCTGGCGTGGTGCAGTGGAGGGCTATCTCAACACTCAGAAGTTTTATCTCCTGGTGGATCCAGCCTGCTACCCGGAGGCACAGAAACTCTATAATCAGATCAAAGAGGAGTTTGGCCAAAATTCCTTTGGCATTGTGGATATCGGCAAACTGCGGGAAAAAGAAAAACTCCACCCCCTGGAAAATAGTTTGGCCCAAAAGGTGGAAACGGAAAATGATCTGGCCCGCAGCTATATTGACTATCTTCTGGGACGGGTGGTGTGCTGTGCGCGAGTGGAGGAGCTCCGCAGCCATAAGACGGCCATCACAGCCGAAGGTATGCTGTATCAAGGGTATGTGACCCGCCCGCTGCGCCGTGCGTGGATGGAGGACGCCTTTATTGGTCGCCGTGCCGTAGCCCTGCGGATCCAGCGTCTGGAGGCGGAACTGGATCGGGTGCAGGAGCGCATCCAATATTGGGCGCCGATACTACAGGTATTGAAACGGCAGGCAGAGCCTCTGTTTAACCATTTTTTCGTTCAGAATACGGTGCAGGAAAAGCTGAATGATTACCTGCGTAGCCTGGAAATCAAAGAAGAAATTGCGCAAACAGAGGAACGGCTTTCCCAGCTGAATTTGCTCTGGCTGGATGAGCAGCGGCAGACCATTGCAAGCCTGATTGGTGAGATCAAAATCCTGCGCGACAGGCAGCAAGACACCGTGGAGCGTCGCGGAGACCTGAAAGCACAGATCCGCCAGTTGGAAGATGAGCGCCTGCCGGGTCAGCGTCAAAAACTTATGGAGCTGGAGAGTCGGATTTCCGAGACATTTCCCCAGACGTATCAGGAACAGACCGGTCTGCCCCGCTACCATCAGGAACTTGCCCGTCTAAAACGGGCGGTAACGGTACATAAGAACTTCAGCGATCAGCTGCCGCGCACCATCAATGAGCGGGATCAAACCAGGGAAAAGCTGCTTCAGGCCAGGCAGAATTATGCCGATCAGTTTAAGCCTTGCCCCTTCCGGGTGGATGCTATGGACAACGGAGAATATGAGGCGGAGCGGCAGGTTCTGGAGGAAAGCGAGCTGCCAAAATACAGGGAGAAGATCAAGGCCGCCCGGGAAAGCGCCATGGAACAGTTCAAAAACGATTTTCTCAACAAACTGAAATCCAGCATTGAGCAGGTAGATCGGCAGGTCAAGAACCTCAACAAAGCTTTGAAACAGGCAAAGTTCGGAACAGACCAGTACCAGTTTAAAATAGACCGCAATCCAGATTACGCCGATTATTATGATATGATTATGGCACCGGAGCTGATGGAAGGGGATGGCGGCTTGTTTGCACTACCGTTCCAGCAGAAATACGGAAATCTGATGGAGACCTTGTTTAGCCAAATTGCCATGTCCGATGATACCCAAGTCAACGCCAGAAAGCAGAGTGAGCTTCAGCAGAATATCGAGCGATTTACCGATTTCAGGACCTACCTAAAATTCGATCTGGAAACTACGGATCAAAACGGTTCCAGGCAGCTGCTCTCCCAGACCTTGAATACCAAATCCGGCGGTGAGACTCAGACGCCCTTCTATATTGCGGTACTGGCGTCCTTTGCACAGCTGTACCAGGTAAACAATTCTTCCACCCTGGCCAGTAATACCGTTCGGCTGGTGGTATTTGACGAAGCATTCAATAAGATGGACAGTGACCGCATCATGGAGAGCGTCCGTCTCCTACGGAAAATGGGATTGCAGGCAATTATCTGTACGCCTCCGGACAAGCTGCCAGATATTATGCCCTTGGCGGACCGCACCCATTTGGTGATAAAAGAAAAGTATCAAATGCGTGTCAAGGCTTGGGGGAAGGAGATCATGCCGGCATGAAACAAAGTATCCTTCTGTCCCATCTGCTAGACAAATATGAAAATAGTAAGCATCTGACACATCCGGGCACCTCCTCACGCAGGGTGATGCTACGGATTGAAAAACACGAATTCCCGGAGTATGCTTATGAAGATGCACAAATTCGGGATACATGGAACGACGTAGTAAACGACCTGGAAACCCGTGGGCTGATTTCCGCACAGTGGGTCTACGGACGCCCGGTTCTTTCCAATGTGATACTGAATTTAGAACACCTTTCGGAGTGTTATCAGCTAACGGGCCGCACACATCCAAAAGAACTGGCGCAAACTGTAATGGAGCGTATGACCGCAAGGCTTTCTGGCGTTACGACAGACTGGATTCTGGCATGGCGTGATGACATCTGCCATCAGGCAAAAGAGGCCTTTCGGGTTCCGTCCTACTGCAAAAAGGATCTGGCGCCGCTGGACCAGCTATTAACTGCGTTTGTGGTGTACGATTCTTTGGCGGGGGACTCCATTACCATGCGCGCCTTCAGCGGAAAGTGTTATCAGAACACCAAAACCTTTGAGCGGGAGGTGCGGGATACTTTCTTACGAATTGCTTCCACGTACTGTGCCGGATTGATAGAGGCCTGTGAGCAAAGCGAGATGGGTGAGCGAGAGCAGCTGGCCTACCTGGGTATATATGCCCGTCCGGAGCTGTATGAACTTGCCGGGAACTGCGTTATCCAGACCGAACAAGGAGAGATTTCTGTGGCCGCTGCGGCGCCGTATGGTTTGGCCCTGCCTAGTCCAGGTGTTGATGCCATACAGTCTTTTGATATGAACGCCATTCAAAAACTCATTTTTATTGAGAACAAGACCAATTACGATGAATTTGTGTTGTCTGAACTGCGTCCCCAGGAGCTTGTAGTTTATCATGGCGGCTTTTTAAGTCCTCAAAAATGCAAGTTTTTTAAAAAGATGGCGGCTGCACTGCAAAACCAGACCGAGACCGTATTTTGGGCGGATATTGATTTGGGCGGATTCCAAATGTTTGAACGGCTGAAGGAGATTTTTCCTACCCTGACTCCCATGCGAATGTCTGCTGAAGATGTGACAGCCCATCATGGAACCGGACTCGTGCGCTCAGAGCAATACTTGAAAACCGTTCAGATTGCCCTCGCTTGTAATCAGTATCCGCTTTTTCATATGGCTATGAAAAAAATATTAGAATATGGTGTTACAATTGAACAGGAAGTATTTTTAACAGAGTAACTAGAAGATGCCAGTGATCACAATGGAGAGTATAAAGAATGACTGAGGTAGTTGCGGCCCTAATTTGGGATCAGGATAAGTTTATGATTTGCCAACGCCCGGCACATAAGGCCAGAGGACTCCTATGGGAGTTTGTAGGGGGCAAGGTAGAGATTGGAGAAACCAAGGAACAGGCACTCATCCGAGAATGTCAGGAGGAACTGGCCGTCACACTGGATGTGGGCGAAGTATTCATGGATGTGATCCACGAATACCCCGATCTGACAGTCCATCTGACGCTGTTTCATGCGACTATTCGGGAGGGTATTCCACAAAAACTGGAGCACAATGACATTCGTTGGATTACGGTGAATGAGATTGATCAGTATGCATTTTGCCCTGCGGATGAGGAAATTTTGAGGAGGCTAAAGGATGCCTATTAAAGCCTATCACAAACTGGTGCGGGATCGTATTCCGGAGATTATCGAAGCAGATGGGAAAACCTGCGTTTTCGAAACCTTATCTGATGAGGAATACATATACCTTCTGGAGCAAAAGTTGAATGAGGAGTTAGCTGAGTACCAAGAGAGCAAATCTTTGGAGGAACTGGCCGATCTTCTGGAGGTCATACATGCTGTCGTGAAAGCCCGCGGCTGGACCCTGAAAGAGTTAGAGCGGGTTCGGAAAGATAAGGCGGCCAAACGGGGTGGATTTGAGAAAAAGATTCTGTTAAAGGAAGTGCTGTAATGAACGGAGCAACGCTCCAGGAACTAGTCGCAGAAAAAATAAAAATGCTCTATAGTGTATCTCGTGAACTGGAAGAACTGTTTCCAGGCAGGTGTTATACGCCAGACGGATACATAGTTGGAAGCATCGGAGAGGCCCTGGCGTCTAGTTATTATAATTTGGAACTATTTTCTGCTACAAAAGAAACGCACGATGCTAAAGGGCCGGATGGACGTCTGATTCAGATTAAAGCGACACAAATTGACCGTGTTTCTCTTTCTAGTGAGCCAGAGTGGTTACTCGTGCTGAAGATACATAAAGATGGGACCTTTTCCGAAGAATACAATGGGCCTGGCAAGCTTGCTTGGGCACATTGCGGGAAAATGCAGAAGAACGGCCAGCGCCAAATTTCTCTTGCTAAATTGCAGAAGCTCCAAATAGAAGTGCCTGCGAGTGATCGTCTAAAGCGAATGATGTGAGGTGAACCCTATGCCTACCTACCGCTCCGCCTCCGGCAGCAGTGCTGAAGACTTGTTCATCGAACTGTTTTCCGACACCTTCGGTGCCGAAAAGGCCGGCTATCTATACTCCCAGTACCCTTTCTCCGACATCTACCAGAACAGCCGGTTTGCCGACTTTCTAATTGAAAACGGCGGGCGAAAGGTGGCCATTGAGATCGACGACGAGGCGTCCCACAACCCAAAGCTGATCTCTCAGAACAAGTTCTACGACGATCTGCTCAAGCAGAACAGCATGATCTACCTGGGCTGGGACGTGTACCGCTGGGCGGTGCGGCAGATGCAGCAGCAGCCGGAGACCGTCAAGGACGAGCTGCGGGTATTCCTGGGCCAACACCCCAACTTCAAGGAAATTGAGGACTACCTCCCCACCCAGCGGGGCAAGTCTCTGGACGGCTCCCAGCTGGAGCTGAAGGAACACCAGAAACAGGCCTTGGCAGCTCTGGAGGAGATGCGCTGCAACTTCGAGACCATCGCCCTGCTCTACCACGCCACTGGCACCGGCAAAACGGTGACCGCTGTCATGGACGCCAAGCGGTTTGGCAAGCGTACGCTGTTCCTGGCTCACACAGTAGAGCTGGTGGATCAAGCCACCAAGACCTTCCGGGAGCTGTGGCCCCGGGCCACGGTAGGCCGCTATGTGGAGAGCATGAAGCAGGGCAACGCCTTTGTGGTCTGCGGCAGTATTCAGAGCGTGGCATTGAATCTGGAACGATTCAAGCCGGATGACTTCGGTTACATCATCGTGGACGAGGCCCACCACGCCTCCGCGGATACATACCAGAAGGTCCTATCCTATTTCACGCCGGAATTTACCCTGGGCCTGACCGCCACACCGGAGCGGGCCGACGACAAGAACATCCTGGATATCTTCAAGAACACCGCCCACAAACTGGACATCCAAACAGCCGTGGAAATTGGCGAGCTGGTGCCGGTGCGGTGCATCCGCATTCACACCAATATTGACCTGACAAAGGTTCGGTTCAACAGCGTCCAGTACAACATCCGGGATCTGGAGAGCAAAATCTATGTGCCGGAGCGGAACCAGCTCATCGTGGACACCTGGCTCCAGTATGTGAAGGACAAGCGGACGGTCATCTTCTGCGCCTCCGTCAAGCACGCCCAGGAAATTGCTGGACGGCTCCACGACGCTGGTGTGGCCGCTGAGGCTGTGTCCGGTGAGATCAAGGCCAGCGATCGTCGGGAGGTACTGGCCCGGTTTGAAAAGGGCGAAACCAAGGTGTTATGTGCCTGCGACCTGCTCAATGAGGGCTGGGACTGTCCGGCCACGGAGGTGCTGTTCATGGCTCGCCCCACCATGTCCAAGGTACTCTATACCCAGCAACTGGGCCGCGGGATGCGGCTATCCCCTGGCAAGGAGAGCCTGATGGTGTTTGATTTCGTGGACAATGCCAGCCAGTACAACATGCCCTACTCCATGCACCGGCTGTTCCGGCTGAAGGAGTACAAGCCCGGCGCTCTGGTGTTAGGCACCAAACAGCAGAAAACCGCTGAACAGGGGCTTTATGACAAGGGCGAACGCCCGGATGCCCTCATCGACTGGCCGGTGGACGCACTGGACTACGAGCTGGTGGACATCTTCAACTGGCAGGAGGAAGCCGCCGGAATGATCTCCCAGATGGAGTTTGTCCGCCGGGTGGATGTGCAGACGGAGACCATCGAACGGTATGTCCGAGATGGCCTGCTGGTGCCCGATCTGGTGGTGCCCATGAGCGAGCACCGGACCTTCAAGTATTTCAAGGAGGAAACACTTCAGAAGTATGCGGAGCAGTACGACTGGACGCTCATCGACGACTCCAACCGCAAGGATCTGTTCCTGGATATGGTGCGGCAGATGGACATGAGCTACTCCTACAAGCCGGTGCTGCTCAAAGCAGTGCTGCTGTTTGCCGACGACAAAGGCCGGGTGAAACTCAGCGATATCGTCACCTACTTCCGGGAGTTCTACGAGGCCCGCCGGGCGGCAGGGATGGTGGTGGAAAAGGCCAACAGCATCTACGCCAAGGGTGGCTACACCGACGCCCAGGCCCAGCGGAATATCCTGTCCAACCCCTTCAAGCGTTTTGAGGACATGCAGATGCTTCACCATACCAAAACCCTGGGTGTGATCCAAGTAGACGAGTCCGTCTGGAAGAAGCTGACTTGGGAGGAAAAGCAAGAAATCGAGCGGATTTGCGACGAGAAGCTGGAGCAGTACTATGGCCGATTCCAGGTCGCACAAACGGAGGGTGACCTCAAATGAATCAAGAGATATTGAAAAAACTGAAAAGTACCCCGGAGCTGTCACCGGATGTACACGACGGCAGCTATGAACTGGTGCGTACGATTGTATCCGCTTATCGTGATGTGGATGAAGCCACACTGGACTACCAGGATCTCAATGCCATTTATCTCATGTGCATTGGAACATGGCGGCATAGCTATGACAAAAAGCATGAAGCTGTCCATGCAACGCATCTGCCCGAGGTTCGCAAGCAAGAATTGGATCATTTGATTGATGATCTGAAAAGCCGGGCGGACGCTGGTGTGTACAAGTACCAGGAAAAAGCTGTCTCCGGAACAGGCCATATTGGAATGTTTGGTACTGGATTCTACTCGTTCCAGAGCAAGACAGATATCCAATCCGTGCGCGCTTTTATCAGGATGTGCGTGGATATTCTGGATATGACGGACGATGAGGAGATGTTCCAGCGTGCCGCATCAGTGCTGACGAAATCGTTCCGCGGGATGCAGGCCGCGGCAGCCTCTGTGGTACTGCACTGCTTAAGACCGCTTACCTTCCCTGTCATCAACAGCAATGTGGGCAGTGAGGATATTTTTGCGGCACTGGGGATCGAGCTAAAATCTCGGGGCAAACTGGAAACTTACGTAGATAACTGCCGGAAAATCAAAGATTTCCGAGATGCTAATTTCTCTTTCAAAAATTATCGGATTCTGGATATGGCGGCATGGGAGCTGTCTGCTGATCCCATCCGTCTTGTTGTCAGCCAATACAAGGACTCCTTTGCCACCTGGTTTCCGGAAGAAGCGTATAAGTGGCGGGCAGTCCAATGTTTCCAGGAGCATTGGAATCCAGAGAGAGCCGATTTTGCAGAAATGCTGAAGGAAGCCTTGGCGCAGGCGAGTAATCTGATGGACACCAATTACTCCTTTCCTCGCAAAATGATCACATTTTTTGCGGAACAGGAGCCCGATACGGTTCGATCCATGTTTCAGCAGCTTCTTGCTCCCGGAGCAGATATTGTTGAGCAAATCCAAAACTTTAAGCAAAGTGCAGATGCCCTGTTAGCCAAGTATCAGTTCAAAGAAAGCATGAAGCAGCATTATCAAGGGGACCGCACCATCTGCACCTACCTATTTTTTGCGCAACCAGGCCAACGCTTTCTCTATCAATACGGTAAACTCAAGGCGTTTCTGGAAGAGACGGGCTTAAGCGCCAACTGCAAGATGGGAGACACCCAGAATGTACTTACCTACCAGGAGATTGCCAACCAGGTTCTTTCCTGCGTCCAGCAGGACAGCGAGCTGCTGAACATGTTCGAGACAAAACGATCAGAGTTGGGAAGCACATATTATCCGGATGTTGAACATCACCTGTTGACCGATGACATCATCTACTTTGGAAGCCAGCTACATAAAAGCGATTATTGGCCCAACTTGGCAGAGTATGATCCAGAGATCAGCGCAGAACAGTGGTTAAAACTTCTTGCGGACAAAACAATCTGCACAGTGGAAAATTTGCAGATTCTGAAAGCTATTCAACAGGCAGGCGGAGAGACAACCTGCAAACAGTTGAGCCTGAAATTAGGAGGTCCTTCTACCCACTATAACGGCAGTATGGTTCAGCTTGCCCGGAGAGTACAGGAAAAAACGGGCTGTCCACTGGTTCAGAACGAAAACAATGATCAGAAATGGTGGCCAATTCTGTTTGTAGGCCGCACAGCTCTCCAGGATCAGCCTGGCACATACTCCTGGAAACTTCGTGATGAATTAGCAGATGCATTGAAACGTCTGCCGCCGATAGAGGTGAATAAACCGATGCCTTTTGCAAAAAATACAATTCTTTATGGCCCTCCCGGGACGGGAAAGACCTACCAGACCGTCAACTATGCTGTGGCGATCATCGAGGGAAAATTGCTGAAAGATATCCAGGCAGAGAACCACGAAGAGGTTTTGAAACGGTATCGGCAGTACAGACAGGATGGGCGGATTGAGTTCACTACTTTCCACCAGTCTTTTGGGTATGAAGATTTTATCGAGGGAATTCGCCCGGTTTTTGCAGAGGATAAAGAAGAGAACTCCGGCGACATCTCTTATGAGATTGCCGATGGTGTATTTAAAAAATTCTGTGCGACAGCACAGCCCCCTGTAGTAGATCCCAATCAAAACCCCTATGGCTTCTCAGAGAACCCAACAATCTGGAAAGTGTCTCTTGCAAGCACGGGAGACAATCCGGTACGAGATTACTGCATGAAGCACGGCTGCATTCGGATTGGATGGGATGAATACGGGGAGAACATCACAGATGATATGGACTACTATGTGGGCGGGAAAACTGTATTGAACGCATTTTTGTCCAGAATGCAGCCGGGAGATATTATTCTTTCCTGCTATACTGCACATTCCATTGATGCTATCGGTATTGTAACTGGGGAACCCGAATGGCATCCAGAGTTTGATCATTATAAGCGGCTGAGAACTGTTAAATGGCTGGTACAGGGGAAAAACATTGGGATCGCCGAATTCCGCCTGGAAAAGAGCCTGACATTGTCCACCGTTTATCGTCTCAATACTACTGTTGCAACTGTGATAGATGTTCTGAACAAGAACGGATTTTCAGGTGTATCCTCAGCGAAAGGGACCAAAGGCCCCTATGTATTTATCATTGATGAAATCAACCGCGGCAATATCTCGAAAATTTTTGGCGAACTCATCACCCTGATTGAGCCGTCCAAGCGACTGGGGCAGAGTGAAGAATTGCAGGCCAAGTTGCCCTATTCTCACGAAGTATTTGGAATTCCGGATAATGTCTATCTGCTGGGTACTATGAATACGGCCGACCGTTCCATCGCTCTGCTGGATACTGCTCTCCGGCGCCGGTTCAGCTTTGTAGAGATGATGCCGGACAGCGGTGTCCTGAATGGCATAGAGGTCGAGGGTATTTCTGTCAGCGGTTTGCTTACGACGCTGAACCGCCGGATCGAGGTGCTATTTGACCGGGAGCATACGCTGGGACACGCTTTCTTTACCCCCCTGCGTCAGTCCCCGTCCATTCAGACCTTGGGTGAGATCTTCCGGGATAAAGTTGTTCCGCTTCTTCAGGAGTATTTCTATGATGACTATGAAAAGATCTGCTTGGTACTTGGGGACAGGAAGCGTCCGGAACAGCAGCAATTTTTTAAGGTTGAACCCGTCGATTTACAGAGTTTGTTTGGTGTGGAGCCTGAGTTTGAAGTAAACCCCACATACCGTATCAATCAGGCTGCTTTCTTTGATGCGGAAGTATACCGGAATCTCTGATAGTCACATTCCGTTGGGAGGTGAGCTCCATTGAAACAATATACCATTCGGGAATACATGGGGTTTACCCGGAATGGACCTCCGCGGGCAGGCATGATCTCTCTACCGGAACACGCTTTCGATCAGCTGGAGCAGTTTATTTTATCCAATCGGGACACAAATTCCGGTGCTGAACCGCTGGAGTTGATGAGCCTGAGTGCAAGGCCCGGTTTTGGTAAAGTAATTACTGCGAAAAATTATGTGGGTGTCGTTACCACCAGAGACGGAACAGAGATTGAAATTCTGCCCAAACTAACGCTGGCAAAGGACAACAGTGACCAAGCTGTCCGAAAGGTGTTTCTCACCATGCTGCGAACGGTCCAGGAGGCTCCGTTCGAGACATTTCGCACCGCCCACCTGAATACTTCCCGTATGCGCTTGCTGGATCTGTTTGTGCGCATGTTTTTAGACGAGACCCATCGGCTAATTCAACGCGGCTTAAAATCGGATTATACGGTAAAACAGGACAACGAAACTTGTGTCCGTGGAAAAATCGTATTCTCGGAGCATATCCGAAAAAATCTGCTGCACCGGGAACGAATCTTCGTGGAGTACGATGTATTCAGCGTGGATTGCCCGGAAAACCGCTTGGTCAAGTCCACAGCGCTCTACTTGCAGCGGCACACCACGGATTTACAAAACCGCAAGGAGCTGCGGATCGTGTTATCTGTCATGGAGCAAGTTCCGGTGTCCAAAAATGTGGAGCAAGATTTTCAGCGCTGTGGACAATCCCGCTCCATGGCGGACTACCAACGACTGCTGGAACTGTGCCGGGTGTTTTTACAGGGGAAGAGCTTTACCGCCTTTTCGGGCGGAGAAGCCGCACTGGCGCTCCTTTTTCCCATGGAGCGCGTATTTGAAAGCTATGTGGCAGCAGTACTACGGCGGCACTTGGAGGCCAAGCAATATCGCTTGCATGTGCAGGTAAAAGGCAAATATCTCTTTGAACTGCCTAAAAAACGGTTCGCCCTACGGCCGGATCTGGTCATTGAAGATCTAAACACTGGAGAGCAGACTGTATTGGATACCAAGTGGAAGCTTCTGTCTCCTCAGTGGCACAATTATGGGATCTCACAGGCTGATATGTACCAGATGTACGCATATCAGAAAGAATATGCAGCAAAACAGACGGTATTACTATATCCAAATTGTGAAGCAATGGCAGGACAGGAAAGCCCTCTTTGCTATTCTTCTCCCAGTGGGAGCCTTGTCAGAGTACAGACATTGCGTTTGGATTCTCCGATTGCGATGGCAGAAGCAGTAAAGCAACTGCTGGATTCATGATAGCGACACCACACAGGGAGGATGAGATACAAGATGACGATCATCTGTTTCGGCGATTCCAACACCTACGGCTATGACCCCCGAGGCTATTTCGGTGGGCGCTATAACGCGGACAGCCGATGGGTGGATATTCTGGCTACAGAGACCGGATGGACGGTCTCCAACATGGGACAGAACGGCCGGGAAATCCCATCTGCCGCTCCTGTTTTCCCAGAAGACACCGATCTGCTGATCGTCATGCTGGGGACCAACGACCTGCTCCAGGGCTGCAGCCCGGAGCAGGCGGCTGAGAGATTGGGGCGATTTCTCGCCGCTGTCCCGTTAGACCGAAGCAAGGTCCTGCTAATCGCTCCGCCGCCGATGACTCTGGGAGCATGGGTACCCAGTCCGCAGCTCATTGATGACTCCCGCGCTTTTGCCCGGCTCTGCCAAGCCCTGGCGGAGCAGTTGGGTATCCGCTTTGCCGACGCCGGAAAGTGGGACATCCCCCTGGCCTATGACGGCGTACACTTCACGGAGCAGGGCCACAAGGCCTTTGCTGCCGGACTTCTGGAGGAACTCAAATGAAACGAATTTTACCTCTGCTGCTTTGCCTACTGCTGCTGACTGGGTGCGGTGGAAACACCTCGGACAGCTCCTATGAGCAGATCACCCAGGAGGCAGCCAAAGAGATGGTGGACAGCCAGGAGGTCATCATCCTGGATGTGCGGGAACAGGACGAATACGACAGCGGCCACATCCCCGGCGCCGTGCTGCTGCCGGTGGGCACCATTGATGATACTACCGCCGCACAGGTGATCCCAGAGAAGGATTCCACAGTGCTGGTCTACTGCCGCAGCGGAAATCGCAGCAAGACCGCCTCCGCCGCGCTGGCAGACCTGGGCTACACCAACATCTACGAATTCGGCGGCATCAACACCTGGCCCTATGATACAGAGCCATAAGTGCAATGGAAACCCGTAAGTAGTACAAAATCTACATCGCCTATACAAAGAATAAGGGACCGGCTTGACGAAAGCCGATCCCTTATTCTTTTTCTTGTCGGTGGTTCAGGAGTTCTTCAGCCACTCCACATATTCCTCCAAGGTAATGACATCGCGGCCACATTTCTTTTTCATCTCTCTGGCCTGCTCACTCCAGGCGTAGAAATCTGTATCGGAGATGCGCCCGGCTTTGATCCAGGCAAAGCGCTTCTTATACTCCTTGCGGTAGGCCTTAAATACCGGATCGTCAGACTGCTTCTTTGTCCACTGCTGGAAAGCTCCAGCCTCACGGCAGGTCTGCTGTCCTTTGGGCACCGGACGCTCACAGTACTCCGCGCTGACCCTTCCGGTCTGGGGGAAGTAGCGGCCGCAGTTCTTGCAGCGCCGCACCGTAATGCCCCTCTCCACACAACTGCGCAGAGAATAGTCGATCATGTCCGGAATGCTGGCGGAGTACAAAACCGGCGAACACCGCCCCGGCTCCACCGGCTCAAAGCTGAGCGGAATGGGGCGGAAGCGAAACAGGCTGGGATCCCTCGGACTATCGTGAAGATAATTCTTAGCTGCCTGCTGCTGTGGGTCGCGCCCTGCGCTGTCCACATCCAGAACCAAATCAAAGAATCGCTGCACCTGCTTCTGATAGAGGAGAAGCTGCTCCGGGAGATCCCGCAGTTCCGCCAACATCTGCTCATCTTCCGCGCTGCCCCGGTCACCATAGATCCCCATTCTGGAGAAACGGTCATACCAACGCACATACAGAAGCTCCAGATAGATATGCCGACTTTTCAGCTGGCCCAGTTCCACCATGGCCTCTGTGCCGGCATCCCGGTCAAACTCTGCAATCAGCCGACTCCAACGATCTGCGATCCGCTGGAGAATGGGCGTCAGTTCCCCACAATCCATCTCCAGAAAGGTGAGCAGGCTCTCCAGGAATGGAAACTCCCGATCAACGGACGGTACTCCCTGTATGCCAGAGGCGTCACACTGAAAAAGCTCCCGTTTTTCGGAGAAATACATTTTCACGTACCACATAGTCAGCTCCTCAAAATAGACTAATGTTAAATTAGAATTTCGATAGACTTGACAAACGTATTTTGGTGTGTTAAGATACTCCCACAACGATGGCTGTCTAATTAAAATTATTATCAGTCTAACACCAAGAAGACAATTTGTCAATGAAAATTTTCCTTCTCCTCCTGGTACTGCACCTTGAAAACAGAATACCCATCACCAGAGATGATACTCCCCGGAGAAGTATTGCCATGATGCTGTTGTGGGCGAAGCAGCCGAGCATATCAAGGGGAAGCAAACGCCGTGTGTGTCAAACAAGGCCGCAGGGCAGGAACGGGTATGGTGATGGCCAGACACAGGCAAAAGACAGTCACCGTAAAAAAAGACCGCTGAACTGCTGCAACAGTTCAACGGCCCGCTGCGTTTCGGAAAACACAGCCCAATCTGTGTTCAGTTTATCAGAGAGACCTCCGAAACGCAAGAACAATTTTTCTCTGTACTTGAAATGATCGGAGGTATTGAAATGAAGATGTCAGTCTGTAAAAGCTACGGCGATCTGCCGCTGTTCCTCAACGCAAAACTGGTGGCACAGGTGCTGGGCGTGTCCATCTCCACCGCCTACGAGGTGACGCACGAACCCAGCTTCCCGACGCTCCGTGTGGGCAGCCGCATGGTGGTACCGAAAGAAAAGTTCATACG
>OLRN01000749.1_pt1 | contig 21476 bp, 36 predicted proteins | sample 1673001 | NCBI WGS metagenome assembly OLRN01 (sample SAMEA3136745, study PRJEB25190) | human gut metagenome | biome: human gut; feature: human-associated habitat; material: faeces | place: Austria | collected 2013 | reverse complement strand
GAACTTATACAAGTGACTGACTACTACTGCTAAGTATACAGTTCCAATCAATGATATTAGTTCATCACTAATCATACCTTTAAACACAGTCATACCTGATACATAAACAGACAATACAATTAATTCTACTGCTATTCTTTTTCTAACACTAGGTTTTAATGCACCTGTGTCTATAAACTCTAGTGCTAAACTAAGTAACTGCATAAATACAACTAAGCCGATCGCTTTTAACGTTTCGATCATTATCTTTTTTCTCCTTTATTATTAGTTTTCTAATTTGTATGTTTGTAGTTCTCCTGTGTATACATAACCACCATAAACGTTCCATGTTTTTGTACTTAGATTATCGTACATATTTGAATGCACTTTTCTGTTCTGACTTCTGCTATAATCTCCGTCAACTTGTTCAAACACTTGTAAGTGCAACCCTTTAGCTTTACATTCTAGTAAGTAATTACCTCCTCTTTCTGTTGTAGGGTTCATTAGTATGCTATTATCAAAAGTGCAACTGCTTGGAACTTTGATATAATACTCTTTAACTGGGTTTAATATTTGAGCAAAGTTTTCAACCTCGCATCTAATTGTATAACTCTGTTCAGTAGGGTTAAAATCAGTAGTTTCAAAACCTGAATGAATATTGACTTTATAAGCACAACAAAAGTCAAAGTCTTCGCTGTAATAAAAACCAAAGTTAGGATAAACCTCTCTATGTCCTTTGTCCATTTGGTACTGTGTATACTTGTATCTATCTGCTTCTGAAAGCTGGAACGGTTTAGGTCCTTCACCCTCTGTGATTTGGATATTCTTTACATGCCATTCACTGTTAGCGTTCATTCTAAAGCGAAATGTTTTAGATGTTGGAAACGCTGAAACAGTAGTAAAAGAAATATAATGCAATTCCCAACCGTCGCTCGTTGCTTTATTACTCCAGTTATATAATAAGTCATTACCAAGTTTTAAACCTGTTTCTCCGTCTATTGTGACATCTTTAGTATTATCAACTAAGATACTGCCACTAGTACCGAAAAAAGTCTGCATATCGCCTTTGATTTTTCTAGCATTAAATTGCCATGTATATCTAGTGTTTGGTTTTAGTTCTACTTCTTTTTCAAACTGATTTGAAACAATGTCAGCTATATCTGTTGCATTTGCAAACTTAAAGTAAGTCATTTGAGGGTATAAATCGTTTTTACGTTCGATTGTACTTTGACCTCCAAAAGCATAAAAAGCAAAAGTTTTATACCAGTTATCGTTATACACTTCACTAGGCAAAACCTCTCCACCCCTAAACAAGTTATTTACACCGTTGTTAGGTGGTGTTGGTATGATTACCTGCTCTTTGAACATGTTCCAGTAGTTTTTCTTGTCTACTTGTATCTCTAACTTATGGCGACCTACTCCGATTAAGTCTAAAGGGTTTAATACATCTACTTTTCTTCCACTTAAATAACTATCCATTTTCCAAACCTCTCAAACCGTAACCGCTGATAATAAAGTCATCTGCACCGATGTCTAAAGTGTACTGCGGTTGTCTATAATTATAATTTGCATTAGGTTGTGAATTTCGCCAACCTGTGATATCTTTGTCTTTTGTACATTTAGCTAAAGCACCATTTAAAACAGTTGTAATTGTCTTATTTTTGGCATTTACTACCATTTCAGTCTTTGAAACGTTCCACTTAGGACGGAGTTCGCTTTCACTTTGCATATAAGGGGTGGCAATTGAACCATATTCCCATTTATGCCCTGCTGTCCATAAAGTGCCTGAAGCAACAGAATTATATTGCACATATATTTTATCGCCTGCATTCAAATTTATACTAAAACTATCTCTTGTCCAGTCGAAATCATCGCCTATCCATTGCCACTTATCTTGAACATTTGCGCCATTTAAAGTAACAAATCTTTGAATGTTTCCAAACCCTTTGACATAAGCCGAAAAGGTATAAACTCCGCTTTTAGGTGCTATGAATAGCTTAGCAATTCCACCCCATGGCCAGTCTTTTCTCTTAACCGTTAGACCTTTATAAGTTCCGTCGTTGTACCAACCTTCACTAAACCACCAACCTCCACTAAAATCTTTAGTGCCTTCTAGCAAGTTAAAGTTAGAATTAAAACGACTAATAGAAACGTTACACAGCCATTTTACACGGTATATTTTCATTTCTACATCAATATACCCTTGAGCATAAACATCTCCGTCTTTGACACTTTGTAAGGGGTCAGCATAATAGAACAAACAGAAGTCCATTTCTTCGTCATAATATAGACCGTTATAAGTGTATTTGTTACTGAAAAATTCAATATATTGCTTTTTACTCATTGCCACGCTTATCGTGTCTTTACTAGGGTTAATAAGTTCAATAGGGTTATGAATTAATAACTCTTCAAAGTTTAACCATGAAAACATTTTATTCATATATCCTTTCTAATTTACATAGTCCTGTCATAAAGTCCATTTCATACGGAACACAAGGACCATAAGACTGATTTTGTGGGTTTTCGTCTTTAATTCCCCACCATTGATAGCGTGTGTTGTACAAGTTGGTGAACATTTGAGGGTTATACTTGACTTTATCATACTGCACTTTAGGAGTGAACTCGTTATAATCTAGCCAGTTAGGGCGAACATTTTGAAGCATTTCAGCGTTAGTTTTGTCCGTGAAAACTATATGCCCATTCATAGCACCGTCCTTTGGTACAATAGACCAATATTTTAATTGTGCTGGTTCTTCTACTGGTATGGTATATTCTTCCGAACGTTCCCATGCTGATTTGGTAGGGTTAAACTTATAAAGCCATGCTCTTCTTGCCTTGTCATTAATGAATAAAACACGGTCAGGAATCGCCTTGGTTCGTTTGTTGTCATAACCTCTGAACCAGTCCTCTGTCACGTGGTCTGTTGCTAGAAATTTTTGAAATAATGAAACGTTCCAACCGATTGAAATACCCTTGATTTTTGTCAAGTTAGTTTCTGTGTCTAACATTCTAACTCTCCACGGTCGCATGATTAGTCCGTTTGGTAGTCCGTATGTAGTCATCCAGTCGTTCATACTGCTATAACTTGGCTCTCCAAACACTTGCGGAGGTGTTACACCAACCCTGTTACGCATTACGTCAACTTCTTTGCCTGAATCTTCATTCACGTAGTAAGAACCTAAAGAGTAACCAACGTTTAAAATTGCTGAACGTGGTATTTCATCAACTCTATAACCTTGACTTGCTTGTTTATAGTGGTAACCCTCTATACATACGTTCGCCATTTCTCCTGCTACTGGGTCAATCGCTGTGTTTTGGTCCACCACATGCAACGGTTCTTGTATTGTTGCCCAATCGTTCCCCACTCCGTCAAAGGCTTGTCTATCGTCTTGAAACTGCTCTGGGTATAAAGTGTTCCCTGTCATGTCAAACACGCTCTTAGAACCGTTTAAAACGTGAAAATTAACTGTTCTACCACTTGCGTTAGTGTATATATCAGAATCAATTCCAATTAATACACGTTGATTAAGAGGACGACAATAGCACCATACGGCATTCTGTTTTGTATCTCCTCCGAACAGTTCATAATTTTCATCGTTCAGTTGTCCACCCCAAACGTAATCTCTAAAATCGTTACTATCTGAATCAGAATACCCTGTGTAAACAGGTCGTGAATCTGCCGTGTCTTGGCTCTTAAAATAGTTATATTCTTCTTCTGTTGTAACGTAGGGTGTTACCTTGTCCATTTCAATCTTAGGGAAAAACAAGCCGATTTGTTCTTCTTGTCCTGTGCTGTCAAGTTCAACAGTCAAACCTAAGTTTTTAGCCGTTTCCGTAGTTTGTAACGTAACTAATTCACTAACAAAAACGTATTGCCATGGTTCAACTGTGTAAGTACCCACAGAAGCCGAAGTATTACCGTATAAGAGCTTTAAATTAAAGTCTAATGGCTTTCTACCAAAGTTAGTTAAACGCATTGATACACCTATTTTATTGCCTTGTGTGAGGTTTGGCTTTACTGGTAATTTTTCCCATTGTGTCCGATAAGTCCACCCCCATTTGCCACTAGCGTTTTTAGGGTTGTAAAGTCTAATTCCTAAGCTATAAGGTCTATGCCAATCACTAGGGAACTGACTAGTTTTATCTACTTCGCTTAAAGCGTTCAGTTTAAAATAATGACTAGGGTCAAATTTGTCTGGATCCTCTGATGTGTCTCCTGTTAAAAATCTAAGGTTTGAACGTGTCAACAAGTTCCATTGTGGCAACTCTTTGCAAAAGTCTAGCCCTGTTTTTTCATTCCAAGTATACGCCTTATTCAATCGCTAAGCCCTCCACTAAGTCCACTAGCTCTTTTTCTGTGCTTACTTCGTCCACTTTTTGTTGTTTGAGTTTTACATTTGCGTCAATATAAACACCCTCAATCTCCATTAATTTCAACAATGCCGAACGGTCTGGCAGTTTATTGACTTCTGTAACTGTTCGCCCTGTTTCCGTCTTACGTCCGTTTGCGTTGTTTTTGTATTGAATAACCGTCTTTGTTTCTTTTCCTCCAAAAGCTAGGGTTTTTAATGCCTCTAGCATTTTTTTGTTTTCTTCTTCTGTCATAGCCATTAAATGAAATAATCCTCACTTTCTTCGCTTTCTAAGAACCACCACATCAAGTTAATTAAAGCGTCAGCCAAATCAATCTTATCTGTATAGCCCTTTTTGATAATACGCATTAGCCCAAAATCGTTTATTTTCGTTTCTGCGTTCATTAAATGCACCGCTAGTAACTTACTATCAAAATGTATTTTACCTTCCTCCATCAGCTTTTGAGTGGCTTCAAGGGTGTTTGATAGCTTAAAGCTGTTTTGCATTACTTTGTTATAAAATTCAATGTCATAAGTTTGTTCAAATTTATCAATGAAATTTTTGGCATAGTTAGGGTCGTAATTCAACGCAATAGGAACACTACCGTTCATAGCACTCATAAAAGCGTCCCACGCTTCGTCTGTCATGTTATTAATGCCCTCGTGTGTTATTGTTTCCCCTAAGTGTTTAAATTTATCTTCTGCACTCTCTGGCATGATAGGGATAGCTTTAAAATAATAGTGTCCGTTTTCTCTGTAACCTATCACAGTACCCCAAACGTCGCCACGTACTGAAAAGTCTGAACCAATAGCAACTAAACGACCGTCAAAGTCTAATGGCGGTACCAGACACTTATCTACAATTTGTTTTGTAAAGATTGTAGTGCTGTCAGTCATTGATAAATTGAAGCGTTTAGTGATAATTTTAGCCATTTTTACAGGGTTACCAATCGCCCCTATAAAGTCCTTTTGAATGTCCTCAAGTGTTAAAGTGTAACCTAAAGCGGGGTTTGCTTTAATGTATTTAGAACTGTCTTTTACTTCGTCGTAATCGTCTAAAGCATAATAGAAAACCCAATGACTGAAATCGTCGTCTTTTACCCATTCTTTCCAACTTTCAAGCTCGTCATCATAAGCACCGCCACGAATAACGTTGTTTGTGGTTGAAATAAAAAGCGTACCCTTATTTTTTCTTAGCCCCTGTCTAATAGTGATAAGAGGGTTCTTTTTGAACGCACCAAACTCATCTATAATAACTAATTGTTCACGTCCACCGTCTAGCGTGTCCTCGTTACTAGCATAGATAGAAATCTCTGTGCCTTTGCTTTTTAGAATTGAGTTATCTTTTACGATGATTTGCTCTTTATTCAGCTTGAATTGATTTTTAAACTTATTAATGATAGTGCCTTGACAGTTTCCCATAGCTCTGAAATGCTTCATCAAGATTTTTTCTGCTTGGTCTTTCTTGGTAGCCATTAAAGCGATGACGCTATTAGGCTTAGGAAACAAAAAGAGTTCAATTAAGGCTATCATGACATCAAGAATAGATTTAGCGTTTGAACGTCCTACAATGACAACAAACTCATCAATTTGGTAAGGAGTGCAATACATCAAAGTAAGCGCCGCCTTGTGATATGGTATGATTTTAAAGCGTTCGTTATTAGGCAAAGTCATGAACTCCTCAATGAAGTTAAAGATTTTATTTGCCTTATCGTAGTCTATTTCATGTTCGATTTTAGCCACTTTTTTCTTTAGTAGCTTAATCATTTCGCCATTATCCTTGCTTTGTCCTATCCAGTCTTGAATTAAACTCATTTTTTATATCTCCTTACATTAAGCCCTCCGCTATAATTCTTGCGTAGTCAATCAAATCTCCGCTTCGTTCCTTTCCTTGGTGGCATTTATGGCAAAGAACTTCGGTTGGTACGTTTATTACTTCTTTGTCAAAGTCATTGACTTCTAGCATGTCATTGTTCCATTGTAGTGGTATAACGTGATGACAAATTAAATGTTCCGTACTCCAACATCTTTCACAATGACCTACCCTATTCTTTTCATAACGTGCTTTTTTTATCCACCTAGGGTTATTGTATAATTTACTTTTAGTATAAATCAACGCTTGTTTAGTTTTACCCCGTTTCTTTCCAGTTTGTTATAAATTTCGTTCGCAATTCTGCGACCGTCCGCACTAGATTGTACGTAAATTTTGATGTCTTGTTGTGAGTTGTCTTGTGTTCCAACGCTTGGTGTTGCCGTTGTTCCTTTGGTTGCTCGTGCATAAGGTTGGACCGCATTCACAGCTCTGCTGATTGCTTCCCTACCACCTGCGAAAAATTGCAAGTCTAGAGGAATTTGACCGTTTCTTGAACCTAGAATTTTTTGACCTAGAGTTGTAGGTTCTTTAATCCCAAGAGGTTCTATATTATTCCGAAGCCAACCAGTCCAACCGCCTGACCAACCTCTTGAAGAGTTAAAACCTAACGCTTTACCAATTAAGCCTGTTTTACCACCGATATTTCTTGAAGCACTCAAAACGTTTTGTACTGCACTATAAGCGTTATTTGCCCAATTGTACAAATCTCTTAATTCACTTATAGCTGAACCAAGTTTACCTAAGAAACTACCGATAGAAGTATAGTTGATTTTGTTAAAGAAGTTATTAACTGCTTGTTTTGCGTCATTAACTGCGTCTTTCATTTCATCTTGTGACACTTTACCGTCATGGTTCTTGTCAATGATTTGTGTCAATGCACCAACTGCTTTACCTGCCATTTGACCTAACTGACTACCGATAGTGCTTGCCATTGTTGTGGCATTGTTTCCTAAGTTACCCATGTCAATGCCTGTATCGCCTAAGCCTTTACGGAAACCGTCCAAAGCACTTGTATTGAAACCGTTGGTAATCATTTCACGAATTTGCCCCCAAGTGCTAGGACCTGAAGCAACTAATTCATTCCCTTTCTGTTGAAACAGTTCTAAAGCTCGGTTCATTACATCTGTACCGATTGCACCATTTTCCATAGCTTGCTTGAACTCTCCCATACCTATGCTAGTATGATTAATTTCGTTGTACGCTTGGATAAGCATATCACGGAACTGTGCACCCAAAGCTGATTGCATGATTTGGTTGAAGTCTTGAGCGTGTAAAACTCCTGAACCTAATGCTTGAGCTAAACCATAAGAGAATTGTTTCTGTGTGTCCATTGATAGACCTAGGCTATCCCCTACGGCATTAATTGAATTAACAATTTTAAATGCTTGGTCGCCTGTTAGACTAGTATAACCTGAAATGGTAGACCCTAGCTCGTTTAGGTCATTACGTTGTGATTTTAAAAGTTCACTGGCTGAATCAATATATGAATTGAATTTTTTGTAACCCTCTGCACCGTCTGACAAAGTAGCTGACAAGCTCTTTTGTGCTTGAATTTGACGGTCATAAGTATTCATCAAGTTGTTAGCAAAACCACCAACTAAACCAGTAGCTTGCGAAACTGCACCAGTAACAAGCCCAAGTCCTGCATTAACTCCGCTCACTACGTTCCCAATTTTTGAGAAAGTTGAAAGCATGTTAGAACCGTAACTTTTTACGCTATCAAACGCACCAGATAAGCTGAACTTCTTGCTCGAACCGATCTTTGAAAGTTCTGTGCTTAGTCTAGTCGCTTGAGTTTGTGCCTTTATCAACTGGCTTTCTAATGCCTGTACTTGTTTTTGTGTAGCACCTGACATCTTAGCATTTGCAAGTGCTTTTGTTAAATTATCAACGTTCTGTTTAGCAAGGTTTAAAGCTCTTTGTGTTTCTTTAATTCCTTTGTCTTTCATAGTCACAGAACCTGTTATTTGAGCATTCTTGTTTGTTTCTTTAGCTAGTCGACCGATATTATTAATTTCTCTTTGTGCTTCCCTAGCACTACTTAAAACACCCTTAGTGTCCAGCTCTGCCTGAATGACATATTTTTCTTTAGCCATTGTTTGTTATACTCCTTAATTTACGCTTAATAGTTTTAGTTTTATCGTCCATTTTGTGAGTAGCTTTAATTAGTGTTTGTCCGTATCTTTGGTGTAAGTGGCGGTCATGGAGCAAGACATTGAGCATTCTCCAACTTTCCTCTTTATCTTGAAAACCGTTAATAATACCAATGTTACCACTTTTAAGAGAACCGTACGACCTAGTAACTTGTTTAGTGATTTTTTTAGTGTCAAATTTTGTACGATATCCTGAAAAGTCGCCACCTAATGAACTTTTATAACTGCGTTTTACTGTATTCTGATTAGAGTTAAAAGCGTCAGCCATTTCTAACCAGACTTTTTTAAGTTGTTTCTCTGTGAACTTTTCTAGTCCTGTGACTTGCTTGGTGGTTGCCATAATTTTACCTCCACATGCTCTGCTTTGTTTAACTCTTCTGCGGTTGTTTTCTTCTTCTCTTTAGGTGTCAACGTTGAAATTAGTTTTAGTGTCCACCCTAAAGGTCTATGACTATATACTTCATAAGGAACTCTAAAAGCCGTCATAGCACTAACAATCGCAAGCGTTGTAATTCTTGCGTCGTCCCTTATTTCTTCTCTGCTAGTGCTATTGCTTTTTTTGTTTCGTCTACCAGTTGTTCCATAAGTTCAGCAACAGTAACAGGCAACAAACCACCAATTAAAGCCCCTAGAATTTCATCAAGTGTATATTTTGGCGAACAAGCCCAAAAAAACAATGCCAAACTGTGATAATCTCGTTCGTTCAAATCTCCAAAGTAAATGCCATTATCTTCCATGCGTTCTAATGCTTTAAAGTCAAATTTAAAATCTTCTTTCTTCATTTTTCTATTCTCCTAATAAATTAAAATAAAAGAGTGGGAACTATTAATTCCAAGCCCTCCACTCTTAAAAATTACGCTTTGATGTCTTCGGGTGTGAGCGGTTTAAGGTCTGTAAACAATTTTTTAAAAGCAAGTGCCCCCCCACTTTTACCAGCTATCAAGTCTGCGTTATATACTTTGAATTTTACAAACAAGCGTTTCTTGCCCGCTAGTGTAAAATCTCCAGTTGTCACAGTTGCTGTGTGTTCATACTCTTTACCTGTTGGACTTTCTTCGTCCGCTTCGGCTGTGTCACTTGGTGTGGTAGCCTGAACACTTGGGTAGAATGTAACTTTATATCCCGAATCGGTATTATCACTATAATGTTCAGCATAAGCGAAACCATAAGGCTTGTGATTTGCTGCGTCGTCAGTCAAGTACCCTAAAACATTCCCAAACCCTAAAGCGTGAGTTGCAAAAGCGTCTGGCAAGTCATAAGACTTAACTTTAATTTCTGTACTTTTAGCCCCTGCGATTGTACGATAAGGCGCGTTAAACCCTGCATAGAAGTTTTTGTTATCTTGTTTGTTCTCTGTTTCAACACTACGCAAACCTGCGATAGGAATGCCTGGGGTTGACCCTGTTGGGTCTGTGAAAACTACCCCATACCCTAGACCGTGGGTTAGTTCATTTTTTGCTGTATATGCCATTTATTTTTATCCTCCTACTACTTCCAAACTTTAATAGCACCGTCTTTGAGGAAACCACCGCAAACGGTAATAGTACCATATACTTGTACTTTATTATGACGAACGTCTTTAGTCACATTAAATTCTGGTACCAAGTCCCCTGCTAGAATGCCCTTGTAAGGGTTAATAAGCACCTTGTCAAAAGTGTTATCCCCTCCGTCATTATAGTGCTTAAAGCTCAAAGTTTCAATTTTAGTTACTCCATTAACAACTGGTGTGAAATCATTTTCTTTTACAAGAAGAACATCATCGCCTGACTGTGAAAACTTATCGGCACTTGCTTTCTGTTTGATAGCCCCAACAATTGAACTTGAAGCAATTGAGCTATGAACTCCTCCCCAAATTAAATGACTTTCGATAGTTTGATATAAAGTATATAGTACTGTATTCAATGCGCTTTGTACACCGTCAGCAGTTAAATTCCCTGAATCAGAAAGATTAATACCAAAACCAAAACCACGAGGGGTAAGAATTTTATAAGTTTCTTCATTTACGCTTAACACGCTACCTGTTTGTCCTTGCTCTTTAGCTTCAGGAAAGCCTGTTAGATTGACCGACTGCAACAAATCAGCCCCAACTTTCGGGATACGTGACAAGAGAGGGAACTTATCGCCAATCTCCCCTCCATTTATCACATTCTCGATTTGTTGAGCATAACGGTCTGTAATATTAAATTCAGCCATTATTCACTCCCTTTCTTATTTAGACGCCTAAACTACCCTTTTTTTTTAGGTATGCCGAACGGTTTTTACCACGGATAGAACCACCCACAAGAGTTTCAGAAAGCCATTGTTCAACGTTATAACGGAGGTCAAAGTCGTTGTAGTTTTCCATGTTCAAATCTCCGATAAGTACGTACTCGTCGTGATTGTATACCGCTACTTCGTCTTTAGGCATCCAGACACGTGTTTCAAGTTTATCCGCCCCAAACGATTGAGCAATTTGAGTTTTTGTCGCCAACTCGTTGAATCGTGAGTGTCCGTCTGTTCCTTTAGCTTTACGCAACTCTGCAAAAGTTTGTGGACTCATAACAATTGTGATTGCGTTAGAAATTGAGCATTCAGCAACTGCGTCAGTAATGCCCTCAAACAAGTCTGTATACTCGATTTGTTTTGTCCAACCGTCTGTGGCAGTTTTCAAACCATAGAAACCGTTAGAACCGTCAGCAGAACCAAGAATCATGTTGTATTCCACTTTTTGAATAACACGGTTTACCATTTCAGACATTACATATTCAGACAACGCACCTGAATCATTTACACCACGCACAGTTGCTTTATCCATTTGCAAGTATGCTTCAGCCATTTGTGGACGTAGTGAACGTTTTGTAGCTGTTTGAGCTTTGTTTTTGTCTGTACCTGCTTTGAAAGTACCTTGTAAGAAAGTATCATCTACACCGTCCTCTGCAAGTGTCAAACCTTGGAAGCGTGCTTTCATAGCACCGTCATAGATACCTGACTTACGAGCATATTTTGAAGTGATAGACCCAAGAGAGTTGACAACGTTCAAATCTGCACCATTAGAAAATTCACGCAAGAAACCTTGTTCTGGCATTTCTAGCATTTTGTCCCCAAGTTCACGCATAAATTTACGCTCTACGTCTTGAGGTTTTTCGCTAGGAATCTTAGCTTCACGTTCCTTTTTGAGTTTTTCACGTTCTTTGTTAAGTTCTTCTACTTGAGCTTCAAGTTCTCGAACTTTTACACCTGCTTCGATTGCTTGCTTCATGATTTCTTGTGTTTCGTTTGCACCCATTTGTTTTTGTTCTCCTTTTTCTTCTTCTCGTACTTTTGTCACTTTAGCACCTTTGTTACTTGGTAACGGAGTTAGTGACACCTCCGTAATTGTAACGTCTTTATAATAGCCTACTCCGTCAATTTCACGAGCTTTTACACCGTTAGCATTAAAGCCAACTGACAAGCCTGTTTCCTCAATCTTTTCAGCCGTGTATTGTTCTTCGTCAACGTAACCTGTCAAGATTACATTATCCCCCTCAAGATGAACAAACCCTGAACCAATTTTTTCTCTATGGCGGTTTAGGATATCTACTCCGTCCCCTGCGTTAGCAATGGACTCAATAACCGTACCGTGAGAATCAATTGTCCCCAGTGGGTTCGCTATCCCTCGAACTGCTTTTACTTTCAATATTTCCTCCCTTGGCTGTTGTTGATATATAAGCGACAAAGTTTTCTTGGTTGAAAACGATGTTCTTATCGTGTTGTTTTAATAGTGGTAACACTTTTTGAATTGCGAAAGCGATAATAGTAACTTCATTACTTTGTCCATAAAGCAATTCTCTTGGCATACCGTACTCACTCAAAGCAACCTCGATTGCAAGATTTGCGTCATTTTGTAGCGAACCGCTGTAATCTGGCTGAATCTGTTTGATATCGTCATCTGAACCAATAACAGATACACCATTGAATTCTCTGGCAAGTTGTTGTTGTTGTGTTAGACGTTCACGAATTCTTTCCCAAACCTCTTTTAAACCGCTAGAAACTTTAGTTTTCCAATAGATTTTTATTTGAGCTTGAGAGTCAAGTCGTCTACCAATTCCATTACTAGCCATTCCAAACATTACACCAAACCGTTGTGGGTTAGCACCATAGAAAGGGTTTAGCAACATTTCATAATCGCTTGTTCTAATAGTGACCTGTCTGCGATTTGGTTCTCTAACTAAAATGTTAAACTGGTCCGCGTTCACTCTTTGAGCGTAATACTTGAAACCACCATACCAAACACGATATACTTCTTGACCTTGTAAAGCCCAATAAAATAAGTCCTCAAGTTTGGACGCTTCAGAATAATCAACATTATCAAAATAGGAAACTAAGCCCAATAACTTACCTAGTAACAAATCAGTTGTAGGGTCTTGGACTGTGAAAGTTGAAAAGCTCACATCTTCCGCTCTGCGTGATAGATTAAATAAGCTCATTTACTTCTCCTATTTGATTTCTCCTGAATCAATGTCAATTTTGCGTCCGAACTCTTTTTCGATTTCTGCAATAAACATTGTATCAACTGGCAAATTAAGTTTAGCCCATTTGTTTTGATAATTTTCCAACATACGCATTGTTCGAATATGGCGAACACTTACACCGTCCGAAACATACCAATGTTTAACTTTGCCTGAATTGTCTAGTCCTTGAATAAGGTACATTTTTATCATTCCTCCTGTTTGATTATTTTGGTTTGAAGTTCCAGTAACTAGTTTATTAAATAAGTCAAGTTCTGCTTGTCTGCGTCGTACTAAACCTTGTAACACTTGACCGCCTGCATTACGATACTTCGGAATCATTGAAGCACAATAAGCATGACTGAACTCTGCCCAACCGTCAGCAACGAAAACATTACCGCAATTATAAGCCAATGAAACCAAAGCGTCAAACTCATTTTGATTTGCTTTGCCTTTTACATAAGCGTCAACCATAGGTGCATACTTATCATTGATGTCAATTTCTAGCTGACTATCTGCTTGTTCTTGCGTCCAAGTTGTGTCTGCTGTTACTCCATAATGTCCCCAACCGATTGTGTACATTTGTTCCCACGGTACTGGTTTATAAGCAGTCAATCGGCAACCCTCGAACTCTTTAATCAAGTTCAAACCGTTTTGTGATATCTTGATTTTTACCACCTCCATTTTTGATTATTGTTTTTTATAAGGGAACAATTAACCCAAGTATTCACAATATGTTAAGATGTTATAAGCGTCTGCGATGTTGTCATCTTTGCAATCAGAATCAACTAAGCCAGTAGCCTTTAAAAGTTCAAGACTTTCTTCTTTTCGTTGTTCTCGTTTGCCTGAAATAAGATGATAGCTACACCATTTAGAGTTATCAATAAAAGTATAGCCATTTACTAGACCGTCAATAGCACCGATAAAATAGCCGTTACAATTAGCTAATGTAATGCTGTGCTTTCTGTTTCTACCCATGATAGGCGTTTCAATAGCTAGATGATAATCTTTTAAATCAAACTCATTAATGATATCTTTAATTGCGTTTACAATGTCAAAGGTACGTTCCCAAGCGTTCTTTTTTGCGTTGTATGCTTTAATAGAACCGACATACAATTTACCATCTTTTCTAAAGGCGTACCCTGTTCCCTCGTCTTTCTTACTAGCTGTGCTAAAGTCAATAGCTAAAATTTTTTTCATTTCTATCCTCTTAAATAGGTAGGCTATAAGAAGTCACGACTGCGTAAACATCTTCTTGACTTTTATCAATGTTGACACCGTAGTCAGTTTTAGAAATAAACTCTAACACCTGTTTTAGTTCTACTTCATCATTAACAAAATAGATGTTTTTTTCTGCCATGCTTTTTACCTCCCTCATTGATTATGTTATTATTATAGCATACCCATTTTTAGTTATAACTTTTATTATACCAACAAAAGATTTAGATAGTTTACAATTTTATTAAATAATTTGTAACCAAAAAATAATATATTCCTGACTATTCCCACGGTTGAGCGATTATTCTATTTTTGACCCTGATTTTTTTGCTTGATTTTAAAAAAACGTATGTTATAATAAATATATAAAAATTGAATACGCCTAAGGCTTGTCTGATGTCTTAGGAATTGAGTATATGAAAACCGTACTGAATAAGGCGTGAGTAATGAATTAGGCAAAACACAGCAAGGAAGTATCAAACCATTGCAAGAGTGGCGTTCCCCCTGCTTCCTGTTAAGTCGTTGTGTTTGGGTTTTCGTCATAGCCTAATTGACGTGAGGACTAATTGAGTTACTAGCGCTGACATATTAATTAGTTCAAGAGGGGGGATAAAAACTTGCGTTTGCGTGGATAGTTATACCCTTTAGCAAAGTAACTAAAAAGAAATATTTGATAGCTTGAATTGTAATATAATTTCGGCTATAATTAAAGCATAGATAAAAAGAAAGAGGTATTTGAATGGATATTTACCAAAGTTTAGAGAAAAAAATGGTACAACTAAGTTATGGCGAAATTGATTTTAGTGAAGCTGGCGACTGGTTATATAATAATGGAGATTTGATTTTATTTGAAATGAACTGGTTGCGTGAACAATTAGAAAAATAAAAAGAAAGAGGTATTTAAATATGTTTATTGTTTATTGGATAATGTCTGCTATGTTTGGAATTGTAGCAAACGTGGATCATTCTCTTTTTGGAATTTGGTTCTTGTGTTGCCTAGGTTGTTTTATTCTAGGTTTAGTTAATTTAATAAAAGGAGGATATAATAAATGATAATTACTGATGATCTAAAAGCAATTAACAAAGATATCGTTGAAGCTAAAGACTGGAAACAAATGGTACAACGTACTAAATACTGGATAGTTAGATTAAAAAATATTTATCCTGATTATGAATTTAAAACTTATTGCAAACCGCTACGTGATAAAAATATCATTTTTATTGACTATAAAGTAAAAGGGGTTTATTAAAATGCAGGACTTGTTTAAACGTGTTATAACTGCTAAAGAACTACAAGAAAAAGAGGACTTCAAAGGTGGAAACGAGTGGCTGATAGAACACTTAATACCACGAGGACAGGCAGGTCTGACAATTGCACCACAGAAGTCTTTTAAAAGTTCTACCACGTTGCAAATGGCTTTAAGCGTAGCTAAAGGTGTCCCCTTTGGCTATTTTAAAACTAAACAAGCGAACGTGCTTATTATTGATAATGAAGATACTGACTTCGTTTTACATCAACGTTTAAAGGCTTATAATGATGTTCCTGATAACTTGCATTTCATTACAGGTGGAATATTTAAGCTAGACAATACAAACCACATGAATGGGCTTTATAAGTTCATCAAAGAGAACAACATCAAGTTTGTTATTTTGGACAACTTAAAAGACATGTTGACAGACAGAAATACACTAAATGACATGTCAAGTATGAATGACGTGCTGAACAACATAACACGATTGAAGTTGCTCTTGAATGATGTAACATTTTTATTGATTGCACATGCTAGAAAGGACACAAACAATCAATCGTTAGAGGAAAAGTCTTTTAGAGTTAGAAGCACACATGCTTTAGGTAGTTCGGCAATCGGTGCATGGTTTGAATTCTGTTTATGTCTAAGCCCTAAAATGGGAAAGAATAGCAAGTATTCAATTTTGACTGTTGAGGCACGCAATTACGCTTATGACAAAGAGGTATGTCTGGGCTATGTAGGGGAACAATTTCAAATTATAGACCCCACAGGAAACAAACCTAAAGAGATATTAGAAGAAGAACAAAAAGAGGGGGAAGAATACGAAGAAACAAAAAACGACGCAGAAAGTCTTTTAACAGCTTTGCAACAAAATGGAAAACTAAAAGAAATCAACGATTAATCGCTTTGTCTTTGACATTGCGGTTTTTCTTTTGTATAATTAAGTCATCAAATAAAGAGAGGGAAACAAAAAAATGAAAATTGCACTTGAAACACTTAACAAAATAGTTGTAAGACTTCAAAAAAAAGAACCAGTAACAGATATTGAAAATGATATGCTTCTAGGGCTATTAAATAGCGTTTATAGCTATTATAAACAAAAGGAAGATATTTCTATGTTAGATGTCTTAATCGTTCTCTATGAGCGTTTAACAGGCATTAAAGCGGACAAAAAAGAAGAGATAACACGCTTCATTGAAAACTTTAGTGCAAAAGGTCTTGTCAAGTTGTTAGATAGCCTAGAAGAAAAAGGAAAACGTCAAAAAGAAAGCAAAGTAGACGACACATTTATCAATGAAACAAGAATGTACTACAAAGTAGTAGCAAACAAAATCAAAGAAAGAGGTGTTAAATAACGGCAATTGAAAAAGTAATTTATTATTATGACGATGGAACAAAAAGAGAATATCCGCCACGATTGACAGACCTAGAACAGTTAGAAGAGTTCAGAAAGTCAAAAGCTGATGTAACAGAAGTGTATGACTTCATGCAAGAACATTTAAGCAAGTTTGAATCTAAATTGTCACTATGCTTTAAATATATGGTTGATGTTCTAGGAATGGACGAACAACAGGCAAACAACACGCTAGAATTTTGGTGTGATGAATGGGGAGTTCAAAACGTTCATTTTATCGCAGAGGGTGGCGAGTGTAAAATCTGTGGTAAACAATGCAATGCTAAAAAATTGTTCTGTTCAGAAGAATGTTACAAAGATTACATAGATTTGAAACACAATGGTAATTGACATAGATAAAAAAGTTCGATATAATTAAGTCATCAAGTTAAGAGAGGAAGCAAAAATGAAAAAATACAATGTTAAACTAATGGATAATAAAAAAGGTTATCTTAATTCTTTCAAAGGTCAGTTAGAAGAACGATTTCTATTCTTGAGCTTTAAAGAAGAAAGAGAAGTTTTTAAGACGCAATTCACAAAAGAAGAAATAAAACAAATTGATGAAAGATATTTAGAATTCATTGAGGAGGTTAAATAAATGGCAAAAGAATATTACGCAAATAAATATGGTATTCAATTAGAAGAGTTTCTAATCTGGGGTTCTGAATGGGACTTAAAATTTTGGCAATATAACTTCACAACTAGTCAAGGGTTTGCTTTAACAAACGCTTTGAAGTACGTTGTAAGGGCTGGTAAAAAGCCTGATGAACCGTATGAAAAAGATATGGATAAATATGTTGACTACATAAATATGGCTGTCAAAATGGGCTTTACACAAGAGGAGGCGGAAGATTGGGTAGCACTTCAAAAATCAATCTTTGAGGAGTTCAAAGGAAGAAAGGCGGAACTTGAAGAACTTAGAAGAAGAAAGGAAGCGAAACATGTATAAATATTGTGCTTTAAATCACCATAAATTCTTATGGTTTAAAACTTTTGAGGATATGGCGAAACATTTCAGCGTTACAGAAAGTTATTTAAAATTCTGGCTGAATAAAGATGAGCCTTTGAGCGGTTGGTTTATTAGAGAGGTAAAATATGGTTCTGGACTGGAATGACTTCAATAAATGGCGAGAAACTAGCTTAGAATATCATAAAATGTTAGGGGAACACAATTACACTAATGCACTAACATTCTTTGAGTACGCCAGACAGTATTTCAATGCAAAAGGTTTTCCACCTCCTGAAAAGAAAACAAAGACAGGTAGAAAAGGAAAATACACGCAAAAAGATAACAAAGAACAGTTAAAACAAATACATGAATACATCGGAGGTATTAAATAATGGCATTAACAATTAAACAACTAATCGAAAAACTTGAACGAGTAGAAGATAAAACAGGGGACGTATTTATTGAATTTCCAGGTGAATTTCTAAGCGTTGATACTGTATTGCTAGACAATGAGGGCGACATCACTTTAATTAATGAAATGGCTTCACATCATTGTGATTGTCAAAAGTGTAAAACAAGTGAAACAGAACTTTAATAGCTTAGTAATTGACAAAAGAAAGCAAACACGGTATAATTAGTTATACAGTTAAGGAGGGATAAAAAATGTTGACTTTATTATTAACTATTATATTTATTTGGCTTGTATTTAAAGCCGTTGAAAATATAGCAAACGAACTTGGTGTTTATGTCCGTGGCTTTCTTAAATGGCTATGGAAAATGTACAAAAAACATATTAACAAAGGAGTGAGCCTATAATGGAAAGTAAAGTTCTAAAACTAATCAATGAAATCGAAGTACCAAAAAGTCAATACAACAGCTTCGGAAAGTACAATTTCAGAAATAACGAGGATATTCAAACAGCTTTGAAACCTTTGTTATTACAGTATGGACTAATGGAAAAAGCTAGTACAGAAATGCTAGAAATGAACAACGAACTGATGTTACATGTCCATGTTGATATTTTTGACCCTGATAACCCTAACGACATTACAAGCGGTGACGGTTGGGCAGTCATTGACATCAACAAGAAAGGAATGGACAAAGCTCAAGCGACTGGGGCTAGTCAATCATACGCAAGCAAATATGCCTACGGTCAAGCGTTAAAATTAGATGATACAAAAGACGCAGATAGCACAAACAAAGGGCAAAACGTAGTTACACAACCAAAAGCACGACCTAAAGCGAACTATCAATACAAGTTAAGTGACTTGAAAAAAATGGTAGCAAACAAAGAGATGTCAAGCGACCGTGCTAATGAGCTTTGCAAACAAGGAAAAGTAAACATGAATGCTTAATTCTTGACAAAATAAATCAAATAAAGAGAGGGAAACAAAAATGAAAATTATTGAAACTTTAAAAGTGAACGAAACCAACACAAAACAAGTTGAAACATCAAAAGGAACTAAAAAAGTTCTATCATTTAAAGCATATCCATTTGAGCACTACATCGGAGGTATTTGGCTACCTGATAGCGTAAATTATGGCGACATCGTAACAGTATTTATTGACCAAATTAAAGCCGAAACAAAAGGCGATAAAACTTATTACAATGCTTCGTATGCTAAAGTAACTCCAGAATTTAACTTAAACCGTGACAATAATGAACCACAAAATAACACGGCAGACTTATTTGGTGGTGGTTCTCCTGTTGATATTCCTGATGAAGATTTGCCATTCTAAGGGGGTTCATCAATGGGATATGACTATGAAATGATACTTGATGAAGTAGACAAATTAAGTCTACAAGGGCGAATTGAAGAGGCAAAGGAACTTGTTAGGGAACTTGTTCCCCCTCTGTTCGCTGTTGATTTTACTAACTTAATGGAATTAATTGAAAGGAATACACACAAACTATGAAAATCTCAAAAGAAAAACTCACTTTTTTAAAAAATGCACCTATCATCACTTTGGAAACTATCCATGATTTGTTAGAGGTAAAACAACACATCAACAATTACCAACGTAATACAAACAAAAAATACGGTATAAACCTCGAAAAAGACGAAGTAATTAACCGTGAAGTTGCTGACATGATTATTATTAATACGCTAGGAAAGTTAAACATGTTAGCTGAACAATCTTACTTCTTGCGCTTAGTACGTAATATCGAAGTTAATAGCCATAAAGTTCGTAAGGCTGAAAAGTTCGCTGAAAAATCAAACTTAGCTGACAAAATCGTTGAAATGCTTGAATTTATTAAAAATAATTCATTCATTAATATTAACGATACAGCGCTATATAACTTTATTAAAAAACAAAATGTACAAAATCTCGAATATTTCAGCGAAGACGGACGTGAAGAGTGGTTCTTCAATCGTTTAGAATGGTTACTAGATACTTACAAAGGGGAATAAATGATTAACTTACAAAACAAAAAACTAGACATCAAAGAGTTTCTTGAAGAGTTAGGCTTTACCGTTAGTTTGGACTATGAAAGAGAACCAACTGGCGTGATGTTTGCTGAAATACACCCTATTGTTAGTCAAGTAAGTAACAATTCAGCCATTTATCAGACGTTTAGAACGCTTGAAGTAGAACTTATGGTAATTTGTACCGAAGAAACAGAAAATAGCTTATACAGAGCTGTACAACTCTTGAGCGATGAGCATTATATTTATGCCAATACAATCACAGACAACACAAATATTATAAAATTAAGAGGTAACTATTATGATTAATGAAAATACATTGAATTTTATCCGTTTCTCTAGTGGCTTTAATAACTTAAAAAAAGAAGAACTTGAAGCATTTGCCGAAAATGAAATCTTTGAACTTAATGAATACAATGCAAGTGAGGGAACACAAGGAAAATACTTCTACACTTTAGATGATGTCAACACAAACGGAACGCTTAAAAGTTACATCATTGAATGCTTGAAACTTTCACTTCAAACACGTTGGGGGAATAACTTAGAATACCACATAGACCGAAAAACAAAATACTTGAACAAATTAACAGGAATGCAAGCGTAAGAAAGAAGGAGAAACTAAAAAATGAAATTAAAAAACCAAATCAATTTTCTTAATGACACTCTTAAATTACATGATGAAAAAGTTGACGAACATTTTCCAACAGATGAAAGCCAAGTACCTGCTTATGCTAAAGCTCAATATATGGACTTATTCAGTATGCTTCAAGAAATTGCTAAAGCGTACGAGTTTACGTCAAGATTCCATAAAGCTTCAATAAAAGCTCTTGATATTCTAATTACCAACTTGAATGAACATTCTGAAATGGTAAACGAAATTATGGACGAAACAAATTATAAAACTTGGACAAAACTACAAGATGAACATTACACAGGAGTGTTTTACTACGATTTACATAAAACAGTAGAAGAAACAATCGAAGAAATGGAAGAGGTGTAAAATCATACTAGATTATATTATTTATGTTATAGCATTTGTTCTTTACAGTTGGTTCTTATTCAAATCAGGTAAGAAACACGAAGAAAACAAAGATAGAATAAAATTAGTCATAACTGGTAAGCCTGAACAAATCAAAAAAGCACTTGAAAGCATTAACGAACAAAATTTATTTAAATAGAAAGTGAGGAACTCTTCAATTACACAGCCACTCAAACGAGTGGTTTTTTGTTTGCTTGTTGATTAGATACCCCTTGCTATATAATACCCCTGTAAGCTCACAGATTGGCTTGTATTGCATTTTAGATAATTTCTAGGATAATGACAAGGAACAGACAAAAACACGCAAAATAGAACGATTTACGAGCAATTACATCATATTTTTTTTCAAAACGAAAAATGAAAAAACAGCTCCTA
>OLRN01000744.1_pt1 | contig 21544 bp, 19 predicted proteins | sample 1673001 | NCBI WGS metagenome assembly OLRN01 (sample SAMEA3136745, study PRJEB25190) | human gut metagenome | biome: human gut; feature: human-associated habitat; material: faeces | place: Austria | collected 2013 | reverse complement strand
TCCCACCTGCCGAACGGTGATGGCGGACTTGATCTTTTGATATAAGCTCAAAATCTCTCCTTTGGTCAAAGGTTTTGGCACGGATCAATTTGATCCCTGCCACGTTCAAAGCCGGTCTCCCTTGCTGCCTCCCGACAGGAAATCTTTTTGGACTCTGTGTCGGCCCCATGCAGGGCGCTCGCTCCCCCGATGGGAGGTCTTGGCGGTCTGGGCAGTTCGGACGGTCATTCTGTTCTCAAGGTTCTGTTATGAAAGATATTTCAGAGGGCTTTCGCGGGAAGCCCTTAATATGTTCGCTGCTGGGGAGTTAATATGTTTTCTTTCTGTCTATAGGATAGCACCGCAATGGCCGCTGTGCCGTATATCCATAATGTCGGAAAACAGGTGCAGAAACTGCAAAATTCCACGCTTATGGACAGGAACCGCCGGAAGTGGTATACTGTGCAAAAAACATCGGAGGTGCGACCATGAACATCAAGCTGACACTGGGAGAACGGCTCAAAGACCTGCGTGTGGAGCGGAATCTGAAGCTGGAAACGCTGGCAGAGCAGACGGGTCTGTCCAAATCGGCACTGTCGAAATATGAGAGCGACGATGTGACCGACCTCAGCATTTATGCGGTGACAACGCTGGCTGAGTTTTATGGTGTGACCACGGACTACCTGCTGGGTGTGACGGAAAACAAAAAACGCCCAGATGCAGTCCTTTCGGACTTGCATCTGAGCGATGGCGCAGTGGACGTATTAAGGAATGGGAATTTCAATCATCGGCTGCTGTGTGAACTTTTGGAACATCCCGATTTTTCCCGGTGGATGACCGACCTTGAGATCTGTGTGGACGGTCTGGTCAGTGACCGCATCCGGGATATGAATGCCATGGTGGAAGCCACCCGGCAGGAACTGGAAAAGCGATACCATGCCGATGCAGAGGACCTGACCATGCGGACGCTGAAGGCGGCGCAGATCAACGAGGACGAATATTTCGGGCAGATCCTCTATGATGAGCTGGCGGCGATCCTGAAGCAGATCAAAGCGGCACATGGGACCGATAAGACCACGTCGGACGGCGCAGCGGTCGAGCAAGCGAGGAAGCAGCTTGAAAATGCACAGAAGTTTGAAGGTTCTCCGTTGGAAAAGAAGATGAATGTCCTGATGGGACAGATCGGCATCGACTATTCCAAGCTGACGAAAGAAGAACAGATGACCTTGCTGCGAGTGTTCAATAAATCCTCTATGTTAAAGCACCGCACAAAGGCCGGGATGCGGGGCAAATACAGACGCTGATTATTTACCTTGCGGCTTATAGGGAAAAACGCTGCTGCGGCAGGAAGGAGAACGTACACCATTGGTTCCTCTGCAAGCCTGCGCTGGGTGGGCAGAAACCATTAGCTGCCATCCCCATCCGCGCATCCTTCTGCCGCAGAATAGGTGCTTGCCGGAGCTGCTCGCAGTCCCTTTTCCGCATCAGCCGGAACCAAGGTGTAACACACTAGACTTTGCAAACAAAGTCGTGTGCCACGAAACCCCGGCACGGTTTCTTTGGATTCTTCCGGCTATTGCGTTGCTTCCCGGTTTCAGACAATAGAAGATGCGGGCGTCAACTCGTACACATGATCGAACTGGGCTTTACGTTCGTCGCTCAGGTGATGGCTAATCAGGATCAGGGTCAGGTCAGGGTTGGACAGCAGGCTCTTCTCCACGATGTCGGCGTTCTTCTGGTCCAGGGCGCTGGTGCCCTCATCCACCAGCAGGATGCTGCGGTTATGGATCAGAGCACGGGCGATGGCCACGCGCTGCTTCTGGCCGCCCGAGAGGGCGTTGCCTTCCTCGCCCACCGGCGTATCCAGACCCTTGGGCATATTGGCAAGGTCGCCTGCCAGGGCGCTGTCACGCAGTGCCTTTTCCATCTGCTCGTCGGTAAAGTGCTCACCCAGGGTAATGTTCTCACGGATGGTGGTATTGAACAGGAACACATTCTGTTCGATGTAGCTCATTTTCTGCTGGAGCTGCTCGGGCGTGTAATCCCGCACGTCTCTCTCGTCATAAAGGACCTTGCCCTGGTAGCCGGGCAGCCAGCCCAGAAGAATCTTCAGCAGGGTGCTCTTGCCGCAGCCGGAGGGACCGGTGAGGGCGTATTTGCCGCCTTTCTTGAATTCCGCGTTCATGTGGACCAGGATCGGCTTCTTTTCATCGTAGCCGAAAGAGACATCCTTGACCGTAATGCCTTCCTGCAGGGTAGGCAGACCGAAATCAGGAAGCTGCGCCTCGCCGGCATGGATGGTAATCTTATCGAAATAGGGCTTGCTGGCCGAGAAGGACACTGCAAGTTTGGACACCTGGTTCAGTCCATTATACACGCCGGCGCAGATGGTACCGGTGCCCATAAAGGTGGCCAGAGGAATCATATCATTGAGGATCAGGACACCCAGCAGGATGACAACGGCCACTTGGCAGACGGCGCTGACATAGGCCAGACCACAGCCGATGCCGTCCTTGTTGATGGTCAGTTTGTACTTGGCCTGCTCCATGCTGTCGCTGGCTGCATCGACTCCGCTTGTAAACCGTTCATCCTTGCCAAAGAAGCGAAGCACATCGTAACCTGCCAGCAGATCCTTGATTTTACTGACGCTGTCAGCCTGGCTGGCGGCACAGGCTGTGCCAACGGTTCCCAACCGTTTGCTGAACAGACGAGGAACGAAGATCATAACCAATGCGATGACCAGAGAAATCACCAGAAGCAGCCAATGAATGGATGCCAGTGCAACGATGCCGAACACCACCTGTGCCGCAGAACCCATGATGGTGAAAAACGGAGTCCAGGCCATCTGCTCAATCTGGTTCACGTCGTTGGTAAACTGGGAGAGGTACTCGCCGCTCTCCTGCTTATGATACTCCTGATGGGTCTTGTGCAACAGGCCCGCTGCCATATCCCGGCGCAGAGCGTTGTTCATCCGGCGCACGGCCCGGCCCTGGAAGAAGGTCTCTGCAATCAGGCAAAGGACCACGGCCAGCCAGGTCAGCAGAAGAAGAATGATCCGAATGGTGAAAGCCCGCAGATCACCGTCCAGCAGTCCCTGGGTGATCTGAATCTGTACCAGACTGGTGCAGACCTGCAAACCATAGGCAACAACCATACAGATGGAGGCCGCTGTAACAGTGGGCCAGCACTTTTTGAGATAATACTTCATGATTTCCACCTCTTCTGTGATCGTTCCATCTGTCTCTATGAACAGTGGATTGTGTGCTTTGCTCTTTCTGATTCAAATTGTAGCACACAGGATGAGGAATAAACATATCGTTTTGCGTTAGTTAACTGATTACACACATTCTGATTTTCTATAGAGGCAAACTGTCTTTCCATCAATAATTTCAGACTTTTTGCACTGCATATTCATGCAGCGCAAAACATTCCGGCAGCTACGACACTCGGGCTTCAGATCAGAAAAGCTCCACCGGCAGTTAACCTCCGGGTCGATCACAATACCTTTTTCGGGATCAACCCAACCTAACTGGTTTTGCGGGTGGTCAAGCGCCACAGTGCATTTGCCAATTTTTCCATTGGCCCGGAATACCATGCTATGTGGATAGGAAGCGTAGCACACCTGTGCAAGGGCTCCGTTTCTGTGGTTATGACACGACATCCCGATCTTATCCAGATATGCAACATGTTTTGCTACCAACACATCTTTTGTATCCTGATGAAGGATGGATAGACTGTGGACGCCTTCACCACCCCAGTCACCAACAGCACGAACAAGTACGGCGAAGCGTTTGTCATGCCCAAACAGACGGTACAGATAATCATACCAACTGTAGTCCTCATCGTCGGCCAGAATATTGTGGCGCAGCGTGATATGAAAGGAATACTCTGCCGGCGGCAACTTGGAAAGAGAGGCCAGATTGTTAATGATGGTCTGCAGGGTTCCTTTGCCGGATACATGGGGCCGAGTCTTGTCGTGATTCCAACCATCAATTGTAATTTGATAGCTGGTGATCCCTGCCTGATAGAACTGCCGAAATAGCTTGTCATTCAGCAGATAACCATTGGTGGTCATATTGGCAGCATAGTGAAAGCCATACTGTTTCTGCAGATTTTGTACAATGTTGGACACTTCCAGCACAGTGTCTTTGCAAAGAGTAGGTTCACCTCCAAACCATGCAAGTATGACCTGTTTATAGCGCGGCGCTTGTGCAGTTATATACTCCTCAATTCGGTCCAGTGTGTCACGAGTCATACTGACCGCATGGTGATCTTCATAGCAATATGGGCAGCGGAAATTGCAGCCTTCCGTCGGCATCAATGTTACCATGAAGATATTATCCAGCAAAGATCTCACCTGGTGCAGCGCATGGTCCAGTTCTTCCTCGGTTACCAGAAGCTCTTGCTCATGCAGATAGCGTGTCAACGGCGTATTCAGTTCCGCACAGCCGCCGCAACGGGTGAGATTGATGAACTCCTTCTGCAGGCCATGATCGGTCAGCCGGACGGTATTGCGATACAATTCTGATGTAATATAAATAGCATCTTCTTCCGTGCGATAGGTCACATAGCTGGGTACTGTATACATATTAGCTCCTCTTTATCTATATAAAAATCCTGATTACAGGATAATTGTTCGAAATAAGGGGCCCGGAACAATCCGAACCCCTTATTAAAGTGGTAATTAACCCTGTTAGCAGAAGATATTAATGTCGATATTGCAATCAACCTGTTCTTCAATGGGCTTCTTCTCAGCGAGGACTTCCATGATTTGTTTCTCCTTTCTTTAAGATTTATCAGCTTGGAACCTCTGATTGTGCAAGTCCCTTGCTGTGACTGTATTGTAGCACAGATAGTTGTTAAGGAACGTATCGCATCATGTTAATTAAAAATAACACAAAACGATATGTTTTAGAACGCGTAGTGTCATCGTACTAGGGAACCTCTGATTTAATCAAAGCTACCATCCCGCTGCCGGATATGGTATAATGTCCTTAGAATATTGATATTGGTTGACACACAGTGCCAGCTTTAAACTACAGGAGCGCGGCAGCTATAATGAGGAGGGACTCAGCAATGAAAAATGTCTTTCTGGGAGAATACATTAAACAGCGACGGCTGGATCTGGGTTTGACGCAGGAGCAGCTCTGCGATGGAATCTGTGAGCCTATGACTCTTTCCCGACTGGAAAATGGGAAACAGACCCCCAGCCGCAACCGGATCAATGCCCTTTTGCAGCGTCTGGGCCTGCCGGATGACCGCTATTTTGCTCTGCTGAGTAAAAATGAACTGGAGATGGAAGCTCTTCAGAAAGAAATTGTTGCCTGCAATGCGACCGAAAAGGTGCCGGAGGGCTTTGAGAAGCTTGCACAATTTGAAAAGCTGGCAGATCCGGATGATCAAATTGCGCAGCAATTTGCCCTGCGTTCAAGGGTACTTCTGGGACGCTTAGATGGACGCTACACGCCGCTGGAACAAATCGATCTGCTAATGCAGGCAATTCAGCTGACTGTGCCCCGCTTTGACCTAGAGAGTATAGAAAGTTTCCTTTATACAAGAGATGAAATCACAATTATCAATCAGATTGGGCTTGCTTACTCTGATGCTGGCCAAAATAAAAAAGCAGCTGAAATCTACTATCAGCTGCTTAAGTATGTGCGTAAGCATTTTAAGGAAACCATAACATCTATAGGGGTGTTGCCTTTGGTCCTTTATAATTATGCTCGGGTACTGGATTTGTGCGGTCGCTATGAGGAAGGAGCTGCACTCGCTAAAGAAGGACGAGAAGCCTGTATTCAATATGGACATTACCAAGTATTGCCCCGATGTCTGGAAATTGAAGCGGAATGCCGACATTTTATGGGCGATGACGAAATCAGCAAAGAATTGTACTACCAATCGTATTATCTCTGCAAAGTCATTGGATATCAAATCGGGTTAGAGGTTGTCAAAAAAGAAGCGAAAGAATACTTGAACATCGATTTTATGAGTTAACCCATGTCTCCAACGCCCGGCATAGCATCACATGGCTGGATAGAAGGTCTGTCCGGATTCTCAGGCTGATCAGAACCGTCAGGTTGTTCCGTTTCGGTCACACCAGGCTGCGGTGCTGGCAAGTCTTCAGGCTCAGCGGCAAAGCAGGGGACAGCCAGTAGACTGGTGGCCAGAACAATAGAGGCAATCAGGGTAAAGATACGTTTCATCATTTGTTTTTCCTTTCGTTTTATGTTGTTTTCTTGTTGGCAAAAGGATACCACTACAAGGCCATACAGACCATATCGTGCTGTGTTGCTTTTTTCTAACACAAAACGACGGGTTATACTGAGAATGAGGTCAGATGCTTTCCAATCGGCTTGTGATGCAGCAAGTACTAAAAATAAGAGAATGGCCACCCAAACCAATGCCGTCAAGTCGTTGTCGGATGAAGTGGATTTTAGTTTGTCTGGGAGTAAGTGCACGGTTTCTGCACGGTTTTTGCACGGTTTCAAAACGTGCAAAGGGTGCAAATCGTTGCAAAATCGGACAAAGGGTGCAGAAACTCCAAGCTCAAAACTTGCGATGCATCGCTGAGAGATGACGTTAAAACGTAACTTCCAAAAATTGAGGGAATCGCCCGGCGTGCGCTACGAATCAGTAGGCCGGGGGTTCGAGTCCCTTCCATCGCACCATGACGAATGTTCTTACAGCATTTAGCTGTCAAAGAACATTCGTCATTTTTATTTGCTAAATAGCGACATCACAGGGGGCGTAGTTCACAACTACGCCTTTTCTTGTATTCACCGATACATCGGGTGTCGGTAAGGGAAGTGCGCTTGGAATCTCGATGGTGCCCACGCAGTTGTAGTGAATGCGGAGCCGCTGCTCCCATACACCGTTGACCTTTTCTGCATTGAACACTTCGATTTTTTCCACCAGTTCATTCAGCATCCGGGGTGTCAGCTTTTTTGCTCTGGTGTACTTGCGAACCAGACTGATAAACATATCCGTTGTCATGGTGCGGCTGCTCTGCTTTTCGATTTCGGAGCGGAGCTGTTTGATTTTCTCGGTCAGCTCCTTTTGCTCGTCCTCATATCTCCGGGACATTCTGGAAAAGCGTTCGTCAGAGATTTTGCCGGAAACATTGTCCTCATAGATGCGCTCAAAGAGGCCGTCCAGTTCTTCATCACGGGCAAGGAGTGCTTTCAACTCTTTCTCTTTCAGCTTGCGGTCGGCTTCGTCCGCCTGCTGGGAGTGCCCGATAACAGCCTTCAAAAAGTCGTCCTCATAGAGGCTGGCAAACTTGGTCAGCCGCCGAATTTCGCCCAGCACCACTTCTTCCAGAAAGTCTACACGGATGTAATGGGTGGATTGGCAGGTACCACGGTTGCCCTTGTAGTTGGAGCAGTTGAAATACTTGATTTCCGGGTTGCCCTGATTGAAGTGAAAGTGCAGATTGCAGCCGCAGTCTGCGCAGACAAGCAGGCCGGAGAACATATTGTGTTCTCCGTTGCTGGTACGGCGTTTGCGCATCTTTCCACGCTTCTGCTGTACCTGCTCAAACACGGCACGTTCAATAATGGGTTCGTGAACATCTTGGAACACCACCCAATTTTCCGGGTCGTTATGAATCCGCTTCTTGTTCTTGTAGGACTTGGAGTAGGTTTTGAAGTTCAGAACATCACCACAATACTCCTGCTGGTACAGAAGATGGGTAATCGTGGAGCCATTCCACTTGGTGGCTGGACGAATCTTGCTCCTTCCGGGACGGCCGATGCCTTTCTGAATCCAGTAGGCCTGCGGCGTCAGGATGCCTTCCTTTTCAAACTGGGTGGCAATCTGTTCCGTGCCAAAGCCCTCCAACGTCATATCAAAAATGCGCCGGACAACTTGTGCAGCTTCTTCATCAATGACCCAATGCTTGGGATTGTTCGGGTCCTTGATATACCCATAGGGAGGAAGTCCCATCGGTTCGCCGGAGTTGCCTTTGATTTTATTACTGATACGGCGTTTCTTGCTGATGTCGCGGGCATACCACTCATTGAACAGGTTTCGGATGGGTGCCAGTTCGTTTTCTCCCTCGGCCGTGTCGATGTTGTCCGAAACGGCAACAAGTCGGATGTCATGGTCCGGGAAAAATTCTTCTGTCAGCCGTCCGACCTCAATATAGTTTCGGCCCAGACGGGAAAGATCTTTGACGAACACAGCGGAGGCTTTCCCTTGCTCAAGCTGCTGCATCATTTCAACGAAACCGGGACGGTTCATTGTCACGCCGGAAATGCCATCATCCAGAAAGTGAACCAGATTGGTATAGCCTTTTTCCTTTGCAACTTTGGTGAGTAGTTTCTTTTGGTTGCCGATGCTGTAACTCTCGCCCTCCAAATTATCATCACGGGAAAGACGCTCGTAGAGAAAAGCGGTTGCTTCACGGGATTTCTTGTTACTCGACTGTTTCATACTCGCTCCTTTCTTGGGACAGTCGAATAGCAAATTCACTTGTACACCTATATTATAACACAATCCGCTTTCTCTGTCCGCTGCCTCCCGAAAGGTCATTATAATTTTTCACTTTCGGATTTCATCAGCCGGAGAAGAACTTCTCCTAAGGTCTGGGAACTTTCTTCTTTGAATACCGGCTCAACGATAAAGGAGCGATTGCCAATACGATAAGTCGAATCCAGAGTAAGCATCTCTGGATTTTTTGTTTTTTCAGGGTTTGTCTTTTTCGCTTGCATCGTAAAAATCCCCTTTCTTAAAAATCAAAAAATGAGCCAACGGACGGCTGCTGGCAGCAGCCCACGGGAATCTCACCCCTGCATTCCTCATGCAGCCCTACTCATTGCCTGCGACGCTCTGAACGCTCGGACTTTGACGGTAAGGGAGTATCAGCCTGCCTGTATGTCATGGCCCGCAAGCAGCCGCGCTTGCATTGCGGCGTGGTGGTGATCGCTCCACTTTTCAAAGAAAAGCATCGTGGCGCACCCGCCGTCCGGCTCGATACAGACAGCAACGTATCCGTTTGCCCTATGATGCACCGCCATTGTCCTGCGGGCATATTTTTCAAGGTGCTGTCCCGAAACGTGGAAAGGGTCAGCCCGTTTCGGCTTTGGTTACAATAGAAGAAATCAGTTTGATTTCCAGATGGCGTTTCATGTACTCGTCTATGCACACATGAGGCTGACCGTGCTTGTCATAGAGAATGCCTGTACAGAGCTTGTTGATGTAACCTCTGTAATGCTGCAAAACTTGTTCAACGGCATCGGTATCCCCAGCGCAGGCAGAGCGAATCACCGAGAGCGGTAAAAGCTCTCTGCTTGTGTGTTCATAGGAGTTCATTTACGCCTAACCTCCCTCCGGCAAGTGCGCCTTTAGCTTTTTTCGCAGCTCATTCAGCGTTTTTGCCCGGTGCCGTTGAACAGCACTTCGGGACATTCCCATGAGGTCGCCAATCTCACCGTCGCCCAGTTCCAGAACACAAAACAGAATCAGAATGCTTTGTTCTTGCTTTGGCAGAGCGGCAAACGCATTGGCAACAAGCTCATTGTCGATGTGCAGATCACAGCCGTAGGACGAAAATACAGATTCTTCACACGGATAATGGTCTACACTCGTGAGCTGCCCCAGTTCTTCCATCGACAGAACGCTGAATGACTTTTCACGGTCAAGCAGGCGTTTTTTGTTTCGGTGATAGTTCCGGGCCTCATTTCGCAGCACCGCTTTGCAGAACGCATCGAATCGGTACTGTTCGCCATCGTTGCGAGGGATAGCTTCCATCTTCTCACCCCCTTTCCGTGGGGATGTCGGGTGGATTTTTCCCTTTCCGCTAATATGACACCCGAAACACCCGATTCTACCCGCTTTTTTGAAAATTTCCAAAAATATTTTTTGAAACAGGTAGATTTTCAGATGGCAATAGAAAAGCCCAGCAGACCGAAAACGGCCAACCGGGCATAATGGCAGCACGAAACGCGCAGCAGCTACATCGTATAGTACATAGTAAAAGCCCTGCTGACCCTGTGCGGGAGCAAGGCTTTTTTTGACAGTTCAAAGCTAGGCGTTCGATAGAATATCAGGCGCATAGCGGCATCCTCCTAGTGGCCGCCATACGGACGATGAAACGCTTTGATAAGCAAAAAGAACCGGCGGCCTTGATTTTCTCAAAAGCCGCTGGTTCAAAATGAGCGCATAAAATTACCTGCTCAAACCAACGGCTTTTTTATTTCCCCTTAGTCGGGGCAGGTTCTCATCATATACTGAAAAAAAGAACCGATAATCACAAGTGAATTCACCTTGTGCATTACCGGCTCTGCGTCTGTGCGTCTGGCTCTTGGATGATAGATAAATTTAGTTTTCTTACCGCAATCAGGGTTTCATGTTTGCATTTAGGACAATATAACGGAAAGTTTTCCAGGACTGTATCATCGCGGATTTTCAATCGCGTTTTGCTGCCGCAAAAGGGGCATAAAATCCATTCTATCTTCATGTTATCTTCCTCTGTGCTTGGCTTTCTTCTTTTCCTGCCGTATGGCAAACTGACGGTCTTTCTCCGCCTCTTTCTGCTCACGGCTCTTGGTTTTCCGTTCCAGCTTACATTGCTCATGCTGGAGTTTCAACGCCTGCTGTGCCTTTGTGCCAACGCCTTTATCTTGCAGTTGACTTTGAATTTCACGCTGCATTCGTTTGGGATTGAGTTTTCGCTCTATGGATACTTCAGCCTGGATTGGGGGACTGAATTTCAACTTATGCCAATTCTTCAGCAGAAACTCATAGACCTCATAGTCTTTGGGTTCTGAACCAAAAGTGATTTTACACACCTCGTATTTACCGCTATACGTTCTTTCATATAGACCGATCCAAAATGGAGCTTCAAACAGGATGGTCAAACTGCTTTTGAAGGCCGTGCTCATTCTTTTAAGAACTGTCCTTCAAAGTGATCCAGCCATTCCATAAGGGCTTGATAGAGAAGCTGCTGCTGCTCAAAAATCGTTCTCCCAACCAAAGGAATGTCTGTAAATTCCCGCGCATAGCCCTCGTTCGATTCAGCCGAGGACTGTATGCTCTGGCGCAAAGCCGAAACCAGCTCCAACGCATCGGCTTTGTCCATCTTGTTCAGATTCGTAATGACTACATTGAAATCGAATAGCAAGGGCACTGGGCCAGCGGCGCAAGAGGCCATCAGCTCCTTGAAATACGCTCTGCCCTGATCGGTAATAGAATAAATGGCTTTATCCGCAAACTTATCGCCCTTGACAATATCGCTTTGGAGATAACCCTTCTCGCTCAACTGGAGTACTTTTCGATAAATAGAGGGGACGCTTATTTTCGTCCAGCGGGAAAAATGGTGGTACTCCACATCCTTTTGAATGTCATAGGCGCTTTGCGGTTTTTCCAATACAATACCAAGTATGACTAAATCGATTGACGACATAACTACACCTCCAACTTTTACTATTATCAATAGTACTATTGTTGATAGCAAAAGTCAAGGAGAAGTATCTTATATTTCCGAATTGGACATAGCCTGTTTTTCAGCCACAGACAATTCCCGATGAAGGTGTAACGCCATAAATACAGTGATTACTACGGAAATCACATCTGCGATGGGTTGAGCATATAGGATTCCGTTCATTCCCCATACCATAGGCAGCAGCAAAATGACAGGAACAAAGCAGACACCTTGTCTACATGCTCCCAAAAAGAAACCTGCCGCACCTTTACCCAAGGCAAGGAACAAAGAGGAGTAAACCGTGTAGAAACCAAAAAGAATGAATGTGATCCCATTTGCAAACAGTGATTTTTGACCCACTAAAATCATTTGAGTATCTCCCTTAGTAAATTGAGAGATAATCTGCATAGAAAAAACAGCCATCACCAAACCTACGACTAAGCAGAAACTTGTAGACCAAATGATTGAGGTTTTGATTGCTTCGCGCAAGCGATCAAACTTCTTTGCCCCATAGCTGAATCCAGCAATAGGCTGGAACCCTTTCAGAAATCCAAAAACAACAAGAGTTCCCATAGAAGTAATTCGCGTAACCGCCCCCATACCTGCAATGACCGAATCGCCATAATTGCTGGACGCGCGGTTAATTAGCGCAATCGAAAGACTTGTCAGCAGTTGGAACACCAAAGTGGGAACTCCAATTTTTAAAATTTCCGCCATCATTTGCCTCGTAGGAGAAAACTCTTTTATGCTGAACGTAAATACGCTTTTTTTGCGAAGAACATAGGTGAGATAAACAAGCGTGGATACCATTTGCGAAATTGCTGTGGCGATTGCTGCACCTTCTACTCCCATGTCCAAAATATAAATGAAAAGAGGGTCTAATCCGATGTTCAATACGGCTCCCAATAGCAAGGCACACATGGTCGTTTTTGCTGCACCCTCGCTACTTACAATATTGTTCATTGTTACATTAAACACATTGAAAATACAGGACAGCACATAAATTCTTGCGTATGTCGAGGCATACGGCATAATTGTTTCCGTCGCTCCCACCATCACCAAAATTGGTTTAAGGAAAATCGTAGAAAGTAGAATGATAATAGCACCAATCAGAATACTGCTATACAGTGCGGTGCTTGCCACTTTATCGGCGGTATCTTTATCTCCGCGTCCTAATAGTCTTGACAGATAGGATGCGGCTCCGTTACCGAACATAAGACCTAAACCAACCACAACTTGTCCCAACGGAAATACGATAGAAATAGCACCCATTTGACTTTTTCCCAAACCAGCCACAAAATAGGCATCCACCAGATTATAGAGTGCATTGATCAACATCCCAATCATAATCGGTATGCCGAGAGCCATCAGAGCTTTGGGGATAGGCGCACTGCCCAAAAGCTCAAGTTTGTTGTTGCGTTCATTCATTGTTAAAACTCCTTTCGTCTCTTCAGGTATAATTTACAGTAGTGTAGGCCATAGTGCTGCACAGTATAAATAATAGTACTATAATTTATAGTATATGTCAAGAGGTGAGGCAATTTATCTTGACAAAAAGTATAAAATACAATACTATATTTTATAGTGAATTTGACGGTGTTCTTTTATTCAGAAAACATAGCGAAAGGACGTGATTCCACATGGCAACCATAGATTTAATTGTATTGGGAATATTGAAAAAGGAGCCAATGAGTGCCTACGATATTCAAAAGTTGGTAGAATATAGAAACATATCCAAATGGGTAAAAATCAGCACTCCATCCATTTATAAAAAAGCCATTCAGTTAGAAGAAAAGGGGCTAATCCGAGGCGAAATCGTAAAAGAAGGGAAGATGCCAGAAAAAGTGATTTATTCCCTGACGGATGCCGGAGAAGCAGAATTTGAACGGCTCATGTTTGAGATTTCTGAAAAACCTATTAACATTTTTCTAGACTTCAACGCAGTTATTGTGAATTTGGATTCCTTGCCACCTGAAAAACAAAAATCGTGTATAGCAGAAATTGAGGAAAATATTAGTACCTTAAAATCCTATCTGGAATATAATATACAGAAAAAAGAAAATGAACCCAGTATTCCCGCAACAGGTATGGCTGTTTTGCGTCAGCAGTATGTACTGGTGGAAGCAATCCAAGCATGGATTGCTTTATTAAAAGAGAATCAAATAAATCCTTTAGAATAAAGACGAAAAAAAAAATAGAGCAGTTTACCTAGAATTTAAGCTTTACTGTTACTCAAACAAGTGGCATTTTAACTCTCTACATATCGTTGGAATGAACTTCTGGATGCTGTATGTTATTTTGATCTTGGCAGGAAAGGAAGCGTTCGTGTTTATATTCTTGTGTTCGCTTTGACAACTACTGCAAAGGATTATGTATAATCAAGTGAATGATAGTAGTATCAAAATATGAATTATAAAATGTAGACAGAACGGATATAGCAACATTTCGCCAATCGCTCATGAACTATAAAATGTATATGGGTGATGCAGAATGGCGAAAATTGAGGACTGTCCCGGCTTTGAAACGTTCGGAGCGGATGTCAAGGCAGCTCGAAAGGCAAAACAACTTTCCCGCAGTGCGCTGGCTGACATGATACATTGTGACAGCCGGTATCTTGCGAACATCGAAAACGAAGGCACGCTGCCCAGCCTGCCGGTGGTGATTCAGCTGATAAAAATATGTGGTCTGCCCGTGGAGCGGTACTTCAACCCGGAACTCATGCGGGAAGAAAGTGCGGAACGTCAGCGAGTCAGCCACAAGCTGCAGCTTTGCCCGGAAGAATACTTACCCATCGTAGAAGGTGCCATTGACGGTGCCTTACGAATCCATGAACAGGAAAAAGAGCCCGTGTGTGTCTGATTGTCATGCACGGTCATTGAGAGGATGCAAAAGCGTCCTCTTATTTTTTTGCATTTTGCGGGCAAAACGGGGGTGTTGTGGTGTCATAGTAGTGGGGAAAGGTAACGTAGCAAGCATAGGGAGTGTAGCCACTCCCGGCAAAAATGCTTGCTGGGGAGTACCCCAGACCCCCAAGAAACGAGGTGAAACTATGACGAACCGAACCCGAAAAATTGTCCTGCGGGTTCCCGTGACGCCGGAGGAACAGGAACTTATTCGGCAGAAGATGGCTCTGCTACACACACGGAATTTTTCTGCCTACGCCCGGAAGATGCTGATAGATGGTTATGTTGTCCACATCGACACCACCGACATCCGGGCGCAGACCGCCGAATTGCAGAAGATTGGTGTCAACGTCAATCAGATCGCACGGCGGCTGAACAGCATGGGGCCGCTGTACACACAAGATGTTGCGGACATCAAAGGAGCGCTGGCACAGATATGGCAGTTACAAAGATACATCCTATCAAGTCAACGCTGAAAAAGGCACTGGACTACATCGAGAATCCAGCCAAGACGGATGAAAAAATGCTGGTGTCCTCCTTTGCCTGCTCCTATGAAACCGCCGACATCGAATTTGAACTGCTGCTATCACAAGCCATGCAGAAAGGCAACAATCTGGCCCACCACCTGATACAGTCTTTTGCGCCGGGCGAAACCACGCCGGAGCAGGCCCACGAGATTGGCCGGCAGCTTGCAGATGAAGTCCTGCAAGGCAAATACCCGTATGTGCTGACCACGCATATTGACAAGGGGCACATCCATAACCACGTCATCTTTTGTGCCGTGGACATGGTGAACCAACGAAAGTATGTTTCCAACCGACAGAGTTATGCCTACATCCGGCGCACAAGCGACCGGCTGTGCAAGGAACATGGTCTGTCTGTGGTGATGCCCGGTCAAGACCGGGGCAAAAGCTATGCCGAGTGGGATGCACACCGCAAGGGCACGAGCTGGAAGGCGAAGCTGAAAATCGCCATAGATGCAGCCATCCCGCAGGCCAAGGATTTTGACGATTTTCTGCGGCTCCTGCAGGAGCAGGGCTACGAGGTCAAGCGGGGCAAGTACGTTTCGTTTCGCGCACCCGGACAGGAGCGGTTCACCCGCTGCAAAACGCTGGGAGAAACCTATACCGAAGAAGCCATCACCGAGCGCATCAAAGGGCGGTTCGTGGAGCGGAAACCCAAAGAAAACCGCAAAATTTCGCTGCGGATTGATTTGGAAAACAGCATCAAGGCCCAGCAGTCTGCAGGGTATGAGAAGTGGGCAAAGCTCCACAATCTGAAACAGGCGGCCCGGACGCTGAACTTCCTGACCGAGCATGAAATAGACAGCTACCCAGATCTGGAAAATCGTGTGGCCGAGATCACCGCAACCAGCACCGAAGCGGCCGCTGCGCTGAAAGCAGCCGAACGCCGACTTGCAGAAATGTCCGTACTGATAAAGGATGTCGCAACCTATAAAGAACTGCATCCACTGGTGCAGGAATATCAGCGAGCTGCTGACAAAAAGCAGTTCCGGCGCAGGCACGAAGGCACCTTGATTCTCTATGAGGCCGCAGCCAAGGCCCTGAAAGGGCAGGGCTTTCAAAAGCTGCCCGACCTCTACACCCTGAAAGCCGAGTATAAGCAACTGGCCGAGCAGAAAGACCAGCTGCAGCGGCAGTACGCCGAAGCCAAACGCCAGATGCAGGAATATGGCATTATCAAGCAGAACGTGGACGGCATTCTGCGGACAACGCCGGGAAAGGAGCAGATGCAGGAACGGTAAATCTGCACAAAATATTGCCCGAATTTTTGAACTACAAACGCTTAGACCGGGTGGCGTTTCCACCCGAAATCATGTAAAATAGACCTAGACAACGAAAGCGAGGAACCCTCTATGGCAGAAGTGAAAGACAATAGCTCCATCCAGCTTTTTGAAGATCAGAAAATCCGTACTGCATGGGATGCAGAAAAGGAAGAATGGTATTTTTCGATTACAGATGTTATTGCAGTCTTGACCGACCAAACGACCGCGCGTGGTGCAAGTAACTATTGGGCAAAGCTCAAACAGCGTCTGAAAGAAGAAGGCGCAGATGAACTGCTGACAAATTGTCAGCAGTTGAAAATGACGGCAACAGATGGAAAAAAGCGTAAAACTGACGTTGCCAACACCGAACAGCTCCTACGTATCATCCAGTCCATTCCGTCTCCGAAAGCTGAACCGTTCAAGGCATGGCTGGCAATGGTGGGCAAGGAACGCATCGAGGAAACCATTGACCCGGAGCGGGCCATTGACCGTGCGCTTGATACCTATTTGAAAAAAGGCTACTCGGAAGAATGGATTCACCAGCGGCTTTTGGCAATACGCATCCGCAACGAACTGACGGATGAATGGAAGAAGCGCGGGGTGCAAAAAGGCAAGGAGTACGCCATCCTGACCGATGAAATTTCCCGCGCATGGTCCGGCATGACCACGGGGCAGTACAAGCGGCTGAAAGGTCTGACAAAAGAAAATCTCCGGGACAATATGACTGATTTGGAACTTGTGCTGACCATGCTGGCGGAAGCATCTACCACGGATATTTCCAAGACCGCAAAACCGCAGACTTTCGCAGAGAACAAACAGGTTGCCAAGCAGGGCGGCGAAGTCGCCGGAATTGCTCGCAAAGCACTGGAAGCTCGTACAGGCAAGCCCGTTATCACGGAAAAGAATGCGGTTGACTTCCAGCAGCTTGTGACCGACATTGTAGAAGATGCCGCCGAACTGCCGGAAAATCCCACCGAGAAAAAAGATAAAGACTGATACATGAAAATAGCCGGACACAGCAGCCACAAGGCTACCGTGTCCGGCTATTTCTGTGTTGCCAATGGCACATTACTTTTGCTGAAAATAATGCGCCATTGGCAAGATGGCGGTATCACTCACCCACAAAATCAAACCTCTGTCCGTCAAAGTCAGCGTCAGTCATACGCTCCAACTTTGCAATGGTACCGTTTGCCATCCGCCGCATTTCCGTGTCCATATCCGGCCGAGCGGCCAGCATCCGCGCCATCGTCCGGCGGCGGTCAGAAGTGTGGTATATACAAATCAAATTTTCTTCTTCCACGCTGAAATTCATGGTCAGACCTCCAATTCCTTTGTCTTTTCTCGTGGCTGCGTTTGCTTGCTCTGTTCCTTTTTTGCGGCATCCAGCTGTGCCCGGATGGACGGCTTTTTCGATTTGGCCGTTCGGGATTTTTTTGCTTTCGGCGCCTTTTCCTCGGCTTTGACTGCGGCGGCAAGGTCTGTCAGAGAAATTTGTTCTCCGGCTTTTGCTTTTGCCTCCAATTCGCCCAGAGATGGTGCATTGTTCAGCACGCCATCAATCATATTTTCGTTTTGTTCGGTGGAAAGTTCTGCAGTGCGCAGCGGATTTTCCCGCAAGAACTCCGGCACCTGCTGGAAGCCCACACTGTCGCAGTAGTGGGCGGTGTCCTGCCCATTCTGGTGCAGCACCACCACATCCGAAACAGACAGCGAGTGTCCCTTGAAATCTGCCGGATAGTCAACATTGAATATGCGGTAGATGTCCTCCAACGTGGTGCCAACAGTCAGCGGCGCGGTGTATACTTCCGTATAGTTGGCCTTATCCACGGTCAAACCGGCAGCCTGCAGGCGGTCGTAGGGCTCAAAACGGTAATCGCGGGTGGAATCTTCATTGCGCAGCTGGTAGATGGAAAAGCTGTCCTGCTGCGGTGCCTCAAAACCTGCCGCCGCGTATTCCTCTACGGTCATTCCGGCAGCGGCCGCTTCCTGCGCGATCTCGGCCTGCACCTGTGCCTCGTAGTCCTGCAAGCTCTGGTCGAAGTCGGCCAACTTGGGCGGTTCCGGCAAGTCATACCGGCCTTGGTTGAGCATTGGGCGGCAGTCCTGCACATAGGCCACGACTGCATTGTAATAGGCCGTTTGTTCCGGCGAAATGTTCTGTCCCTCCCGCAAAGCGGCGGTAGCCGTCTGCTCCATAGCGGAAAGATTGCAATGCTGTTTGAGGTACGGGATAAACTCGGTCAGCACCATTTCGCGTTCTGCCTTGTCCTGCTCCCACGCTTCCGGGCCTTTGTTGTGCAGAACAAAATTTTTCCAGTTCTCGTCCTTGGCATAGTATTTGTGGTAGTTCTGGATATGCTGAACCAAAGAACCCTCTCCGTCACCGAAATCCTGCCGCCCCTCGTAGTTGTCGGGCTGACCATTCAGGGTAAAATCAATACGGAATGCAGTCTTGTCGTACCAGCCGCCCGTGTAGCCGTCCTTTTCCCGGTCCGTGTGTTGGGCGGTGTCCAATTCTTCAAAGGCGCGGTTTGCCACGGACAGCGGCATGATTTCGCCGTCCTGCAGCTTGTCACTTTCGCTCCAAAGAATTGTGACCGTAGGCTCTGCGGCGGAGTCTGGAATTTTAATGGGCGCGGGAATTTCGTTTGCCTTTTCTGCGGCCTCTTGGAACGCTGCCAGCTTGTCGCCCAACAAAACTTCCGACACCTTGACTGTCTGCCCCAGCAGAGCAAGAGCTTCCTCTCCGGCATCCGGCAGGGTCAGACCGGGTGCGTCCAGTTGGCCGCCGTCCAGAGCCTTATTATCCGGGCCATACAGGGTGTAGTCATAGCCGGAATCGCAGGTCTGGATGAACAGCGTATTGCCGTTGTCCAGTGCAAATGCAGCCTCCTGTGCAGTGGAAAGTTCTGTTTCCCGCTGCTGGCGCAGTTCTGCCAGATGTTCGTCCAGTGCGGAGATCAGTTCATGGGCCGTATTGCGGATAATTTCCAGAGAGGCTTTCAACTCGGCCAGTTCCCGGCCCGAACTCCACCCGGCCACATAACCAAAGGAATACTCGGATGTGTCCAGCCCGTAGTGCTGGCAGACTGCATAAGCTACGCTTTCGGCCTGCACCTCGCGGGTGCGGCTGTCCGGGCGGTTGGTCTGTTCCGGGTCGGTGGGGTCGATGGCGTGAAGTTTGGCGTGGGCAATTTCATGGATAGCCGTCTTGATGGTCTGTAACTGGCTCATGCCCTCTTGGATGGCAATGCGGTTGTCAAGCAGGTGGAAATAACCGTGCGCCCCGCCCTCAATGTCCTCAAACCCGATGGGCACCGGGGAAGCTTGCTCCAACGCTTTGAAAAAATCTTGATAGTCCTGCACGCTGCCGGACAGTTCATTCACTGCGATAGATGGCAGCGGTTCGCCCTCGGTCTGGCTGACATCGAACACGGAAACCACCTTAAAGGCCGGAATCTGCACCGTTTTTTCTTCCGTCAGCGGCTTGCCGTCCTTGTCCAGAATCGGCTTGCCCTGTTCGTCCAGCTTTTCCATCTTCTGCTTGACCTTGTACGGCGCAGGAGCAAGGATTTTGATGCCTTTTTCGCCTTTCTTTACGGTGCGGTGGAACGTGTCTTTCCACTTGTTGAAGCCCGCCACCAGTTGGCCGCCCTGCATGGCGATCAGCAAGGTGTTGTTGAAGCTGTAATTGTGGAATTTCGCCATCGTGGTGAGGTAGGCTTTGTAGCGGTCGCTGTCGAACAGCTCTTGAATCCCTGTTTCCAGCCGGTCCGTAATTTCTTTCATCCGTTCCGCGCTGTCTTTGCCGTTCAGGATGATGGGGATAACTTTCTGCGGTTCCGTTTCAGGCTGAACAGGCGGCGGGATGTTGGCCGCATCCCGCAGAACTTCCGGCGCGGGAAAGGACAGCACCCGGTATTCCTCCGGCACGGGCTGGCGCTCGTGGACTTTCTGCCACTCGTCCCCGCTTTTGACAAGGTATCCGTACTGGGTGAACGCACCCTGTTCCTGCTGAGCCACATACCGGCCAAACTGTGCCGTGTCGATGCCGCCTTTCCATTCTTCCGGCATATCCACCATGCCGGAGCGATTCAGGTAGTAATCTCCTAGCTGGGCAGGCCCGTGCACATCCGGCAGATGCACATAGTAGTCCACGTTTTCGGGAAAGTCGGTGATTCTCCCGATGCTGAAAAGCTCACTCTGCGGGGCTTGCAGGGCGGCGTTCAGCTCTGCGCGTTCCCCCGCAGAAAGCGTTTCCAGCTGTGCGGCCAGAAAGTTCAGCGCGTCCACATTGGATGCCAGTACCATGTTGTAGGGAATCGCAAAACGCTTTTCTTCCTCGGCAAAGTAGCCGGAAATGAAAAGGCCCTGCGGATTATCGGACGAAATGCCGATTTGCCGCAGGGCCGCTTGTACCTGTTCGGTTGTAGTGGGCAGGTCCAGCCAGACGCCATCCCTGCCTTGCTGCTGCCGATTTTGCAGCTGGATGGAAAATAATTCGCTCATTTGGTCACACTCCTTTTTTGCTATCCTACGGATAGAGAGAGCCGGTTATGGCAAAATGAATGCTTCACCTTACCATAACCGGCCCTCGTATTTTTGCCTTACTCTTTGCGCTCTACCCGGTAATTGACGTACTTGCCTCCCGTATCTGCCAGAAGCACCGTTGCATCATAGGTTTTGCCTGTCTTTTCGGAATAGAGGCCCTTGACCTTTGCCTTACCGTTTTTGAGCAGAGCAGCGGCGATCTTCGGTGTGAACGCCTTTTTGCGCTGCTCAAAGAAGCGGTCATTCTTCCACATCACGAACTGACAGCTACGATTCCCGCAGTAGAAGTTTTTCTTGCCCTCATAGACGTTTTCACTGCACCGGGGACACTTGCCGATAATAACCCGTTCCGACTGGAACAGGTTTTGCTTGTCCGCGCTGATGCAGGAGTAGGTCTTGACCAGCTGACGCACCTGCGCTTCAATTTCGGCCATGAACTCGTCCGGGTCTGCATTGCCCTTGGCAATCTCGGTCAGACGGTTTTCCCATTCAGCGGTCAGGGCGGGAGAGGTCAGGCTTTCCGGCAGAACCACCGCCAGATTGATGCCGTCCTTGGTGGGGACAAGCTGTTTGCCCTTGCGCTGCACAAAGCCCATTTGCACCAGCTTTTCCAGAATCGCGGCACGGGTGGCGGGAGTACCCAGTCCCTTGCGCTCTGCTTCCTCTGGCATATCCTCGGCCCCGGCCCGCTCCATTGCTGACAGGAGCGTATCTTCGGTGTAGGCTTTCGGCGGGGATGTGAAGTGTTCCGATACGGTAGAAGTTACGCGGAAACTCTGCCCCTCGGCCATTTCTGGCAGGGTGTTCAGGCTTTCCGCTTCTTCTTTGCCGTCTGCTTTCATGGTGGAGCGGAACCGTTGGTCGATCTCTTTCCAGCCGGGGACAAGCACGGTCTTTCCCTTG
>OLRN01000739.1_pt1 | contig 21791 bp, 20 predicted proteins | sample 1673001 | NCBI WGS metagenome assembly OLRN01 (sample SAMEA3136745, study PRJEB25190) | human gut metagenome | biome: human gut; feature: human-associated habitat; material: faeces | place: Austria | collected 2013 | reverse complement strand
ATTCTATGTTTAATTTTAATTTATCGGTAAAAATTTACCGAAGTATTGATTATATTACAACTAGATTACAGACAACGGATATACACAGGAATATAAAACTGAATATACATACAAAATCATGGCATTTTTATTCATTAAAATATATATGTTAAACTCTCTAAGAATAAATTATTTGAATACAACAAACAGCCAGGTAATAAATTCGCGAGTATTCACATATCCATGCAAACATATTGAATAACAGCGCATCATACCATTCAATTCATATTATTAACAAATTATTGTTACACATAAAAGGACTTTCCATCATGTAACAAGGCCTATTCCGGCATCCAAACAAGGCCATACGAATATGCAAAAACGCCTTTATAAAAGTACCAAAATAGCTTTCCGATACTCACATAACGAATAAAACGATATATAAAACAACATAAAGCCCCAAAATCATCATGAATAAATAATGGTATAATATTCTATTTCATAAACTTCAGATGTTGAAACTTTTTTACCACCGGGCAATGCATATTTACACATCTCTAGGTATAAACATATTGCACCGTCAATACTGGAAATAAACCAACTATTATAACTTCCTGTTTTTGAATAAAAATAAAAAAGCGGAAGATATTTAATATCTCTTCCGCTCATATCAGATTGATCAGTTGACTTCCTCAACCACGGTTTTCACACCTTTTATCTTCTCACCATTTGCCATACGTAGCACCTGTCTTAACTTTGAACGCTCTACTGCTACATATGAATAACGGTCCTTTATGTCAATCCTGCCGATGTCGGCTGCTTTAAGCCCGGCTTTCTTACACAAAAAACCAACAATATCGCCCTTACTGATTTTGCTCTGTTTTCCTTTCCCTATATATACTGTAGCATTTTTAGGCTGCGCCACAGGCAACAGTACATCAGGAATCTCAAATACATCCATATCGCATTCCACGTAATCGGGACGTTTCTCTGACGGACTCAATAAAAAGAAAGCTCTGCCATGAGCGTCCCATCGTGCCGTACGTCCCGTGCGATGAATATAATTATCTTCAGTTTCCGGAAGATGATAGTGTATAATATTCTCAACAAACGGTATATCAAGACCACGTGATGCAAGATCTGTACTCACAAGCACATTGGCAGATCCATTTGAAAATTTATATATAGCATCCTCACGTTCACGCTGATCCAAACCACCATGATATGCACTCGTGACAAATCCAAGACTACGCAGATAAGCATCTACACGCTCCACGCTTTCACGATAGTTCACAAATACAATACTGCTTTGGTTACCGAAAGTCCTCAACAGCGAGGACAACGTCTCTAATTTATCTTTTACAGGAACAGCAACCTTATATATTTTCAACCGTTCTGCTACAATGTCGGCACCGTCTAAATAATCAAGACGCACCATACGTCTCATATTCACAAAATGAGGTATTGAATCAATATCCGTAGCAGAAAGAAGGATACGTTTCCCAACATTCGGCAACTTACCCATTATGGCACTCATCTCATCAGCGAATCCCATCTCAAGACATTTGTCAAACTCATCGATAACAACATATCTAATGCCATCAGAAGAGATATTATGCTTATCAAGATGATCATTAAGACGTCCCGGAGTAGCAAATACAATATGCGGACAAACTTGCCGTAGAGTCCGGTGTTCTTCCATAGCCATCCGGCCTCCATAACATGCACAACATCGCAATCCGGTCTTCATATCATTCAATACATTAGCCGACTGCAGCGCAAGTTCTCGTCCTGGCACAATGACAACGCACTGCACATGATCATCCATCTGATTTACCATCTGCACAATAGGCAAAAGATAAGCCAGAGTCTTTCCTGAACCAGTCGGAGACAAAATTACCACATCATTATCTCCATTCATTATGGCCTCACCTGCTGCTTTCTGCATATCGCTCAAAGAATCCACCCCGAGCCTTTTCAAAAAATCATTTATTATCATCCGTCTTCAATAATGCGTCTATTTCCTCAAATTCCTTTCCCATGTTAAGGTTAAGATATATCGTATACAACGGCATTCCCCACTTTCCTGTCTGGTCCGGCGCAAGAGCCCTATAACGTTCGAGATATGGCATTGCACTCTTATACAAAATCCTCAGCCGTAACTTCTGCTTGCGGGACATAAGCGTATTGGAATCTATTCTCACAGCTTGATTGAAATATGCCAGTCCGGCATTGAGATAGGCGTCCGCCAATGTATCATTGCGTGCTATAAGATCATCGCTTATGTTTATACATTCATCATAACGTCCTATATTGAGCAGAACAGTACTCTTTGCATACAGAAAAACTCCGTTGGTACTGTCTACCTCCAAAGCTTTGTCACATAACATAAGAGCATTCCTCATGTCATCACTTTTATAGTACAAGTCAAACAGTCGTGGGAAAAAATACATAGACTTGGGATATTTATCAAATCCCGTCAATAATAATGACTTATACTTGGCAGTATCCGCTTGTTGCTTATATGTTTCTGCAAGATACTGATATAAGAATTTCTGTTTTGCAGTATCCTTCATTGCAAGGTCTGCATACTTCAATGTTTTTCCTGCATCATTTTGTTTGAAACCACTATACACTGCCATATAAGCGGCACGTGGAATGATAGTGTCGCGATTCTCATAATCATATCCCGAAAAAAGCGGTTGATTCTTGCAATCTATATACGTTTCAAAAAAATCATATGCCTGCTTAAAATCATGTTTTCTTGCAAAGAACAGACCACCATTATACAGATTCGGACGATATGTATTGAGAAAAGCGGAATGTTTCTTGCGATATTTCAAAACAATACGTCCACGCTTGTTCGGTTCAATGTTCACAGAATCAAAACTTTCCAGAACCTGAAACATTCTGCGTGTAGCATTGAACAAAACTGCGGTATCATACTGATTCTTCAGATACAACTGTTCATTACCCTGATCATATTGTTTCTTTATGGCATCAAAAAGTACCAACCATATTTTCTCGTTCTTACGATTCGCTGAATCTTTGAGTAAATTACGCATCGATTCTTCCGCTTTGGCAAGTTCATTCCCCGCCTTCACCCATTCCTTGGCCTGTGATATCTCCTTTCTCTGAGAATAAATGCCAATAGGAATAAAAAAGAAGAATATGAATAATACGAATTTATTTACCATAGCCATAAACATAAATAATTATCTACGATACCGCGCAAACAAGAAAACAGATATTAGGGCAATATACCCTTTATAATTATATTTTATCCTCTACGATAAAATCTCGTAGAGGATAAAATAGCGTTTATCATTTCACCAAAGCCTCCATCTCCTTGGTACGACTATCGTCTGCACCATAAAGATTATAATAGCATTGGTACAACGGATAACTCCAGTTCGCTTCCTTACGATTCGGATCCAAAGAACGTGCTTTTTCCAAATATCCTAAAGACTCTACCAAGAGAGCTTTCTGCTCAGCAGGTGTTGCAAGCGTTGCTGCCTTTGAATTCATCGAATATCCCAAATATGTAAACACAATAGCCTGCTTGTCATCCAGTTCAACAGACTTTTTCAGTGAAGCAATTGCCTCGTCCCACTTTTCTGCATTCATCTCATTCTGACCTTTCATTGCCCAAATATTGGCATTGTTTGGTTCTACAGAAAGACGCTCGCTGATAAGAGAAAGCTGCTGCTGATCCATTCCAAGACCACCATACAGAGTTACGAGTGAATTGAACACCTGAGCATCCTTATTTGTAGCATAAAGAGTTTCTACTTCTTTAAGACACTTCAAAGAATCCTCTTTTGTCTTCAAACCTTGCTGCATGAGATACATCTTCAAACCAAGGGCCTCCTTATATGATGCAGTATCCTTAAGGGCAATATCACAATATTTGTTTGCATTCTCAAGATTGTTTGCCTGGAAAGAATATACAGCAGCAACACGTGCTACCTCACCAAGCCACAAGTCTGGCTCCTTTGTCTTATCAACTTCTGCGAAAAGTGGTGCGTTGGCACTTTCCACATACATTGCATAGTTATTCAATGCAGCTGTCTGGTCACCTTTTTCCGCAGCATACTGACCACCATTTATCAGATGTGTACGGAGACGGTAAAGTTTCTCTTGGTTTGACTTATGAAATTTCGGAGACACTTTGCCTTTTGCATTCGGCATATTGTCATATTTGTCACACTCAATTCCATTCTTCATCGCATTATAAGCAGCATTGAAAAGTCCCAATGTGTCATAAGGTTCCGGATTACCTTGCTGCATCTGCACCACAAGCTGATTGGTGTTGATTGTGCTCTCTTCCTTTGAAACCTTTTCCATTGCCAGCTCTACAAGCTTGTTATAAGCTTTGGCTTTCTGGTCATTTTCCAATGACGAAAGGTTGGCATTCAGAAGGTTTTCTGCTTCAGTGTAATCCTTGGATTTCATTATGCTTTTAAAAGCATCACCTTGAGCAAAAGCTGAAGTGGCAGCTACTACCAATACAGCCGAAATTACTAGCTTCTTCATAATTGCATTATTTTAAAGTTATTGTATATTCATCATTCTTTATCTGTCTCATTTTCTGATGTTGCTACAGAAGTAATATCCTCCGCAATATCATCCTGTTTTTGTGTCCACTGAGCACGGCTTTCTTCTTCTACAGTTGCCTCAAGCTCGCTGCTCATTACTTTACATACACTGGCAATAACATCATTCTTCTTTGACAGGTTGATTAATCTTACTCCCTGTGTAGCGCGTCCCATAACTCTACATTCTGCCACAGACAATCGAATGGCAATACCACTCTTATTGATTATCATCAAATCATTGCTGTCTGTAACATTCTTGATTGCCACAAGCCGACCGGTCTTATCTGTTATACTAAGAGTCTTGACACCCTTTCCACCACGATTGGTAACACGATAGTCATTAACCTGCGAACGCTTGCCATATCCGTTTTCACTTACAACCATAACAGTCTCAGTTTCAGGATTATTTACAACAATCATTCCTATGACTTCATCATCGCCATCGTCCAGACGCATACCTCTTACACCAGTAGCCACACGTCCCATGGTACGGATCGAATTCTCATCAAATCTTACAGCACGACCGTTACGATTTGCCATGATAAGTTCATTTCTACCATTAGTCAAACGAACGTCAACAACTTCGTCATCCTCAGCTATGTTAATTGCGATAACACCATTCGTTCGTGGACGCGAATACGCTTCAAGACATGTTTTCTTTACTGTTCCATGTTTTGTAGCAAATACCACATAATGGGTCTTCACGAAATTCTCATCATCAAGTCCACGCAAACGCAACAATGCATTGACAGAATCATCGCTCTCAATATTAAGCATATTCTGAATGGCACGTCCTTTGAAATTCTTATCACCTTCTGGAATTTCATAACATTTAAGCCAATAACAACGTCCTTTCCTTGTAAAGAACAGCATTGTCTGATGCATTGTAGCTGGATATATGTATTCTGTAAAATCCTGCTCCCTTGTGCGGGCCCCCTTAAATCCGACTCCGCCACGCGCCTGCTCCCTGAATTCGCTTAGCGGCGTACGTTTGATATATCCGAGATGACTTACAGTAATTACAACCGGATCATTCGGATAGAAATCCTCTGCATTGAATTCATGCTCATAAGGCTTTATCTCAGTGCGTCTCGGATCATTATATTTTTCCTTTACTTCAAGAAGTTCATCTTTCATAACCTTCTTGCACAACTCCGGATCATCCAATATTGACTGCAGATAAGAAATCTGACGCAACAATTCATCATATTCTGCATGGAGTTGCTCAACTCGCAATCCTGTAAGCTGTGAAAGTCGCATATCAACAATGGCCTTTGACTGCAACTCATCCAAATCGAATCTCTTTTCGAGATTGCGCTGCGCATCAGAAGGAGTTTTGCTCGCACGTATTATACGCACTACTTCATCTACATTGTCACAAGCAATGATCAGACCTTTTATTATATGAGCACGTTCCTCGGCCTTAGTAAGATCAAAACGTGTACGACGTATTGTGACATCATGACGATGTTCCACGAAATACCTCACACAGTCTTTCAGTGACAAGAGACGCGGACGTCCCTTTACCAATGCAATGCAATTGACTGAGAATGAGCTTTGCATAGCGGTCATCTTATACAATTTATTTAAGATAACATTCGCATTTGCATCTCTTTTCACATCAACAACGATGCGCATTCCCTGACGACCAGATTCATCGTTCACATTTGATATGCCATCAATCTTGCCTTCCTTTACAAGTTCTGCAATATTCTCAACCAGCTGAGCCTTATTAACTCCGTACGGAAGTTCCGTCACGACAATTTTGTCATGCGAATCATCACTTTCTATTTCAGATTTGGCTCTCAACATAATTCGTCCACGCCCTGTCTCATATGCATCTTTCACACCCTGCAGACCGTAGATATATGCTCCTGTTGGAAAATCCGGAGCCTTTATATATTGCATAAGCCCATCCGTATCAATATCCGGATTATCAATATATGCACAGCAACCGTCAACGACCTCGCCTAAATTATGAGTCGGAATATTTGTTGCCATACCCACAGCAATGCCGTTTCCTCCATTAACCAACAAGTTAGGTATTTTAGTTGGCATAACAGTAGGTTCCTGCAATGTATCATCGAAGTTGTTGGTCATGTCAACGGTATTCTTCTCCAGATCGTCCATCACATGCTCACCCATCTTCGACAGGCGGCACTCGGTATAACGCATCGCAGCTGCAGAATCACCGTCTATAGAACCAAAATTACCTTGTCCATCCACCAGAGTATAACGCATATTCCAGTCTTGGCCCATTCGGACAATGGCGCCATATACAGAACTGTCACCATGAGGATGATATTTTCCCAACACCTCACCAACAACACGTGCACATTTTTTATATGGATTGTTACTTGTATTTCCAATACCAAGCATACCATATAATATACGTCTGTGAACTGGCTTAAAACCATCTCGTACATCAGGAAGGGCACGAGCAACAATTACCGACATACTATAGTCGATATACGAAGACTTCATTTCCTCCTCAATGTTTATCTTCAAAATCCGATCTTGATCAATTGTCTGATTTTCATCCATTTTTATATATCTTGTTTTTTATTTCGAGACACATATTTTAGCCTCAAATTTACGCTAAGGCCATTATTTTTCGTTCTCACGAGTTTTTAATATATTTTCAAAATGTAAAATTACAAAAAAAAGACGACCCGATAAAACTTTTAAAAACCAAACGAAGCAAAATTAAGTATAATTAGCTTATAAAAATAGCACACATCATCCAACACACTTACACATAACACAACAATAATACCACAACGCCAAACATATAAAAAACAACATATCCATAAGAGCAAAAGAATACTGTTCGAAAATATATAATCAACCTTAACTTAAAAAGAATATAAAAAACATCCCGAAATGAAAACACCAGCACACACACGATACATCACAACAATAAGCCCCCAAACGCAATCATATCAACACAACCAAACATAACTACTCTAGAATAAGGTCCAGCAGAAATTTCCACGAAGACGGACCTCCGCAAAAAAGGCGGCGGATTCAGACTCGCGCCGGCGTGACATATCTTCCGCCTGAAGAAGAAGAAAAAAACCCTACACTTTCAGATTTTGAGTATCATGCGCTTTTTTCGCCCGAGTTTTCAATTCTACCCCAAAAATCCAGCGCGAATTTGCGCGCACACAATCCTTAGGACGCAAATTCGCGAAATGCGAGAGATTACTCTAAGATGCTGTATGCCAAGCACTTGCGTCTGACAGCGCTTCTTTCAGCTTGTAAAAAGTACCGTTTCAGCATACGATAAAATCCATTTCATAGGCTAAAACACACCATATCACACCACGATATGGGCGCAATCGGACCCTAAAACTGACGTAATCAGGATGTAATACGTCCTATTCCAAACTACACTACAGAATATATTAAGGGGCCATATGGAATGAAAAAGTCCTCACAATTCCCGATTTAACATTTCTTCACACCTCTTTCATGATTTTATTTTGTCAAGAAAAAGTCAAGAAAATCTGTAAGTCCAACATCCGAGTTTTCTGTAAAAACACCGATATTGTACACAAGAGAAGACACGGAGGGTATATACTTATACCCATAGATAATTCATCGAATACAGCTCTGTATTGCCTCATCATCACACAAGGAAACGACAGCCACAGCTTATGCGACCATGTCTCGTCATAAAATCTCCCGACATATCATTACACAACAGACTAAAACCACCCCACCAAAATTCCACTGAGACAAGAATCGAATTAACCCATAAACAATAAAAAGGGGGCGCACCATATTCTGATGCACCCCTTTTTATCATATATTAAGTGTGATTTATTTCTTGAAATAGTCCTTTACATCCTCATTCGGGATCATACGCTCATCGAAAATATAAGCACCCGTCTTAGGACTCTTAACCATCTTTATAACTTTTGTATACGCACGACCATCCGTAGATCCTTCATGGAGGGTTGCGACCGCTTTCTTTGCCATATCTTAATTCAATTATTATTTTATCTCCTTGTGAAGAGTCATCTTCTTCAAGATAGGATTATACTTCATTAATTCCATACGGTCTGGAGTATTCTTGCGGTTTTTGGTAGTCACATAACGACTTGTTCCCGGCATACCGCTTTCCTTCATCTCGGTACATTCAAGTATAACCTGAACTCTATTACCTTTAGCTTTCTTTGATGCCATCTGATTAATCTCCTATAACTTTTATGTCACTCCAGTCACAATATCCCTTAGAAACCGCCTGCTTAAGAGCAGCGTCAAGCCCAACCTTATTAATAAGACGCAGACCTGCTGCGCTAATCTTCAAGCTGATCCAGCAGTTCTCTTCTACATAGTAGAATTTCTTCTTAAATAAGTTTACATCAAAAGTACGTTTTGTACGGTGCTTTGAATGTGAAACATTATTTCCTATCTGGGCTTTTTTCCCTGTAATCTGACAAATTTTCGACATTACTAATTTGCTTTTTTATATTCCTTTTGATACCTATTCCAAACAGCTTGCAAAATTATTATTTTTTTTGTAATAAGCCAAACATTTACTTAAATAAAAAAAATATTTAAGTTATTTTTTCATTTTGGCCATAAAATATCATGCATTGCATCGCAAATAGGGGCCAAAAGATTTATCAATCCTTAACTTCAAGCAGCTCTTTATTATCTTCCATATATTTCAGAAATAACTGAAGAGCTTTACTTGTTGCAATCGCAAGATTTATATCACGACCATAGTCCTCCTCCAATTTCATCGTAACAATATTATCTTTGTTACCACAAGCAATCCATATTGTTCCGACTGGGATATCATGCGTTCCGCCTCCAGGACCGGCAACACCGGTTGTTGATATTGCGAAATCAACATTCAATGTCTTTATCGCCCCCTTAACCATTGCTATCGCAACATCTTCACAAACCGCAGTCTTTTCTTCTAACAACTGAGAATCGACACCCAACACATTTTCCTTTACATCGTTCGTATAAGAAATAATTCCACCTTTAAAATAAGCAGAAGCTCCTGGTACTGATATTATCGCTTCAGCAATACGTCCACCTGTACAACTTTCGGCTGTACCTAATGTCAACCCAGACTCATAAAGATATTGTTGAATCTCTCTGCTCAATACTTTTTTTTCGAATTCCATAATATGTTATTTATTGAAATGTTACTTTACTGAATGCAGGTTTATCTATTGAACAAAATTCCTTATCTAAATATTTATAATATCCGACAATTCCTATCATTGCAGCATTATCTGTCGTATAGCTGAACTTCGGTATATATATATTCCAACCATATTTTTTTGCATGCTCATGAAAAGCATTTCTTAATCCATTGTTTGCCGACACTCCACCAGCCACTGCGACATGTTTAATTCCTGTCTCTTTAACTGCCATACGCAGTTTTTTCATCAGAATGTCCACAATAGTATATTCCAAACTAGCAGCAAGATCTTCTTTGTTTTTCTCAATGAACTCAGGGTCTTCCGCAATCCACTTTTTCAAACTATAAAGGAAAGAAGTCTTCAATCCACTAAAACTATAATCCATACCTTTTATATGAGGTTCGGAAAATTTGTATGCCATAGGATTTCCTTTTCGTGCCAGCCTGTCAATAATTGGACCTCCAGGATATCCCAGTCCCATAACTTTTGAACATTTATCGATAGCTTCTCCTGCAGCGTCATCTATTGTCTGGCCAAGAACCTCCATATCATTATATGCATTGACTTTTACAATCTGAGAATTTCCGCCACTTACAAGCAAACACAAAAACGGAAATGGAGGATGTGTTTCGTCTTGAGGGTTTTCTTTAATGAAATGCGCCATTACGTGTCCCTGCAGATGATTGACATCGATAAGAGGGATTCCCAAACTGCGGGCCAGACCTTTTGTAAAACTTACCCCAACAAGCAATGATCCCATAAGACCCGGTCCACGCGTAAACGCTATGGCAGACAACTGCTCTTTTGATATACCTGCTCTCACCAACGCTTGATTAACAACAGGTACAACATTTTGCAGATGGGCTCTCGAGGCAAGCTCAGGAACCACTCCCCCATATTCTTCATGAACACTTTGCGATGCCGTAACATTGCTCAACAATACATCATTACATAAAACGGCCGCAGATGTATCATCACAACTACTCTCTATACCTAATATATAAATATCATTATTCATGATCCTAAATTCTTATTTTGTTAAGATTTCCACTCCATGTTCTGTCATAACAAACGTATGTTCCCACTGTGCACTTGGCAACTCATCACCAGTTATGACTTCCCATCCATATTCATCATCCGCATCAATAAAAACTTTCCATGTACCCATATTTACCATTGGTTCTATGGTAAATACCATTCCCGGCACAAGCAACATCCCCTGGCCGATATGACCAACATGCATCACATCCGGCTTTTCGTGAAACTTCAATCCCACACCATGACCGCACAGATCTCGTACAATTCCATAATGATACTTATCTGCATGTTTCTTTATGGCGTGGCCGATATCTCCTACAAATCCATATGGCTTTGCTGCCTCTGCTCCTATCTCAAGACATTCTTTTGCAACACGTACCAATTGTTCTTTTTCAGGTGTAGTCTTTCCTATTATAAACATTCGAGAAGCATCTGCATAATATCCATCGTATATTGTTGTAAAGTCAACATTTACGATATCACCCTCCTGAAGTATATCTTCCTCTTTAGGAATACCATGACATACAACTTCATTAATACTGGTGCACACACTTTTAGGAAAGCCTTCATATCCTAAACAAGCAGGAATTCCTCCATGAGATACACAATAATCATAGCATATCTTATCTATCTCCAAGGTACTCATCCCTGCATGTATATTTTTGGCCACTTCATCCAGAACTCCTGTGTTTATTACTCCACTTCTACGGATACCTTCTATTTGTTCAGGAGTCTTTATCAAATCTCTTGACGGCACCTCCTTGCCTTTACTTTCCCAATACATCACTTTCTTATCAAGTTCTGTGGGTTCTTGTCCAGGCAAACAATGCCATATTTTTTTCTTACCAAATACCATACCTATTACAATTATTATTCGAACAAACTCAGTCTATTTTTTCTTGCATCATCAATAGTCATATTAACGCGTTTATTATGACCATCATAATCCGTGCGCATTTTCATATATTTATCATCAATGCTCTTTATAAAAGCCTCTCTTTTCTCCTCATTCAAAAAATTCGACACATATACAGGATTTTGAGAAGCATCATGCACCCATATAACCGGACCTTTATATATCGGAGATATTTTTATTGCGACATACAACTCATTTGTTGCTGCCCCACCTATCATAAGCGGTATTTTTATGTCATATTTGTTCAATTCATTTACGACATTCTGCATTTCTTCGAGACTTGGTGTAATTAATCCACTCAAACCTATTGCATCAACATTCTCCTCCATTGCTTTTTGGGCTATCTGTTCTGCAGGGACCATAACCCCCAAATCAACTACATCATAATTATTACATGTCAAAACCAAAGAAACGATATTTTTACCAATGTCGTGAACATCACCCTTAACAGTCGCCAATAAAACCTTTCCTGATTTTTTCGTTTGTCCGGAACTGTTCATCTCAATATAAGGGCGTAAAACAGAAACTGCCTTTTTCATTGTCCGGGCAGTTTTTATAACCTGAGGAAGAAACATCTTACCACTTGCAAACAGTTCTCCTACAACATTCATACCTTCCAATAACGGCCCCTCAATTATATTAATTGCCTTACCGTATATACCCATCGCCTCATTCAGGTCTTCCTCAAGGAAATCAGAAACACCCTTTGTCATAGCATATACCAGACGAGAGCGGACATCTCCGCTTCTCCATTCCGGAATTAATGTCTCTTTCTCATGACCACAAGTATACGGCCTCACAACATTTACCTCAGACAGCGCTTCAGCCAACTTTATCAATTTATCTGCAGCTCCCTCACACCGGTTCAAAACAACATCTTCCAATACCGTTATATGTTCTGGCAAGATGTCTGAATACGTAACATTAGTTGCCGGATTCAAGATTCCCAAATCCAGCCCATTATCTATGGCATGATACAAAAACACAGCATGCATAGCCTCCCTTATATAATTGTTTCCGCGGAAAGAAAACGAGAGATTACTTATTCCACCACAGACATGACTTTCTGGCAAATTTTCACGTATCCATCGCGTGGCTTTTATAAAATCAACAGCATAATTATCATGCTCGGACATTCCGGTACCAATTGTAAGAACATTTGGATCAAATATGATATCAGAAGGAGACATCTTCACTTTATCTACAAGCAAATGATAAGCACGCGCAGCAATCTCAATTTTACGGTTATAGTCAGTGGCTTGGCCTTGTTCATCAAAGCACATAACAATGACAGCTGCACCATATTTCTTAACCTCATTTGCCCGGCAGATAAAATTATCTTCACCGTCTTTCAAGGAAATAGAATTGACAATACTTTTACCTTGGACACACTTCAATCCAGCCCTTATAACATCCCAATTAGAAGAATCTATCATAACTGGCACCTTTGCGATATCTGGCTCTGTTGCTATCAGATTGAGAAATGTAGTCATTTCCACAGGCGCATCCAACAATGCATCATCCATATTGACATCAATCACAAGAGCTCCATCTGCAACCTGCTTTCTTGCAATACCCAAGGCTTCCTCATATTTCTTTTCCTTAATAAGTCGCAGAAACTTACGTGAACCTGAGACATTACAACGCTCCCCTACATTGATAAATTTAACCTCACTGGTCAACTCCAATTTATCCAAACCACTTAACTGAAGATTTTGACAAATCGGACATGGAAGATGTGGTTTCTTTCCTTCTACTACAGAAACAAGTTTTGCTATATATTCATCTGTGGTGCCACAGCATCCACCAACAATATTCACAACTCCATCATTCACCAACTCGGAAATCTCCAAAGCCATGGTTTCCGGTGAATCATCATAATGCCCGAAACTATCTGGGATTCCCGCATTAGGATAAACGCTTATATAATGAGATGAGTGTCTTGCCAGATCACGTACATAGGGCTTCATCTGCTTTGCACCAAATGAACAATTCAAGCCCACAGAAAATATAGGGAAGGTACTTATACTTGCCAAGAACGCATCAAGAGACTGTCCGCTTAAAGTCCGCCCAGCCAGATCATTGACTGTAACGCTCAACATAATTGGAAGCGACTTTGCAGTCTGTTCCATTATATTAATAGCCGCACAGATTGCAGCCTTTGCATTTAATGTATCGAATATAGTTTCTATAAGGATGGCATCCACACCGCCCTTCAGCAAAGCCCCGATCTGTTGAGAATAAGCCTCAACCAATTCGTCATACGTTATATTTCTTGCTGCAGGATTATCCGCATCCGGACTTATGGAGCAGGTTTTATTTGTAGGGCCCACTGATCCTGCAACAAATCTTGGTTTCTGTTTTGTAGAATACTTATCCGCTATTGCCCTTGCGATTCTCGCTCCTTCATAAGCCATCTCCACAGCATAATCCTGAAGATGATAATCTGCTTGCGAAACAATCTGGCTGTTAAAAGTATTGGTCGTGATTATGTCTGCTCCAGCCTCCAAATATCGTTTATGGATATCAGATATAACATCTGGGCGTGTTATATTGAGCATGTCATTATTACCTTTCATAATTCCCGGCACATTAATAAATCTATTGCCACGGAAATCATGTTCCTCAAGCGAATAGCTCTGGATCATTGTTCCCATTGCGCCATCCAACACTAGGATTCGATCTTTTATGACATTCTCTATATTCATTATCAATAATTTTTCATTGCGCGGTCCATCTCCCTGCGATCCTCTTTTTCTTTCAACGTCTGCCGCTTATCATATTCTTTTTTTCCTTTACAGAGTGCTATATCCATTTTTGCCCGTCCATTCTCATCAATAAAGACAAGTATCGGCACTATCGTAAATCCTGTTTGTTTTGTTGCACTCTGCAGTTTATATATTTCTTTTTTATTTAGTAAAAGCTTTCTATCGCGCTTACTGTCATGGTTATTGTATGAACCATAAAAATATGGCGAAATATTCATTCCCTTAACCCATATCTCCCCATTATTTATATAACAGAACGTATCAACAAGACTGGCTTTACCTAAACGTATTGATTTTATTTCCGTTCCCGTAAGGACGATTCCCGCAGTATATATATCAATAAAGAAATATTCAAATGAAGCTTTTTTATTTCTTATGTTTACAGGACTTTTCTTCCTGATAAGTTCGTCTTCCTTATTCATCTGATATACATTTTCTATTATTGTTCCACCTTTGCAAAATCACTTATATGTTCGTCCACATATATTGCAATCTGTGCAGTCCATTCTTCCTCATGTTCAATGAAGTCATCATCCAAATCATCAAAGGCAGGGAACTGCTCGAACAGTGCCATAAACTCTTCGTCACTACAATCCTTTTCCAATTTATCCTTATGCTCAAAATATAATTCTCTTCCATTATAAACAAGCTTAGACAAATCTCGAAGTCCCCACAATTTCAACACTTTTGCAAAAGGATTTTGGAAGATAAAGCCTCCATATCCATTATGGATCAACTGAACAAATCCTCCATCCATAACTTCCTCATGAAGGATGTCATATGCGAGCAAAGTTATCTGATCAACATTAAGCTCCTGCATGTTTTCAGCAGTCAATTCACCGCCTATAGAATCTTTTATAGATTTTATGAACAATGAAAGAAAACTGTCCATACCATTATTTGCCGCAGAAACAATATCTGTTTCATTTATAACAACTTCTTTCATGACGTAATTATAATTGTATAAAATACTAATCGTTATTTTGCAAAGTTACAATAAAAAAGTCAATAAAACTGAAACTGTTTATAAAAAGAACTTATAACATAGAAAAAACAACTTATTCAGCACGTTCCCATAATCCACTTATTTTACGACGGATAACTATTATATTTATAGAAGAGATCATTACAAACAGTATCACACCCAAAATTATAGAATATAATAATGAACCGTCATTGACTCCTGGAAACAAATTCATTAAAATATCCATATAATATGAACGTACGATACACACCACAATCCAAACAACAACAAGCGCAACGAAGTTCAACGAAAGGGCAAGAAGTTGGTAAGGCATCGCTATCTTTGCCGAAGAATATCCGATAAGAAGAAGATTTTCCAGTTTCGAGGCATTCTTCTGAACAAGTAAATATATACTTAATATGAGTAGGAAAAAACTCATAACAGAAATTATAAGCCCTACAGTAATAACCATGACAACAAGCAACCTAAGAAAATATGTTGTTTTGCCGGCATCAAGATTATTGTCAGAAAGATCATAGCCATTATCTTCTACATATTTTGCAAACCCATCATCTGCAGGATTTGAAACCTCTAAAATAAGTCTTGTTGCCGGCATTTCACTATCCGGCACATAACGTTTATTACTCCAATCCATAAACTCCTGAGGAACCAATATCGTATTCAATCTGTTTGAAAATGCAACGATCTTACCTTTATATTGGTCAGCATGTCCATTTCCTCGTATAAACAGATTAAAATCAACCATTCCCATCACTCCATCACTGATCTTAGGCAAAGAATGACTCTGTGCAAAGCCAAAATTATACATTGTAATGTATGAGCGCGGTAATATTATCGGAACAACACGAGTCTTCTCATCAAACTTCCATTTATCAATAGGAATTTCCACAAACTCGTCAGGAATACTTTCAAAAAAAAGCTCTGTATTGAACAAATTGGCCCCACATACTGACATTGAAGCATCTACTCTGTATTCCGTAGATGTGAACTTCCCAATCCTCCTTACAAACTTCTGCTCCGCAAGCCTCTTATATTCTTCATTACTGAAAGTTTTCGTATTACCAGAAAATGTACCTGTAGCGCCTATTTTCTTGCTCAACACTATATAATCGGCCTTCATAAAACTGTCGCCAGCCGTAAAAACCGGCATAACATCATGATAAAACTGAAAACCGAACAAGACAATAAACAAACCAAATATATTTGCAAAGAAAAATCCTGAAAACTGTGGTATACTGATATGCTGACGGAGTAGCTTCCAAATCAAATTCATAACTTAAATATTTTTTCGTAATCAAGACACATATGCTTTCCAATACTGGTAATAATAACTCCAGCCTCCTGCTTGTGGGCTTCTTCCATAAGAAGATCACCCATTATTGCAGCATTATCATCATCCAAATGACTGATGGGTTCATCCAATAATATGAAATCAAAAGGCTGCACCAAGGCTCTCATCAAAGCAACACGTTGCTGCTGACCATAAGACATAACATCTACCTTATCATGCATTTTATCCCTTATTTCCAAACGGTCAAACCACAATTCTATTTCCGATTTTGACTTAAAACCAGTCAATCGGTTTTTTATCTGCACATTCTCAAATGCCGTAAGTTCCGGAAACAGTCTCAGCTCCTGAAACAAATAACTTATACTCACTTGACGTATTCCGGTCCACTGGGACTTTCTGAATGTTGATACATTTACATCATCAAACAAGATAGCCCCCTCATAATCATGACGATATCCAATTATATAACTGCAGAATGTACTTTTACCCTTACCGCTTGCAGCTTCCACCAGATATAAATGGTTTTTCTCAAACATAATTTCATTGTTCCACACTTCCGAAATCATATTATCGGCATTTCTGAAAACATGTGGAACAACTTTTTCGAAAACAATTCTATCCATTATCTTTATCTGACACTATAAATTATTGTACTGATACCGCCAATGAACGCCTTCAAAACTGACATTCCTGAGGTCTCAGTCAAAGTATTTTCTTTCGGGATATTAACAATCAGTGCCAATCTACATCCTTTCAGTTTTGATATTATATCAGAATCCAAAGGACTGTCTGAAACACCAATAGACGCGTATGCCAGTTTCGAATCAGTACCACTGAAATACTGTTTGTCTCCTGTTACACCAAAATAATAATCATGGCCTCCACCATCGCTATAATAATAAGAATTTTCTTTCCAATCTGCAATTCTTCCTCCAGCCGGACATGATCTCTTCCAATAATCCACATCTTCAAGCCATGACATATCATCCAGCTGTGCACTCATGGAGAACTTTACAGTTGTTCCCGGCCATTCCGGACAGACAACGGCCATATCCCCATTCACGCTTTTTATAATATTATTCATATCCACAACAGTATTTACAGACATAAGCAAAGCCTGCATAGACTTGTTGTTCTGCAACAATGGCAGAAAACGTTCTCCGTCAATGTTCAGAAAGAATCCGGCAAAATCACTCTTAGACATCGCTTTCATATATTTGTCTGTCAAAGGTCTGAAAGTTGTCAATGCATTTTTTATCTTAGAATCCTTCTCCTTATCAAAAGATATCGTGTTTCCATTAATATACAGACAATCGGCGTCGATTTCCATTGTAGCAGTAATCATCACATCTGAAAGATCAACATCCTTTGGAACACCTATTGTAAACGGAGCCACAAAACTCTCTGGAAAAGCCGTTCCCTTTGCAACAATAGCCAATGAAGAATTCAGCGTATCAAGACAATTGTATATCGGAGTCATACCGATGCCATCCTTTTTATCTTGTCGCATATAAGCCGACATTTTCACCTCCATTTCCTGGCATGCTGCAGCAGTCACAGGACCGCATATCATAATTACATCGTCTGTAAAACCGGCAACCCACGAATTATCAATTAATGTAAAATTAATATTGCCACGCTCCTGCAACGGACTACAAAATCCTTTTTCTGATTGTTTCTTGAAAAACTCTAAAAGCCGATTTTCATCCGACACATTCGCACAAAATCCAAAATTTCCATCAGCTGTTTCAAACAAGTACATTCTCCGCTCCAAGTCCAATCCACAATCTCCAGGATTCTCCGCGTCAAACAACTTCTCCACCCATGCCATATTCTCGCCCTTCATACGGGATGCATCGACAGACATCAAAGCAACACTACCGGCAGGTATGACATCCACACAGTCTTTCTCAGAACATGAGTTTGAGAATAACATCACCATTAAAACAAAAATACAAGAAAGTATCCTGAAAACAAACCTCATAATCTCTTATCTTTTCCTTAACATAAGTTGCGACATCATAACAGCACCAAGACCTGCAGTTTCCGTACGCAGACGACTTCTTCCTAATGATGCAGACCTATAGCCATTGTCCATTGCCAGCCGCACTTCATCTATAGAGAAATCACCTTCCGGACCAATCATCACTGTGATACGGTCTTCCGTGCCATGCTTACATATCTCGTCAAAAAGATCACTACGAGCAATTTCATCATAACAATGGGCTATATATTTCTGTCCTTGCTCTTCTCTTTTCACAAATTCCGAGAAATCCATCATCGGATTTATAATGGGTTTCCATGGTTTACGGCTCTGTTTCATTGCAGAAATGATTATCTTATCAAGCCGGTCTATACGCAAGGTTCTACGTTCCGAAAACTTACAGTTGAGGAAGGTTATCTCGTCAAATCCAACCTCGGTTGCTTTCTCCACCATCCATTCCATACGATCAGACATCTTTGTGGGCGCAATTGCCAAATGGATGTATCCATTCCAGTCTTTCTCCCTTTCTATGGTTTCCTTTATACTGTAAAGACAACGTTTTGTAGAAGCCACCGTCACCTCTGCCGTATAAAATTGTCCACATCCGTCCATAAGAAATATCTCATCACCGGCTTTAAGTCTCAATACACGTATGGCATGCGTAGCTTCGTCGGACGGCAACTCCGAAGAAGACGCAGCATCCGGCACGTAAAAATATCTTGCTTCCTTCATTTTTCTATATTGTCAATGTCGTTTTTCCGACGTTGCAGTTCGTCTCTCAACTGAGAAGCCAATTCGTAGTTTTCCTCCTTGATTGCCTTCTGCATGGCTTTATCAAGCATATCACCGCTTATGGCATTTATAGGAATAGACATTCCTTTTGCATTTTTCCGATAGACAACACTCTGTCTGTCCATCAGTTTTTCTTCCATATATAAAGGTATTTCGCTGATATATGACAACAACACAGCATCACTCGCTCTCAACGGGAGAGAATCTCCGGTATTGACATTGTGCAATGTCACACTGTATTGGCCGTCAACGACATCGTCTATTACCATCTCCAATGAAGCTCTGGTCTTATCGTCTATAAGCTTCAAAAGTACCTCCGGAAGAAATCTGTCAGTCGGCATGCTCCTGCCTACTCTGACACCGAGCTGATATTCAGCATTAGAATCGCACACGATTGTTATCTGTCTGCTTTCCGTCTCATCGGTCATAACAACAAGACACACCTTGTCTGTACCTACAATTCCAGAGATTCCATTAAATATCAATCTTGTTCTGTTCATTCAAAATTCAAATAATGATTATCATTCTGACTTGAACACCATCGCAAACGTGACACCTACAACAAGAGCGAATCCCGCAAATATCAGCCAGCATGTCTGCCAGTCTCCCAACAGATAGGCTCCCTCCCACTTACAATAATGGTTGACTACCTCACCTGCTGCAAGAGTGCCGATGGTTGCTCCGAGTCCGTTTGTCATAAGCATGAACAGACCTTGTGCCGAAGCTTTTATGGAGTCATCGCATTTCTGGTCGACAAACATCGCACCGGAAACATTGAAAAAGTCAAATGCCACCCCATACACAATGCAAGAAAGCACAAACAGAATGACTCCAGGCATAGCCGGATTACCCAATCCGAAGAATCCGAAACGCAATACCCAGGCAAACATTGCAATAAGCATCACTATCTTTATACCGAAACGCTTCAAAAAGAACGGAATCATCAATATGCACAAAGCTTCACTGACTTGCGATAATGAAGTCAGCAATGTGGCATTGTTCGCAGCAAACGAAGTCCTTATCACTTCAATTTCACTACCCTTGAAACTCGTAATGAACGGCCCGGCAAAACTGTTTGTCACCTGAAGCGACATACCAAGAAGAGTTGAGAATATGAAAAACAATGCCATGCGCTTAGACTTAAAGAGTCGGAATGCGTCAAGTCCGAAAGTCTCAATAAGCGAAACCGACTTTTTCTTGACAATATGACACGGAGGCAACGTCATGCAATATACAAACAGAATAACACTGAGCAGTCCAGAAACAAGGAACTGCATATATGTATACTGGAATTTGTGTGCATTTTCATCCAATGTAAAGAAGAAAGAGCCGTTCTCCCATGTAGCACAGTTAACAAACCACATTGCCACAATAAAACCAATGGTACCGAACACTCTGATAGGCGGAAAATCTTTCACCGTATCCATACCATGACCTTTCAGCAGCGTGAATGCCGTGGTGTTCGACAGCGCAAGTGTCGGCATATAGAAAGCCACACTCAACGTATAAAGAATTATGAAAGCAGCCTTATCGTTTATCTCGTTTCCAAATCCGGCCGACATGCCCATATACCAGCATCCCATCATTGCTATACCGGCAAGAAGATGACAATATCCCAACAATTTCTGAGGCTGGATATATTTGTCACCGACAATTCCTATCAACGTCGGCATAAATATAGAAACAATGCCCTGAATGGCATAAAACCATGAAATCTGAGAGCCAAGACCTGCTGTTCCGAGATAGTTTCCCATACAAGTCAGATATGCTCCCCAAACGGCGAACTCAAGAAAGTTCATCACGACAAGGCGTATCTTCAAATTCATATTCCAAAATTTAAAATCTTAAACGCAAAGATAGTACAAAACTAAGATAAATACAAATGAAACAAAAACATTTTTCTATGCGCAGAATACTTTATATTAACAAGAAAAATAACAAGACATCTGTATAACAGGCATACATGTCCTGTCCTGCACAACAATGTATGAACATATGTGATATTAACGTGGGTTCAACGTATTTAAAACAATACAGACTGTGCGTCTGCATCATACGCATACCCTTATATGAATACCCTGCCACTATTGACCGCCCCTTCGCCATTGCATACCTTTGCATCGCATTCAGGGAAAATCCCATGCGGAAGACACTCTTTCATGCAAAGAACAGCCACACGGAGACAAAGCCCGCACCTTATATAATATGAGGCGCACGCGGAGCCAGGGCCGGCAAGGCTCCCACGCACACCGTCCGGACGGAACAAGGGCGG
>OLRN01000716.1_pt1 | contig 22435 bp, 16 predicted proteins | sample 1673001 | NCBI WGS metagenome assembly OLRN01 (sample SAMEA3136745, study PRJEB25190) | human gut metagenome | biome: human gut; feature: human-associated habitat; material: faeces | place: Austria | collected 2013 | reverse complement strand
ATTTTCTTTGGGGACTATAAGGCGTCCCTGATTGTAGGAAGCTCCATACCTACCTCTATCCTGGTGTCCCTGATTCTGATGACCAGCGCCGGTTTTTCTCTGAACATCATTACCATGAGCGGTCTGGTGCTGGGCGTGGGCATGATGGTGGATAACTCCATCGTGGTGCTGGAGAGCTGTTTCAGGGCCATCGAGACAGAGGAGGACAAGGGCCTTCTGGGATATGCCAGGGCTTCCCTGTCAGGTACAAACATTGTGCTACAGTCCATTTTGGGCTCCACGGTGACTACCTGCGTGGTTTTCCTGCCGCTGGTATTTCTGCAGGGTATGTCGGGACAGATGTTCGGCTCCATGGGATATGTCATCGTATTCTGTATGTGCGCTTCCTTCCTGTCGGCCATTACCATTGTCCCCCTTACCTATATGGCCTATAAACCGCAGGAGAGGATGCAGGCGCCCATGTCCCGGCCCATGGAGCGGATACAGAACGGATACCGCCGCATCATGCCCGGACTTTTAAACCACAAGGCCATTATCATGATTGCATCTGTAATCCTGGTGATTGCAGCCTATTTTCTGGCCAGCGGGATGGAAACCGAGCTTATGACAGCGGACGATACGGGAACGGTCAGTGTTTCCATCGAAACAAGGCCGGGGCTGCTGTCGGAAAATGCCGATGCCATGCTGCTGCAGGCAGAGGAGATTGTCCAGGGGCATCCGGATGTGGAATCCTACATGCTGCGTTATAACAATGACAGCGGTACCATAACAGCCTATCTGAGGGACAACAGGGATATGAGCACCGACGAGGTAGTGGAGCAGTGGGAGACAGAGATGGCGGATCTGGATAACTGTACGGTGACAGTGGAGGCATCCTCGTCCATGAGCTTCATGAGCAGGAACCGGGGATATGAAGTCATCCTTAACGGAACAGATTACGACGAGCTCCAGGAAGTCAGCAACAAGATTGTTGCCGAGATGACGGCCAGGGACGATGTGATGAACGTCCATTCCAGCATAGAAAATACAGCGCCTGTGGTTACCGTGAAGGTGGACCCGGTACTGGCGGCAGCGGAGGGGCTTACTGCATCCCAGATTGGTTCCCAGGTAAAGCAGATGATGGACGGCGAAGAGGTGACCACCCTGGATGTGGACGGCAGGGAGGTCAGCGTGATGGCTGAGTACCCGGAGGATGAGTACCGCACGGTCAGCCAGATGAAGGATATTATACTCTCCAAGCCTTCCGGAGGCTATGTGGCCCTGACGGATGTGGCGGAAATCTATTATAAGGACAGCCCGGCTTCCATTTCCAAGACGGATAAGGCATATGAGATAACCATTACAGCAGATTATACAGGGGGAAATGTCCAGTCCGCCATAGATAGCGAGGTCATAAACCCCAACTTAAGCGGCACCATCAAAAGGGGCGTCAACTCCATGAACCGAATGATGCAGGAGGAATTTGCAGCCTTGTACCAGGCGATTGCCGTTGCTGTGTTCCTGGTATTTGTGGTACTGTCAGCGCAGTTTGAGTCACCGAAGTTTTCCTTCATGGTAATGACTACCATACCATTCAGCCTCATTGGCTCCTTCGGGCTTTTGCAGATTACGGGGGTCAGCATCAGTATGACGTCTATCCTGGGCTTCCTGATTCTGGTCGGCACTGTTGTTAACAATGGTATCCTCTATGTGGATACAGTGAACCAATACCGCATGACCATGGATTTAAAGACAGCCCTCATTGAGGCCGGCGCCACACGTTTAAGGCCCATTATGATGACCAGCCTTACCACCATCCTTTCCATGATTCCCATGGCCCTGGCCATAGGGGACAGTGGTTCCACCACCCAGGGTCTGGCCATTGTTAACATCGGCGGACTCAGCGTGGGCGTGGCGGTGGCTCTGTTCATACTGCCAATCTACTATGCGCTTATGAACGGTGATAAGAAACGGGTTGTACTGGATATTTAAGAAAGAGGTGTCAATCATATGAAACATGGAAAAATAGGGGCAGGATGCCTGGCAGTGGTATTGTGCCTTGGCACCATGCCGGTGACGGCATGGGCCGGCACCCCGGAGTTTGCCTATACCGCAGAACAGTGGGCTTCCCTCAGGGATAATCAGCTAGAATTCACAGAGATAGCGGATTTGATTCATGTATACAATAACACGGTGATCCAGAACCAGCTGGAGTATGAGGATTTCCGGGGCGAGGACGCGGACGATATCGCGGATGATTACTATGATGCCGCCGATGATATATACGGAAGCCTGGAATATCCTGATTCGTCGGATTCAGATTATGCCAGCCGCCTTTCCTCCTATCTGAGCAGCCAGATTCAGGCAGATAATCTGCGGGAGCAGGGAGACGACAATGTGGAGGACGGGGACGTCAAAAAGCTGGAATATGACAAGACAGAGGCAGGTCTGGTGAAGGAGGCCCAGGAGCTGATGATAAGCTACTGGAGCCAGACATACAGTCTGGAGAGCCTGGAACAGAATAAGATACAGGCCCGGTCCTCCTATGACCAGACGCTTAACCGCCTGAGTGCGGGTATGTCTACCCAGGCCCAGGTGCTGTCGGCCCGGGAGGCCGTCACATCGGCAGATGCATCCCTGCTGTCGGCCCAGAGCAGTCTGGGGCAGACAAAAGAAACTCTCTGCCTTATGCTGGGATGGACCTACGGGGCGCAGGTGGATATAGGGGATGTGCCGGAGCCGGACCTGGAGGGAATGACAGCCATTAACCTGGAGGAAGATGTATCCAGGGGAGTGGAAAATAACTACAGCCTTAAAATACTTGAAAAGAAAATAGCCAATGCAAAAAGCGGCACCAACAAAACCAGTCTGGAACAGAGCTTAAAGAGCCAGAAGGAGACAGCTGCTTCCAGCATAAAGAATGCATACGAGAGCATGATGATATCCAAATCCGACTATGAGCAGGCCCTTAATACGTATGAAATCGAGGCGGCAGCCATGGAGACGGCGGAGCGGAAAATGGCAGCCGGAACCACGACAAGGAACGATTATGTAACACAGCAGACCGCCTTTGCCGCGGCCCAGGTCAATGTGCGCACACAGAAGCTGGCCCTGCTTAAGGCCCAGTTGGAATACCGTTGGTCGGTGGACGGACTGGCGTCCGTGTCATAGGATGTGAGCATATGGGAGACGGAATAGAACCGTGTAAAGCACAGGAAATGGCAGAACGAAACGAGGTGGGACAGAAATGAGAAACCGCAGTGATATAAAGGAGAGCGGCAGGAACAGGGGGGACATAATAACGGGAAATACAGAAACGGGAAACACGCAGACAGGAAACACCCAAAAGGTTAAAATAGTTCTTCTGGCAATGGTACTGTGCCTGTGGGGAGCCGGCGGCCGGACTTCCTATGCAGCTCAGGACACATCTCAGGACATATCTAAGGATATATCCCAGGCCGGAGCAGTCAGCACCACCCCGGAAACCGCAGGGAATACAGCGGGTGCCATAATCATTGAATACGGCAATCTGAGGGAACTGCTGAAACAGGGGAACCTGTCTTTAAAAGAGAGCATAGAGGATTATGAGGACAATATAAACGCCTACCAGGAAATATGGGACACCCTTAAGCGGGAGCAGGACAACATGGAGGATAAGGCGGAGGACATGGACGATGAGGACAGCCAGACAGCCGGAATCTATGCTTCCAATGCCGCCATGTTAAAATCCTCAGCCAGCCGTATATACAGCCAGCTGGATACCATGACCAGTGAAAAGAGCACCCGCAGCCTGGAAAAATCCGCGGATACCTTTACCATGACAGCCCAGACACTGATGAATTCCTACAACCAGATGGTGCAGAACGTGGAATACCAGGAAAAGCGGGTTGAGTCCTTACAGGCCGCCTTTGAGGCCATGGGGAGAAAGCAGGCAGCCGGTTCCGCCACCCAGGCCCAGCTGAAGGAAGCGCAAAAAAACCTGGACACTGCCAAAAATTCGCTGGAATCCCTCAGGCTCCAGGCCAGTCAGCTGCGGCAGCAGCTTCTTACCATGCTGGGGATTGAGGACAGCAGCCAGGTGGTCATAGGAACCGTACCGGAGCCGGATATGGCCGCCATTGAAGCCGTGGACTATGAGAGCGATAAGATCAGGGCCATGGGAAATGACAAGAGCGTGCAGAATGCCCGCCACACCTCAGCCAGCAGTACCACTGAAATAAATATCAGATTCAAGCTGGTGGATGAGGCGGAGGGGACAAAGGAGGCAGCGTTTTTGGCTTCCTACCAGAACCTCCAGGCCAGCAAGACAGCCTATGAGGCGGCCCTCACTGCCTTTCAGAGCGCCCAGCTGACCTACGAAGGACTCCAGAGAAAGCAGCAGGCCGGACTGCTGACAGGCACGCAGTACCTGGAGGGCCAGGCATCCTATCTGCAGAAAAAGGCAGCAAAAGAGACCGCTGCCATGAACCTGACAGCGGCCTATGAATCATATTGCTGGGATGTGAAAGGAATCAGTCAGACGTGATATGTCTGGCAGGGATCCGAACGGTAACCTCCGTGCCTTTGCCCAGGGTGCTGGTGATGGAGAGGCCGTAGGATTCGCCGTACAGGCTCTTCAGCCTTAAGTTGGTATTGTAGATGCCGATATGGCCGGAAAAGGCGGTGTGCCTGGGGCTGGCGGAGGAGCCGGTGCCGGCATTCACATCATCCTTTAAAGTATCAAGCGTTTCAGGCGGTATGCCTGCCCCGTCGTCAGAGATGATGAATACAATATCATCTCCCTCTGGCCAGCCGGTTAGCAGGATACTGCCTTTTTTTTCTTCCTTCATCATGATTCCGTGGAGAAAGGCATTTTCTACAATGGGCTGGAACGTCAGCTTGGGGATTGTGTACTCGCACAGTTCTTCCGGCACATCCACCACAAAGGCCACACAATTGTCATACCGCATGTTCTGGAGACGCACATAAAGGCTTACATGCTCCAGCTCCTTCTCAATGGAGTTCATCAGCTCCCTGCGGCTCAGAGTCAGTTTATAAAAACGGGACAGGATCTGGACTGCTTCCGTTACTTTCTCGCTCTGCCCGGTCTGGGACAGCCAGTTAATCATATCCAGGGTATTATAGAGAAAATGGGGATTAATCTGGGCCTGAAGGGCGCGGAATTCCGCCATCCGAAGCTCATCCGAAGCCTTTTTCTGGCTGTCCATTAAGGTGATGATTTCTTCTGTCATGTAGTTGTAGGTATCGGAGAGCACACCAATTTCGTCGCAGCCCGTGTCAGCCACATCCATGGGCTGGGGCGGGCCTGTGCGCACCGTCTCCATCTGCAGGGCCACGCCTATGATGCGGTCCGCAATGGAACCCGACAGGCGGAAGGCAGTGTACAGGGCCAGGGCGGTGAACAGCAGGTAAATCATGGCAAAATGCGTCATCAGCGCCTTTCCGGCGTCTCCGATATGGAGGGCAGGAATAATGGACATCATGTACCAGTCCGTGTCCGCGATGGGAAAATAGGCGACATAGGCAGAGCCGTCCAGATAGGAAACAAGGGAAAAGGTCTTTTCCTTTCCCACCCGCTGCTCCAAATCACGGCGGGGAATGAAGTATTTCCCGGCCAAGCCCATATCTGAGGCGGACACAATTACATCCCGCTCATTAACCAGAAAGGCAGCCTCATCCGTGACCGTGGCGTCGTTGCGCAGCACCGTCTCAAAGGCAGGTCCGGACAGATACAGGGCCACATAGGCGGAGGCATTTTCAATGTCGGACACAGTACCGCCTTCATAGGTATAAGGGATTCGGGTAATATAGGCCAGCTTTCCGCTCTTTCCCGTCTCGTCCGGTGTCAGGTACAATTCCGGGCACAGCAGGCGCGACTGCTGTGAGGTGCTGAAAATGCCGTACCAGTAGCTGCTGCTGACGGAAGAAACCGGGTTAAACAGGGCATTCCCTATCTTGTTGTACTGCATCAGGTCCCCGTACACGCTGTCATCATAATAAATCTTCACATCCATAATCATGGAATGGTCCGTAATGCTCTGCACCAGGTGGAACAGGCTGTTCATCTTGGAGGTGGAGATATCCCGGGTACTGGCCTCTGATCTGGGTACCCGGAACAGATCCTGTACCATCATGGAGCCGGTGATGGTGTCAGAGGCGTGCCCCACATGGGAAACGAGACTCTCGATGGAGGTCACGGTCTGTGCGGACAAAGCCTGCTCCGAGCGGATGCTGTCATCCATAACAATGCCGTAAATGCGCAGGTAAAGAAAGCCTGACAGTACGGCGGTGGGCAGCAGAACCAGGATGATGTGCGATATGACAAGCTTTGTTTTCAGGCGCATGTCATAGGTATAATGGTGAATCAGCTTTGTGAACGGGTTTTTCATGCAAGCATTTTCTCCCTGTATTCAGAAGGGGACAGGCCCACGATTTTCTTAAAGGTCTTGCTGTAGTAATTGCCGTCGCTGTATCCTACCTTGGAGGAAATATCGGCAATCTTGTATCTGGGATCGCTTAAGAACTGCTTGGACATCTTGATGCGGTAATCCGTCAGGTACTGGTTTAAGGTCTGTCCTGTCTCATTTTTAAAAATAGTACATACGTAGCTGGATGAAAGGCGGACGTATTCGCTGACATCGGGCACGGAAAGGGACGGGAGCGCATAGTTCTTATGGATGTATTCCTTTATCTGGAATACCACCGGATTTCCCACGCTGTTTCCACGAAGGCGCTCAAAGAACAGGCGCACCTTTGCTGCCAGAAGGTCGTTGAGCTCCCTCAGGATGGTGCAGTTCATAACCCCTTCCCAGATGGATTCAGACTCCAGTCCTTCCTTCTGCCACAGGGAAATATAGCTTCCCAGGCCGTGTTCGTCCAGCTTGCTGAAATACTTGTAATAGATATCCTTTACCTGGCTGGGGCCAATCATGTCGTTTGGCACAAAGGATTCATACAGCCGCCTGACGATGTCCAGGGCTTCCTCCTCCTGCTTTTCGGACAGGGCCATGGAAAATTCCAGAAGGAGATCTGCCGGCGGCCGGAAAACAGCTGTTTCCATATTGCGGGTCAGTATGAATCCGTAGTCGTGGAAAAATGCCTCCTTCAGATGTTCGCTGGCTTCCTGGTAAGATAGATGCGCGCGGTCCATTCCGCTTACAACCGGGCCAAGAGAAATGAAAAAGGGACATATCTTAATAAGCTTTTGGGCCAGGAGACCGGCGCAGTCGTACAGGGTCTTGTCCGCGGGACGCACCGGGGAGTGGAGGAAAACAATAATGCGGTGGTCCCCCCTCAGCACATAGGCCTGGGATATGTCCATGGATGTGAGATACTCCATAAAATAATCCCTGATTCCGTCCATCTGTTCCTCCGGCAGTGCGGATAAGGGAGTGACACAGTCAATGATAATGCAGCAGAAGCAGGTGGTATGGGTGATAGAAAGACCCAGGTCCGCCGCCAGCTGTCCTGCCTTTATAAGACTTTCCTCCTCTGGCTGGGACAGCAGGAGGCTCAGATGGCCCAGCTGTTCCTTTTCCTGAAGCCTTGCTGCTGCCTGGCTTATTTTCTCGTTCCTGCTGCTGTCCACTGCCTCCTTTACGGCTGAGGCCAGTTCCTCCATGTCAAGGGGTTTTTCCACATATCCCAAAGCCTTCAGTTTGATAGCGGCTTTCAGGTATTCCTTGTCGGAATAAGCGCTCATAAAGATGATACTGGTCCCGGGCAGCTCCTTTAAAATCCGTTCCGCCATCTGGACCCCATTCATCCTGGGCATCCGGACGTCTGTGAGCACAATATCCGGGCGCTCCTCAAGGGCGGTTTTAAGGCCGTGTATGCCGTCGTCCTCTAACAGTACCTGGCTGATGCCAAGGCTCTCCAGGCCCAAGCTGTCCCGGATTCCCTCACGGGTCAGTTTTTCATCATCAACAATCAGAAGTTTCATCTATCATCATCCATCCTTTTCTAAAAGGCAGTGATTTGTATACAATAATCAATACCGATACAACTATTGTATCAAGAAATCATAAATTTGCAACGGAAATGGACAAAATACGACATTAGGTATATACTGGGAAAAAACAGCAGGAAGGCGGGAACGGCAGGGTGAAAGGAAAAAATTGGGCTTGGATAGCGGGGGCGGTCATGATGACAGGCGTGTTGTTCCTGTTTTCCTGCCAGAGCAGCCAGTTTAACAGGGGAAAATACGCCATTATCATGAAATCCAGAAACAACTGGTACAATGAGCTGGCCAGCGAAGGGTTTAAACAGACGGTGGAGGATGCCGGCAAGAACTGTATTGTCCTGTACCCCGACCACCCCTCTGCCCAGGAGCAGATACATCTGATACAGAACCTTATCGACGAGAAGGTGGAGGCCATTGCCGTGGCTGCCAACGATGAATATGCCCTGACTCCGGTCCTGACCCAGGCCAGGGAAAAGGGAATCTCCGTCATCACCCTGGATGCGGATGTGGAGGCGGGAAGCCGCAGTATTTACATAAGCCCGGTGGATGCCAGGGAGCTGGGCAAGGAACTGGTCAGGGAGGTGGACCGTATATGCGGTCACAGCGGCCAGTGGGGCATCCTGTCGGCGGGAAGCCGTTCCGCCAATCAAAACGAGTGGATATACATGATGAAGCAGGAGCTGCAGAACCTGGAGTACCGTGACCTGCGTCTGGTGGACATTGCCTACGGGGAAGGGGAATATGAAAAGGCGGCCGAGAAGGCAAATCTGATGCTGGAGACTTATCCTGACCTGAAGGTAATGTGCTGCCTGTCCACGGAAGGAATCAAGGCAGCGGCTGATGTGGTGAAGGCGCGGGGCCAGGCCTCAAAGGTAAAGGTCATCGGCCTGGGACTTCCGGACCAGATGGAGGACTATGTGGGCAGTGATCCTGAGGATGTCTGTCCGGTGCTGTACATATGGAATCCCATGGACCTGGGAAGGGTGGCAGGGTATGTGTGCCTGGAGCTGTCTGAGGGCCGTATTGAGGAGAGGGGGGACCAGGAGCTGCTTCTGGGAGGCAGGACCTACCCCATGGATTACGGTCATGACGGCGGGCTGGAGGTCATAGCCGGAGAGCCCATAAAGGTGGATTCGGAAAATATTGGTTACTGGAAGGACCAGATTTAGATGATATAAGGATAATATTTGAAAATATTCCATGAGATAGAAAAATATTACCATGGAAATCCAGTACCTGAACGTGGTATTATAAATATGTCGGAAGACAAACAAAAGATAACGTTAGCAGGCATTGTCAGATGCGGACTTACCAGTAAGTACCATCCCCCAAGTATCTGACAGTGATACTAAATAAAATACCATACGGAGGTGAACAACATGAAACGTATCCTTGTTAAGTTTGACCAGGCAGACCAGATTATCAATTTTGTAAGAATCATGAACCGTTTTGAGTGCGATGCAGATGTGAAATGCGGCAGCCGTATGGTTGATGCAAAGTCTATTGTAGGTGTATTATCACTGGCAAAGTCTAAAACCGTAGAACTGATTCTTCACACAGATGACTGTGACCAGCTGATGGAGGAAATCGCTCCATTTGCAGCATAGTCAGATATCAGATACACTTTCCTTGATTTCTACATATAAAGAACCGGGTCCGCAGCAGATGCTGCGGCCCGGTTTTTTGTGTAATCTATTGAAGTTGTGAAGGAAATTTCGTATAAAGTATCCATATGCAAGAAAAAACAGATATGATAGACTGGGCATAAAGGTATTACCATGATACTATAATGCCATACGGAAAAGCCCTCAGATTGTGAAGCCGGATATAGAAAGGAAACAGAATATGCCTTCAATAGCACCCATCCGAAAAAAGACATTGAGTGACAGTGTGAAAGATTCGCTGCGAAAACTGATATCAGAGAAAGCCTTTAATGAGGCGGGGAAACTGCCGCCGGAGGAGGAACTGGCCAGACAGCTGGCGGTCAGCCGTATTACCATACGCAAGGCCCTGACGGACCTGGAGCAGGAGGGGCTGCTTCTGCGCATTCACGGCAGGGGAACATTTGTGAATCCCGCTGCCAGGCAGGTGAAGGTGAATCTGTCCGGCATGCTTGAATTCGGTTCGGTTATCAGCGGAAACGGATACCGGCCTGAGTGCAGGCTGGTTTCCGTGGACGAGGAGAGGATACCGGCCTCCGTTGGGGAACACCTTGGCACCGGAAAGGGAGGCAGGGGTATACGGGTGGAGAAGCTGTATCTGGCAGACGATATTCCGGCCATTGTCAGTGTAGGGCGTATTCCCCTCCATCTGTTTTCAGAAACACCTGCCCGGACGGACTGGCAGGAAAAGTCTAATTTTGAGGTAATCCAGGAATATACCGGCCGCATGGTGGTGCGGGACTGGATAGAAGTCAGTTCCCTGTCAGCGCAGGAGGCGGGAGAGATGCTGGGACATCCCTGTCCCCTTAAGGCAGCTTCTGTGCTTATGATTCAGGCAGTGGGATACGACCAGAACAGTGAGCCTGTCATACACGGGGTGGCTCTCTATGATACCAGCCACATCCGTTTTAATCTCCTGCGTCATGCGGAAGGGTAATCCATAGGGCCTGTGAGAGGGTAAGTTATAAAGATTCATTCCTGTGATGACGGCTGCATGTGACAGGAATGAATTTTTCCACAGCCTCCTATCAACCTGTATGCACAGATAAAAGCATGCCGTCAACAAGGTATTACCATAATATCATAGTACTGATTTACACAAAAAAGGGGTTTTATTTCGATTTAACTTTAAACTTAAATAATAAAAATACAAAGGAGGAAGCTATGAACACATTGGAAAAACATTTTAAAATCAGGGAGCGGGGGTCCAGCGTCAGGACTGAGGTGCTGGCTGGGATGACCACCTTTGCCACCATGGCCTACATCATTATCCTGCAGCCGGTAAACATGCGGGATACGGGGATGGACACAGTGGGAATACTGATTGCCACAGCGCTGGTTTCTGCGTTTATCACCATGCTGATGGGGGTGGCGGCCAACATGCCTATTGCTCTGGCTCCCGGGATTGCGTCCGGCATTGTGCTTACTTATTCTATCGTAGTGCCGGGATTGGCTGACTGGAAGGTGGGTCTTGGCATGTCCATGATTTCTGCTATATTGTTCCTGGTGCTGAGCCTGTTTAAGATTCGGGAAAAGATAGTGGAGCTGATCCCTAAAAATATCAAGATTGGCATTAGTGCAGGGCTGGGTATTTTTATCATCCGCACGGCCCTGGTTAATGCCAGGCTGGTGAATCCGGATTTCCGGGGATTCGGGGATTTCTCCGATCCTTCGGTGCTTCTGTCAGCCGTCAGTATTGTCATATGTTTCATACTGTATTTCCTCCGCATTAAGACGGGAGGAAGAGAGTACAGAATCAGAAGCTCACTGCTGATTGCCATTGTTGTCACTACTGTGATTGGCATTCCCATGGGAGTGGTCCAGGTACCCTCATCCATATTCACATCGGGAGGTGTTGCATCCCTGGGCAATATTGCTTTTAAAGCAGATGTGCTGGGAGCTTTGAGACCGGAGTACATTGCTTTTGTACTGGCTTTTTTTGTAAGCGATTTCTTTGGGACGCTGGCTACTGCCCTGGGGCTGGGGCAGCAGATGGGCATGCTGGATGAAAACGGAAATTTCCCTATTATCGGCAAGATCTTCCTGGTGGATGCCATCGGGTCCGTTGTAGGGACCTGCATGGGAGTGACTGTGGTCACAAGCTATGTGGAAAGTGCGTCAGGTATTGAGGTGGGGGGAAGGACCGGACTGGCCTCCGTGGTTACCGGGCTGTTTTTTCTGCTGGCCGTGTTATTCGCCCCTCTGTTTTTGATGATACCCACTGCAGCCACCACGCCGGTACTTCTCATTATCGGATTTGTCATGATGCAGGGACTTAAATCCATTGACTTTGGGATTGAGGAGTGGGTTCCGGTAGGAATGCTGATTATATCCACTTTGTTTTATGGGATATCTCAGGGCATTGGCATCGGCCTTCTGACTTACTGTGGTGTGAAGAGTGCGTACTACCTGTTTACGGATGAGCGGGGAATGGATAAGCTTCCATCTCCTTTCACCATTATATTTACCCTGTTGACCTGTATTCAGTTTTTTATCTAATCTGTTTCCAAGGAGGAGGAAATTGTATGAAAATAGCAGTGTGGATGGACCGTGGAAAAATGGTCAGGGCAGCTATGGGAGAAATCCCCTGTGACCTGACTGTCTGCAATATACAGCTGGTCAACATGTTTTCCGGGGAGGTTTACCCGGCCCAGGTAGATATACTGGACGGCATCATTGTGCGGGTGCGTACAGACAATGAATGTCCGGCCCTGCCTTCGGAACGGATTTTTGACGGGGGAGGACGTTACCTGATACCGGGGTTTATTGACTCCCATCTTCATGTGGAAAGTACCATGATGATTCCGGAGAATTTCGGAAGGGCCGTACTTCCCTGGGGGACCACTACCATTGTCATGGATCCTCATGAGATTGCAAATGTGCTGGGGATTGAAGGGGTCAGCTTCATGCTGGACAACGCAAAGAAAACACCCCTGCGCCAGTTTGCGCTGGCTCCCTCCTGTGTACCCTCTGTGCCTGGAGCGGAGAACAGCGGGGCTGTATTCGGCGAGGAGGAAATTGCCCGCCTTCTGGAACTGCCGGAGGTGCTGGGAATCGCGGAAATCATGAATTATGTGGATGTATGCAGGGGGGATGAAAGAATGAGCCGCATCATATCCCAGGGTCTGAAACGGAATCTGTATCTGCAGGGCCATGCCCCCCGCCTGGAGGGAGATGCCCTTGCAGCCTACTTGCTGGCAGGACCGGAGAGCGACCATGAATGCCGCAGTGCCCGGGAGTGCAGGGAGAAAGTCAGGCAGGGCATGCATGTAAACCTTAAGACCAGCTCTCTTTCCAACCATCTGCCGGATGCACTGGAGGGAATCAGGGACCATCGCTGGCATGACAGTGTTTCCCTGTGCACAGATGATGTCCACGCAGGGGTGATTTACAGAGAAGGACATCTGAACCGGGTGGTCCAAAAGGCCATAGGCTATGGTGCCCATCCATTAGACGCCATCCGTTACGCCAGCTATAACGCTGCCAGAGAGTATGGGTTTGATGACCTTGGAGCGATTGCCCCGGGTTATGTGGCGGATATGCAGCTGGTGGATGCCCTGGACGGCCGCCAGCCCAGCCATGTGTTCTGCAGGGGGAAACTTGTGGCTGAAGAGGGAAGGTATCTGGGAAGTCCCTATGACGGAGGACTCAAGTTCACCAATACCATGAAACTGCCCTATCTGTCCGGCCCCGGGGATTTCAGGCTGAAAGCGCCTGCTTCCCAGGGAGAGACGCTGGTGATATACAGCAAGTATGACGGACCCTTCAATAAGGCCTTTTATGAGACGCTGCCTGTTGAGGACGGATATATCTGCATCAGGCAAGATCCGAATCTGGCTATGGCATGTGTATGCAACCGGCATGGACTGAACCAGAGGACCGTTGTTCCCATCCGGAATTTTGGAATCACGGAAGGAGCCATTGCCACCACGGTATCCCATGACTGCCATAACCTGACCATGATATACCGGGACCCGGAGGATGCATGGATTGCGGCGGAGACCTTAAAGAGAAGCGGAGGGGGCATAGCTGTGGTTCTCAATGGAAAGGTGCTGGCAAGCCTGGCCCTTCCGGCTGCCGGGCTGATGTCCCAGCTGTCTGTTGACAGCCTGGCCCCGCAGGTGGAACAGGTGGAAAAAGCAGTGTATGACCTTTGCGCGGGAAAGAGCTCGCTGCTTAAGATGTCCACCTTTGCCCTGGCTGCCCTGCCGGGAGCCATTATGACGGATAAGGGCGTGCTGGACGGACAGTCCCAGACATTTATGCCTGTTTTCCGGTAATCATAGCGGTTACAGGCAGTGTACGATACTGTCAGGTAATGACGGATGAAACGGGGGGAGGAGGACAGAGTATGCATCAACGGGGGAGGGATCTGAAGTTTTAAAGATTTTGTATTGATTCCCGGGCTTTTCGATGGTATAGTAAGCAGTCGTGAGATTATGAACGTAAAAGCGGGGAATGAAGGATGAATAAGGTTAAAGGGTTTGTCAAAAGGGAAACAGTTCTGAGCGCTGCTGTTATATTGGCGATTCTGTCTGCCATGGTCATAAGGCCGGACAGGGAATATGGGTCTTACATTGATTATAAGACAATCGGCCTTCTGTTTTGTCTGATGACCGTGATGGCCGGACTTCAAAGCCTGGGAGTGTTTAAAAAGGCAGGGGAGCGGCTGTTAGGTTATGTAAAGGGTCCGGGGGCTGTGTCGGCCGTACTGGTGTTCCTGTGTTTTTTCTTCAGCATGGCGATTACCAATGATGTGGCGTTGATCACGTTTGTTCCCTTTGCCATCGCGGTCCTTAAGATGGCCGGCATGGAACCGTTAGTGCTGCCGGTGGTGGTGCTCCAGACCATTGCGGCCAATCTGGGAAGCATGCTGACGCCCGTCGGCAATCCCCAGAACCTTTATCTGTATTCAAAAGCCGGTTTAAACGCAGGCCGTTTTATGGAGCTGATGGCTCCCTACACAGCGGTATCCTTTGGGATGCTGGTTCTTTGTCTGGCCGTAGTGGCTGCAGGAAACAGAATGCCGGGAAAAGAGAGGAACGGCAGGGGACAGGGGCCTATGGTCAGCGGGTTTCCCGGATTTTCACAGGAAGCAGCGGGTATGGAGGCGTCAGGAAAGAGGATTTACTTAGGCCGGTTAGGCCTGTATCTGTTCCTCTTTCTGCTCAGCCTGGGGTGTGTGGCCCGCATTCTTCCGTGGCAGCTTCTGCTGGCCGTTGTGATAACAGGGGTGTGGATTGCCGACAGGAGCCTGTTTCTGGCAGTGGATTATTCCCTCCTCCTGACGTTCTGCGCATTTTTTGTATTTATCGGCAATATGGGAAGGGTGCCGGCTTTCTGCCGGTTCCTGGGCCGGATTCTGGAGGGCCGGGAAATCATCACCTGTGTGGGCGCCAGCCAGATTATCAGCAATGTGCCTGCCGCCCTTTTGCTGTCCGGATTTTCCGGGGACTACAGTGCCTTAATTGTGGGGACGAATCTGGGAGGGCTGGGAACCCTCATTGCCTCCATGGCGAGCCTTATTTCTTATAAGCATATCGCCCGCATGTATCCCATGGAAAAAGGCCGGTATCTGGGATGGTTTACCGTGGTTAACCTGCTGTTCCTGGCAGTGCTTCTTGTGCTTTCTTTGTGGGTTATCCCCTTTTAAAATAGGATTTCCAATGCTATACTTAAACCAGAGCTTGTTAAAGATCGCAGGGTGCGGTGGAACGCACCGGACGGAAAGGAGCGGTATTATGGCTGTGGCTGCGGGGATCATGGTGCCCCATCCGCCTTTGATTGTGCCGGATGTGGGAAGAGGGCAGGAGATTCTGATTAAGGATACTATTAAAGCATACCAGGAGGCGGCCGGGATGGCAGCAGAGCTGAAGCCGGACACCCTTGTGGTGATTTCGCCCCATGCAGTGATGTATGCGGACTATTTTCATGTATCGCCGGGAAAGGAAGCCAGGGGAGACTTTGGCCGGTTTATGGCTCCTCAGATAGGGGTAGAAGCCGGATACGACGAAGCCTTTGTAAGGGAACTGGACAGACTCTGCGGGGATGACGATTTTCCTATGGGTACAGAGGGGGAGAGGGAAAAGGAGCTGGACCATGGCACTCTTGTCCCGCTGTATTTTATTAACCAGCATTACAGGGATTATAAGCTGGTGCGGATCGGCGGATCCGGACTGTCCTTTGCCGACCATTACCGGGCAGGACGCTACATTGCCAGGGCAGCAGAGAATCTGGGGCGCAGTGTATTCATTGTGGCCAGCGGGGATTTGTCCCATAAATTGAGAGGGGACGGGCCTTATGGGTACAGTGTCCAGGGGCCGGAATATGATGAGCGGATCATGGATGTCATGGGAAAAGCGGAATTTGGGGAGCTGCTGGCTTTTCCGGAAGACTTCTGCGAAAAGGCAGGAGAATGCGGCCACCGCAGCTTTGTCATGATGGCAGGAGCCATGGATAAAAAGGCAGTTATGCCCAGGCGCCTCACCTATGAAGGGCCCTTTGGGGTGGGCTATGGGATTTGTACGTTCCGGGTCACAGGGGATGACGGCAGGCGCGGATTCCTGGACTTATATGAGAGCTGCCAGAGGGAAGCATGTAAAAAACGGCAGATGGAAGAGGATGAATATGTGTCTCTTGCACGCCGGTCGCTGGAGTATTATGTGCATGAGGGAAGGATGATTCCCTTTGGCAGGGCAGAGGAAGGCCTGCCGGAGGAAATGCTTCAGACAAGGGCGGGAGTGTTTGTATCTGTCCGCAAGGGCGGCGCTTTGCGGGGCTGCATCGGGACGATAGAGCCGGTTTGCAGGAATATTGCGGAGGAAATCATACAGAACGCAGTGAGTGCAGGCATCCATGACCCCAGATTCCCGTCTGTCCGCAGGGAGGAACTGTCTTTCCTTGAATACAGCGTGGATGTGCTGGGGGAGACAGAGCAGATTCAGGGTGAGGACCAGCTGGACCCGCTGCGTTACGGCGTCATTGTCACCAAGGGCAGAAAAAGGGGACTGCTGCTTCCAAATCTGGAGGGAGTGGACACGGTGAGGGAACAATTGTCCATCGCCAGGCAAAAGGCGGGGATAGGTGAGGATGAGACGGATGTGCAGCTGGAACGTTTTGAGGTTATCCGTCACGGTGCAAAGTCATGAGGGCTGTGTGCAGGGGATGCATGAACCGGTGCAGCCTGGAAGAAGGGCAGACCGGCATGTGCCGGGCCAGGAAGAATACAGGCGGCGCAGTGATTCCTGTTAATTACGGGAAAATCACGTCCATGGCCCTGGACCCCATAGAGAAAAAGCCTTTAAGACGGTTCCTGCCCGGCTCTGTTATATTGTCGGTGGGAAGCTTTGGATGCAACCTGCGGTGCCCCTTCTGCCAGAATCATGAGATATCCATGGCGGGAGAGGGGGATTTTGAGTCCATGACCGTAAGTCCTGAGGAGCTGGCCCAAAAGGCTGCAGAGCTTGGGAAAAACGGAAATATAGGTGTTGCCTATACCTACAACGAGCCCCTGGTGGGCTGGGAGTATGTCAGGGATACAGGGCGTCTTGTGAGAAAAGCAGGGATGAAAAATGTAATTGTCACCAACGGAAGCGTATCCGATCAGGTACTGGATGAAATCCTGCCTGTGGCCGATGCCATGAACATTGATTTAAAAGGATTTACAGAGAATTATTACAGGAAGCTGGGCGGTGATCTTGAAACTGTAAAGCATTTTATCACATGTGCCAGCCGCCGATGCCATGTGGAGCTGACCGCGCTTATCGTTCCAGGGGAAAATGACTCGGATGAGGAGATGAGGGAGATGGCGGGCTGGATATCATCCCTGAGCCCGGAGATTCCTCTCCATGTAACCAGGTTTTTTCCGCGCTGGAAAATGGATGACAGACCCGCAACAGATGCGGCCAGGGTATATGCCCTGGTCCAGACTGCCAGGGAGTATTTAAGGTATGTGTGGACCGGTAACTGCTGAGCAGAAAACACCGGGCATAAAGTTTTTTCAGACTATACGAAGTCCCCTGATTTACAGACCCCGGAAACAGTGCAGGTCTGATGCATATATTGATAGTAATGTATTATTACAAAATATGTGCAGAAAGGGGAACTAACATGTGGAATGGCAATGAGGAGGATTTCAGGGAGAGAGCAGGGTGCTGGTATAAGGAGTGCTGCTGCTGTCCGGGTCCCGCGGGGCCGGCAGGCCCCAAGGGAGATACAGGCCCCGCTGGGCCCCGCGGTCCCATGGGAGCTGCGGGAATGAGGGGGGACACCGGTCCCCAGGGGCCTCAGGGTGTACCGGGGGAGAGAGGCGTGACGGGAGCGCAGGGCCCGGCCGGCCCTAAGGGAGCTCCGGGCCTCCAGGGAAATACCGGCGCTGAGGGCCCCAAGGGAGATACCGGACCACGCGGAGCCATGGGACCGGAAGGTCCCAGAGGGGAAATAGGCCCGGCAGGAGTCACCGGCCCCACAGGTCCCCGTGGGCCAATGGGAATCCAGGGCCCCCAGGGGATTCAGGGAGTCATAGGGCCTACCGGTCCCCAGGGACCTCAGGGACACCAGGGAAATCCGGGTACTGTTGGTCCCCGGGGAATACCAGGGGCAGCAGGAGTCCCGGGTCCGGTGGGGACAACCGGTCCCCGTGGGGAGACGGGGCCGACCGGAGCCACCGGACCGGCCGGAACTCCGGGACCAACCGGACCGACCGGAATCCCAGGCCCAGCCGGAGCCACGGGCCCAGCCGGAGCCACGGGCGCTACCGGAGCGACCGGGCCAACCGGAGCCACAGGCACGACAGGAGCCACCGGTCCAGCCGGAGTCCCTGGCACAACAGGAGCCACCGGTCCAGCCGGAGCCACAGGCACGACAGGAGCCACCGGGCCAACCGGAGCCACCGGGCCTGCAGCAGGGGATGTGTTTGCATCCTTTATCACGTTTGCCGGCGTGTGGAATAATGCCCAGCGGATACCAGTGGGAGTGGGGGTCGCGGATACCACCGGAAACATTGTCCTGACAGATTCCACCCGCATTACGCTTGCTCCAGGGTATTACTGCATATCCTATCAGGTATCATCCATGCTGGCGGATGCCGGTTATATGCAGATAACACCTGTATACAATGGAAGTTCCCACATTGAATATGGCATATACTTTTGGACGGCAAATGCCAGAAGCAGCGCATTTGGAGCCAGTTCTCTCATTGTGGAAGTGCCCCAGTCCACTACGCTGTTCTTGTATTTTAACAGCAATACAAGGGCACAGGAAGGGACAGTCACCATGGTGATTTTTAAGCTGAACAGGCCTGTGTGAGTCATAACAGATATGGCAAAAGGGGCCTTGCAGGAATACAGGATGACGGTTTTCTAAATATGGTTTGCCGAGATTATTGTAAATCGTAAATGACAGGCAGGAAATGGAGGTGCAGGATGGATTTCAGATACGAGACAGTGATTCCCAATGATGATCTTCCTTTTCGGATGTTTATATTCGAGGGGAGGGATGGGAATTACCGGGTAAGCAAGCATTGGCACCAGTCAGTGGAGCTGTTCCTTGTGCTGGAGGGAACACTGGATTTTTTCATTAATTCCAGGCAATACACATTGAAGCCCAATGATTTTGTCATAGTGAATCCCAATGAAATCCATTCCATTGAATGCCCTGACCCCAATATTACCATTGTCCTGCAGATCCCAATGAAATCCTTTGAGGGATATATGAGCGATGAGTCCCGCATCACCTTTGCGGATAAGGATGAGAGCCAAAAGGCCAGGCTGGTAGCCCTGGTCACTGCCATGTACCGGACGTATGAGAAAGGGGAATTCGGCTATCGCCTGAAGGTAAAGAGCCAGTTTATGGAGTTCCTCTATCTGATTGTGACAGAATTCAGAATTGAGCAGATTGATAAGGTCCGGGTGCAGCAAAAACGGCATTTGGATAAGCTGTCCCAGGTTACGCAATATATGAAGGAGAACTATGATAAGGAGCTGAGCCTGGAAATGGTTGCGTCCAGGTTTGGCTTTACATCCTCCTATCTCTCCCATATGTTCAGGGAATATGCTCAGACAGGATACCGCACATACCTGATGGATTTGAGGGTTAAATATGCCATGCGGGAATTGCTGAATTCGGACCGTTATGTGGGGGACATTGCTCTGGACCATGGGTTTGCCGATGCAAGGGCATTTGCCAAAGCCTTTAAAAAGCGGTACGGCTGTCTGCCCAGCCAGTACCGTAAGCAGATGAACCAGAAACAGGTGAATCAGAAGCAGATGAATCAGAAGCAGATGAATCAGAAGCAGGCCAATCAAAAACAGAGGAACCGCAAGTCATTGGCGGGGGAATGAAGATCGCAAAAAAGTGCTGTTAGTTCGTAAAATAACAGCACGTTTTTTTTGCCCGTTTATATTATAATGGATACCAGAGAAAACAGGCTGGTGCTGATGGAAAATCGCACGGCCCGATATAAGGAGGTATGAACATTGGGGATGACAGTCAAGAAGGTGACAGATCCGGCATTTAAAGCCTATGGAAGGGTCATCACAGGTTATGATTTCAGCGGTCTGTTAAAGGCAATGGAGCAAACGCCTTTACCAGAGGATGTTATTTACATACCCTCACTGCCTGAGATGGAGGCCCTGCCTGCGGCAAAGGAGCTGGAGAATGGAATCTACGGACAAATGCCAATCCAGATAGGATGCTGCAACGGACATAACAAGAAACTGAATGCGGTAGAATACCACCGGGATTCAGAAGTGGACATTGCTGTGGACGACCTGATTCTGATACTGGGAAAACAGCAGGATATTGAGGAGGACCACACATACGACACATCCAGAATGGAGGCATTTCTGGTTCCGGCAGGAACAGCGGTGGAGGTATATGCAACCACCCTGCACTATGCGCCCTGCCATGTAAAGGACGAGGGATTCAGGTGCGTGATTGTCCTTCCAAGAGACACCAATCTGGACATGGAGCCGGTGGAAGTGAAGGACCCTGAGGACAGGCTTTTATTTGCCAGGAATAAATGGCTTATCGGCCATGCCCAGGGTGGTCTGCCGGAGGGAGCCTTTATCGGCCTTAAGGGTGAGAACCTGAGTGTCTGATATAGATGATAATGGATGTTTTTCAGATGCAAACAATAAAAATCAATCATGTATGAGGAGGAAAGTACAATGAACAATACACCAGAAGTAAAAATCGGAATCGTGGCAGTGAGCAGGGACTGTTTCCCGGAGTCTCTTTCTGTCAACAGAAGAAAAGCATTAGTGGAAGCCTACAAGGCTAAATATGACGCTTCAGAAATTTACGAATGTCCTGTATGCATCGTGGAGAGCGAGATACATATGGTTCAGGCATTGGAGGACATCAGGAAAGCAGGCTGCAACGCCCTGTGCGTATACCTGGGCAACTTTGGCCCTGAGATATCAGAGACCCTGCTGGCAAAGCATTTTGACGGACCTAAAATGTTCGTGGCAGCAGCCGAGGAGTCCGGGGATAATCTGTGCCAGGGACGCGGCGACGCATACTGCGGTATGCTCAATGCCAGCTACAACCTGGCGCTGCGCAACATCAAGGCATATATCCCGGAGTATCCGGTAGGGGATGCTGAGGACTGTGCTGACATGATCCATGAGTTTGTACCCATTGCCCGCGCAGTGGCTGCATTAAGCGAGCTGAAAATCATCAGCTTCGGCCCAAGACCTCTTAACTTCCTGGCCTGCAACGCGCCCATCAAGCAGCTTTACAACCTGGGCGTGGAGATAGAAGAGAACTCCGAGCTGGATTTGTTCGAGGCCTTCAACAAGCATGCAGGGGATGAGAGGATTCCAGGTATTGTAAAGGAGATGGAGGAAGAACTGGGAGCAGGCAACAAGAAGCCGGAGATTCTCTCCAAGCTGGCTCAGTATGAGCTGACCTTAAAGGATTGGGTGCAGGAGCACAAGGGCTACCGCAAATATGTGGCCATTGCCGGAAAATGCTGGCCCGCATTCCAGACACAGTTCGGTTTCGTACCCTGCTATGTGAACAGCCGCCTGACAGCCCAGGGAATCCCGGTGTCCTGTGAGGTTGATATCTACGGAGCTCTCAGCGAGTACATCGGCACGGTTATCAGCCAGGATACGGTTACCCTTCTGGACATCAACAACACCGTGCCCAAGGATATGTACGAGGCTGATATCAAGGGCAAATATGATTATAAGCTTACCGATACATTCATGGGCTTCCATTGTGGAAATACTCCTGCATGCAAGATGTGCGAATCCAGAGCCGTTAAATATCAGCTCATCCAGCACAGACTTCTTGAGCCGGCAGGATCTGATCCAGACTTTACAAGAGGAACTCTTGAAGGTGACATCGCTGCTTCTGATATTACATTCTATCGTCTGCAGTGCAACTCCGAAGGTGAACTGGTAGCATACGTTGCAGAAGGAGAAGTCTTAGATGTACCGACAAGATCCTTTGGTGGTATCGGTATCTTCGCTATCAAAGAAATGGGAAGATTCTATCGTCACGTACTGATCGAGGGCAACTATCCGCATCACGGAGCAGTTATGTTCGGACATTATGGAAAACAGTTCTTCGAAGTAGTGAAATTCCTCGGACTGGACGTAAAGAAGATTGGTTACAACCAGCCGGCAGGTGTAAGATATCCGACAGAAAATCCATGGGGTTAATCTACACATTCTGACTATAACAAAATAAAACAATACAGGCATCCCGGGAGTTTTCCTGGGATGTCTTGGCAAAAAGAAAAATAAAGATAAAAAAATCAATAGCAATCGCAAACAGAATGTGCATGAGTTTTATACATATGATGGAGTGCACAGTTAGGAGG
>OLRN01000713.1_pt1 | contig 22528 bp, 37 predicted proteins | sample 1673001 | NCBI WGS metagenome assembly OLRN01 (sample SAMEA3136745, study PRJEB25190) | human gut metagenome | biome: human gut; feature: human-associated habitat; material: faeces | place: Austria | collected 2013 | reverse complement strand
GGCTGCGAATCCCCCAAAAAATCAAAAAGAAAAGTTTTAGCTCGCTAAATCTTGCTAAATCTTGCTAAATCTTAATTATAGGGCTATATGCTCATATTTTGGCTTGTGAGAGCAGAGTTATCCAAGTTGGTAAACTTATAAGCATAAGTTATTGCTGTTCTTAGAAACGAGAATATAGGCTTTAAACAATATAACCACATTTAAAAGAAAGGACAATATGCAGGCACAAAACGGTGGCAGACCCACAATTTTACCTAAGATGTACGAAGAACCGCTATTTAGCCAAATCATTGATAAAATTGAATCAGGCTGCAATGACAGAGAAATCTACACCAGTTTGCATTGTTCGGCTAAAACTTTTAGAAAGTGGCGAGATGACAATATAAAGGCGTATGACGAAGCTAAAAGCATTGCTAGGGGAAATCTATTAGAACTAGCTGAAAGTGCCTTAGCGAGCAAACTGACAGTCAGAACGCTAAAGGAAACAGAAACAATATATGACGCTGACGGAAACGTTGAAAAAGTAAAGGTTAAAGAAAAAGAGCTGGATAAAGATAGCTTAGTAGCAATGATGGTTGCTAAGGCTGGAAACCCTGAACTTTATAACCCTACTGAATGGCGTAGATTGCAACAGGAAGAATCAAGCGCTAATGACCTTAAGACTAAGATCGAAGAACTTGATGACTATAAACTAAGTAAGTATAAAACGCCAGAAATTGAAGTGCCGAAAGGGTTTGAATAGATGTATTACATGAATCAAATGCTGGCTTATAATAAAGAACATGGCATAGAGCTAAATAAATATATGCGCAAAACTATTCAAAAGCAAATTAGAATTCATAAAAAATATATTTATCGCTATGACCGTGTAACTCAAGCTATCGAGTGGATAGAAGACAACTTTTATCTAACTACTGGTAATTTGATGAAAATAAAGCTACACCCTACGCAAAAATATTGGTATGAGTTAATGCTTGGTTATGATATGGTTGATGAAAAAGGCGTTCAAGTCAATTTAATCAATGAAATTTTTCTTAATCTAGGACGTGGTTCTGGTAAGTCAAGTTTAATGGCTACGCGCGTGCTTAACTGGATGATTTTAGGCGGACAATACGGTGGAGAGAGCTTGGTTATTGCATACGATAATACACAGGCTAGACACGTATTTGACCAAGTTCGGAATCAAACGGAAGCAAGCGACACTTTAAGGGTGTACAACGAAAACAAGATTTTCAAGAGTACGAAACAAGGGCTAGAATTTACAGCATTTAAAACCACTTTCAAAAAGCAAACAAATGATACTTTACGAGCGCAAGGTGGTAACAGTTCACTAAATATATTTGATGAAGTTCATACCTATGGCGAAGATATAACAGAATCAGTCAATAAAGGTTCACGACAAAAACAAGACAACTGGCAAAGTATTTATATCACTTCTGGCGGACTTAAACGAGACGGTTTATATGATAAACTTGTTGAGCGTTTCAAGTCAGAGGAAGAATTTTACAATGATAGGTCGTTCGGCTTGCTTTACATGTTAGAAAATCATGAGCAGGTAAAAGATAAAAAGAATTGGACTATGGCATTACCTCTTATTGGTGATGTTCCTAAGTGGTCAGGAGTTATTGAAGAGTACGAGCTTGCACAAGGAGACCCAGCGTTACAGAATAAGTTCTTAGCGTTTAATATGGGCTTGCCTATGCAGGACACAGCTTACTACTTCACTCCACAAGATACTAAACTAACAGACTTTAATTTATCTGTATTTAATAAAAATAGAACTTATGTTGGAATTGACCTATCCTTAATTGGCGATTTAACGGCCGTATCGTTCGTTTGTGAGTTAGAGGGTAAAACTTACAGCCATACACTTACTTTCTCTGTACGGTCGCAATATGAGCAACTAGACACAGAACAACAAGAGTTATGGACTGAATTCGTTGACAGAGGCGAATTAATCTTACTTGATACGGAATATATCAATGTAAATGACTTGATACCGTATATTAATGACTTTAGAACCAAGACAGGGTGCAGACTTAGAAAAATCGGATATGACCCAGCACGCTATGAAATTTTAAAAGGGTTGATTGAACGCTATTTCTTCGATAAAGACGGAGATAACCAACGAGCAATTCGACAAGGTTTCTCAATGAATGACTATATTAAGCTATTAAAATCTAAGCTAGTGGAAAATAAACTTATCCATAACCAAAAAGTTATGCAATGGGCTTTAAATAATACTGCTGTTAAAATCGGACAAAGTGGAGACTATATGTATACTAAAAAACTTGAAAAAGATAAAATTGACCCTACTGTTGCTTTGACAATGGCATTAGAAATGTTGGTGTCAGATGAAGTATAACGTTGACACAGTACGAGAGAGTGGCTGGTACAATAAAAAAGAATGGTTGGCAGTCCGTGATTATGTTAGACAACGTGACAAAATGACTTGCGTAAGATGTGGCGCATTCGGTGCTAAAAAATACGAGGTAGACCATATTGTAGAACTAACGTGGGAAAACCTTGATGATTGGAAAATAGCGCTAAACCCTGATAACCTACAACTCCTTTGTAAGTCTTGCCATAACAAGAAAACAGGCGAGTATAAACGAGGAAAAGGCGTAAGTTTATGGTAGAAAGGGGAGAAATTGAACTTATTCGGAAAAGTAGTATCATTTTCACGTGGAAAACTAAACAATGATACTCAAAGAGTTACAGCGTGGCAAAACGAAGCGGTAGAATATACAAGTGCCTTTGTGACTAACATTCATAATAAAATCGCTAATGAAATAACAAAAGTAGAATTTAATCATGTTAAATATAAAAAGTCTGATGTTGGTTCTGATACTTTGATTAGTAAGGCAGGTTCTGATTTAGATGAGGTCCTCAATTGGAGCTCTAAGGGCGAACATAATAGCATGGAGTTTTGGCAGAAAGTAATTAAAAAGTTACTATGCACGCGCTATGTTGACCTGTACCCTATATTTGACAGTGAAACGGGCGATCTATTAGACTTACTGTTTGCTAACGATAAAAAAGAATATAAACCTGAAGAATTAGTAAGGCTTGTCAGTCCTTTTTATATCAATGAAGACACAAGTATTTTAGATAATGCTCTGGCTAGCATTCAAGCTAAGCTGGAACAAGGTAAATTGCGTGGCTTGTTGAAAATTAATGCCTTTCTTGATATTGATAATACACGGGAGTATCGAGAAAAAGCTCTAGCAACAATAAAGAACATGCAAGAGGGTTCGAGTTACAACGGTTTGACACCAGTTGATAACAAGACGGAAATTGTAGAACTTAAAAAAGATTATTCTGTTTTAAACAAAGATGAAATTGACCTTATTAAATCGGAACTTTTGACAGGTTACTTTATGAATGAAAATATTTTGCTTGGTACTGCTACGCAAGAACAACAAATTTATTTTTACAACTCTACTATCATTCCTTTACTGATTCAACTTGAAAAGGAACTGACTTATAAACTGATTTCAACAAACCGCAGACGAATAAATAAGGATAATTTATATTATGAACGCATAATCGTAGATAACCAGCTATTCAAGTTTGCAACTTTGAAAGAATTAATTGACTTGTATCACGAAAATATTAACGCTCCTATTTTTACACAGAATCAACTTCTTGTTAAAATGGGTGAGCAACCAATTGAGGGCGGAGATATTTATGTCACAAACCTTAACGCAGTCGCTGTTAAAAACCTAAGTGATTTACAAGGCAGTAGAAAGGACGTAACAAGCACAGATGAAACTAATAACCAATAGTGCTGAAATTAAAGTAACTGAAAACAAGGACGGTTCTAAGTCGTTCCAAGGCATTGGTTCAGAAGTTGGTGTAGAGAATCGTAACGGTATTATCTTGACCCCTAACTGCATTGAGTTTGCCAGAGAACGATATCCATTGCTATATGAACATGGATCTGGCTCTAGCGAAGTCATCGGGGACGCAAAGGTTTACTATGATTTAGCTACTAATAAATACCTGACTGACTTTACACTTTATGACAATGCACCAAACATTAATAAGGCTGTGGAAAATGGCGCGTTTGATTCACTATCAATTGCCTATTATATTACAGATTATACTTTTGATGATAATGACGCTCTAGTTGTAAATAAAGCACAATTTAAAGAAATTTCTCTTGTTTCAGTACCAGCAGACCCTAACGCAAAATTTATTCAAAATGCCTTAGGCGAAGAACTCACAGAAGAACGCAATAAAATTATTGAAAGCCGTAACGCTTTGAAAGAAATTGAGGATATCAAAAAGAAATATGAATAAACCTGATTTAATTGAAAAACAGAACCGCTTGGCAGAGCTTAAAGAAAATAACGTATCTTTAAAATCTCAAATTAGTGGTTTTGAAGTAAAAAATGCAATTGAAGATTTGCCAAAAGTACAAGAATTAGAAAAAACACTTTCAGAAAATTCAATTGAAATTATCAAAATCGAGAACGAACTTAACGCACAAGAAGAAAAATCAAAAGGAAAAGCTAAAATGACAAACTTTATTGAATCACAAAACGCTGTAACAGAATTTTTTGACGTATTGAAAAAGAACGCTGGAAAATCAGAAATTAAAAACGCTTGGAACGCAAAACTTGCTGAAAATGGTGTAACTATCACAGACAAAACTTTTGAGCTTCCACGTAAATTGGTTGATTCAATTAACACAGCGTTGCTAAATACTAACCCAGTATTCAAAGTATTCCATGTTACAAATGTTGGTGCTTTGCTTGTATCACGCTCATTTGATTCAGTTGATGAAGCCCAAGTTCACAAAGACGGACAACAAAAAACAGAGCAGGCAGCCACACTCACTATTGATACTCTTGAACCTGTAATGGTTTATAAATTGCAATCACTTGCTGAACGTGTTAAACGACTTCAAATGTCATATTCTGAACTTTACAACTTGATTGTAGCAGAACTTACACAAGCAATTGTAAATAAAATCGTTGACCTTGCTCTTGTTGAGGGAGACGGAACAAACGGTTTTAAATCAATTGACAAAGAAGCAGACGTCAAAAAAATCAAAAAGATTACTACAAAAGCTAAATCAGCTGGCAAAACTCCATTTGCTGACGCTATTGAAGAAGCGGTTGACTTTGTTCGTCCTACTGCTGGTCGTCGTTATTTGATTGTTAAAGCAGAAGACCGTAAAGCCTTGTTAGATGAGTTACGTCAAGCTACTGCAAATGCTCACGTTCGTATTAAAAATGATGATACTGAAATTGCTTCTGAAGTTGGAGTAGATGAAATCATTGTCTACACAGGTTCAAAAGCGCTCAAACCTACTGTACTGGTAGACCAAAAATATCACATTGACATGCAAGACCTTACTAAAGTTGACGCGTTTGAATGGAAAACTAATAGCAACATGATTTTGGTAGAAACACTAACAAGCGGTCATGTTGAAACTTACAACGCTGGTGCAGTAATTACAGTATCATAAGAATAAAATGGAGGAAGTAAATGATAGATTATATTAAGGTCTATTGTGGTATTCCGATTTTAGTAACAGCTTATGATAGTAAACTTATCTTATTCCGTTCAATAGCTATTAAATTGCTAGAAAAAAATGGTATTAAAGCTGACGAAACAAGTGTATTAGTGAAAGACTTTATCTCTTGTTATTGTCGGCTTAATATTGTTGATGAACCAGCAGAACAATGGCGAAATGCTGAAATGAAACGTTTGGCTTCTTTGCAAGAGTTAATGTATTATGGAGGTATTTAATGATATTTTCACAAGTTACATTGCAAGTAGAGACGACTGTTAAGAAGAAAAACGGTGCGGAAGACAATGTTATAAAGCCTATCACTTTGCCAGCAGTCAAACAGAGAATTAGTCAGTCAAGGCTTGATGAGTTTTCTATGATTGGGCTAGGTAAAAACGTAAGATACGAGCTTAACGGAATCGGAGAAATGGAAGACTTGATTTTCAACTATTTCTTAGACGAAAAAGGCGATACTTTCAAGCGTACAACATGGGAAAGAGACCCTAAGAATAACAAAATGATTTTAGAGGGGGTCGTAAGTAACGGACTATGAGCGAATTTGATTCTTATATAGATTGGTACAACAATTTGCTTACAATGCCTCTAAATGACGTTATTTTAGGCGTTAAGGACACGATAGAAGACAAGACGGTATATTTATCACTTAGTGACTCAAAGGTGCTAAAAATGGATAATACGAGCTTTGTCATGGGTTACTATTATCAAGTTGTTTTATCTGTTAAAGATGTTGACGATAAACTTGTCAGACTAGTCGGAGATGTTTTACGAGACGGTTGGAATATGACGAACTGGTCAGAAAACAGCCATTTGTACAATTATACTGGAACGGTTTATTTGCCTTGTGGTGCAGGTGGTCAACCATGGCAATGAATTTACTTAATGCAGCGAGCATAGCTAAAGAAATGCAAACTAAAGTAACAGAACGCATGGGCGATTGGTTTGAAGCAGAGTTTAAGGCAAAGGCTAATGCTGCAAGCCGAAGAACTAGATTAATTAGAAGCCATGGTCATACCTATACTTATGCAAGATATCAAAATACTGGTCAATTATCAAGTAACTTAAAACAAGTTAAAAAAGGCGATAAAATAGTAGTTAATGCAGGTACTAGGGCTAATTATACTAGTGGTTATCATGGTATGTATTTCTTGGTTGAAAAAAAAGGTATGCAAGACGTCAAAACAACATTGAAAAAAGGCGCTAATTATGCTAATTCAATGAAATTATAAAAGGAAAGTGGTTTAATTACATTTGATTGAAATTAACAATAATGGTATTTTTTAATGAGTTTAGATAATTTTAGAAATAGAGCGATTGTATGGGATACGGTCAATAAAGACTTCCCACAACCAATTCAAATAATGCAAGGTGACGTCAACGCTAGAACATTGTCAGTTAAAATACTTGATAATGGAGGCGAAATTGATTTGACTGGCCATTCATTAAAACTTACATATCAATATACTAATAGCAGTAATTCCGGCTTTGTTATGATTTCTCCTGAAAACTTAACTAAAGGAGAGTTTATTTTGGTAATTCCTACCGAAATGACAAAACCTGGAGTTATTGAAGCGAACTTGATTCTTCTTAATGAAAATAAAGAGCAAGTTATCGTCAGTAAGAATTTAACATTTATATCAGATGATTCTACAGTTACAGATTTAGCTCAAGAAGTAAATAATAAGATTGATGATTTTACAAAATTATTATTGGAAAATATGCCACAGGTTATGCGTAGTGAGTTGAATGATTTACATGCTCAAACTGAATCAAACAAGAGCAATATTGAGCTTAAAGCAAATTTAGCTGATATGACGAACTTACAAAGTGCACTGACAGAGCTTAAAAAAGAAGTAGAAGTATTTGGTATTAGTCCTGAAAATTTAGTTACTATAAAATCGCTATTAGACGCAATCGCAAGTAACGCCAGTGAATCAGAAGTAGCTGAACTAATAAATTCAGTAAATGTTTTAACAAATAACGTTTCTCTGATGAGTAACGGAGATTACTCCCCTAAAGCTAGTCAAACAGGTTTAGAAAGTTTACAGCATACTGTTAACGACCATTCGGCAACCATTTCAGTAAAAGCCAATCAAACGGATTTAGACAACTTACAAGCTGCCGTTGATAAACAAGGTATTGCGATTTCAACAAAAGCTGAACAATCAGATTTATCAACAACAAATAAAAATGTAACAACTGCCCAAGAAACAGCAAATAAAGCTGAAAGTGAAGCCAAAAATGCAATGGCAAAGGCTACCGAAGCACAAGCGAACAGTTTACCACTTGATGGCAACGCGGTAAGTGCAATCAAACTGGCAACACCTAGAAAACTTAGGGTAAATCTTCAATCTTCATCATTTCAAGAGTTTGACGGGACTGCTGATGCAACTAATATTGGAGTTTCAGGTGTGCTTCCTATTGCAAATGGAGGTACGTCAACAAGTGACGGAGTTATAAATACAACTGCCTACGCTTATAGCGCAGACGGTACGGACGGCTTCACAACTGTTTATCCTAATTTGAACTTGTTGACTAATACGAAAATCACTCAGGGAGATATCGATAGTAAAATTTGGGCTCCAATAGGTGCAAGTTCGTTATCAGTTGGTTCTAATAATGGAATTAAAGTAATTGACAATGGCGGAGCCATTGGTAGTATAGGCGGTTTCTCTTACATAAAGGGCGCAAACGTAAATGCTGGCGATGCCGTCACACTTAGTTGTTATATAAAAAATACTGGAACGGCAGATATTAAAAACTTCTCAATTTCAATAGCATTCTACGGAAAATCTAGGTCATATCCTACTAGGGATAACCTTGTAATTCCAAATGACGGTAAACCACACTTTTTCAGTCTCACGACTATTGTTCCAAGTGGTTCCGATGTAGCGATTCCACGTTGGTTTGATGTCGAAACTGCTGTTAATGAAAAGCATATTTTTGAAGTTTATGAAATGAAACTAGAATCAGGCTCAATTGCCACTCCTTGGATGCCCTCAGCTAGTGAAGTTACAATTGCTGATTATCCAAAGTATGTAGGGTTTAGTAATAGCATTAAACAAAATAAGAAAAGTTCTGATTACAAATGGCTACCAATGGGGTTAGTATCAATTGATAGGGCTACAGGCTCACTCAAGCCTGCGGTTATAGGTATAGATTATGCTCAAGCTCACCCAGTTGGCTCAGTAGTCACAAATACTTCAAGTTCATCATCAGGGTATTCTACCGGAACATGGGAAAACATCGGTTCAGCAGTAATTGGTTCAACAACAATATATTATTGGAAACGCACTTCATAAAAAATAAAAAGGAAAATAAAAAATGAAATTAGATTATAACTCACGCGAGATTTTCTTTGGTAATGAAGCTCTAATCGTAGCTGATATGGCTAAGGGTAGTAGCGGAAAACCAGAGTTCACTAACCATAAAATCGTAACTGGTTTGGTATCAGTTAGCGCAATGGAAGACCAAGCGGAGACAAGCAGCTATCCAGCTGATGACGTGCCAGACCATGGAGTGAAAAAAGGTGCTACCTTACTTCAAGGAGAAATGGTATTTATTCAAACAGACCAAGCGCTTAAAGAAGACATTTTAGGTCAACAAAGAACAGCAAATGGTTTGGGTTGGTCTCCAACTGGTAATTGGAAAACGAAATGCGTTCAGTATCTTATTAAAGGGCGCAAACGTGATAAAGTTACAGGAGAATTTATTGACGGTTATCGTGTAGTCGTTTATCCAAATTTGAGACCAACAGCAGAAGCTACAAAAGAATCAGAAACAGATTCAGTAGACGGTGTAGACCCTATCCAATGGACTTTGGCAGTACAAGCAACTGATTCAGATATTTATTTGAATGGCGATAAAAAAGTTCCTGCTATTGAATATGAAATTTGGGGAGAACAAGCAAAAGACTTCGTCAAAAAAATGGAAGCTGGTTTGTTCATCATGGAACCTGACACGGTTCTAGCTGGCGAAGTTACATTAGTAGCTCCAACTCTTGCGAACGTTCAAACGAAAACCAAAGGGCATAATGATGGAACAATTGTTTTACCAGCTACTTTGAAAGATTCTAAAGGTCGCGATGTAAAAGTAACAGCAACAATCAAAGATGTAAAAGGAAATGTTGCGACAAATAACGAGCTTGCTCCTGACGTTTATATCGCAACATTCTCCGCTGAAGGTTATCCAGATGTTTCTGCGGGTGTCGCTGTAACTGACAAACCCTAGCGAGCCCGACGGGGCTAACCACGTAGCGTTTGCATATAGTGCAGACGGGAAAGATAGATTCACGACTGTTTACCCTAACTTGAACTTAGTAACAGACACTAGGTTGTTTGCAGATGCAAAAACTGACGAAAAGTTTAAAAAAGGGCAAATTGTAATTGACCGAAGCGCAACTATCACACCTTTAGCAGGTTTTAATTATGCTACGTATAAAAGCAAAGGTACGCAAGACCAAGACTGGTTTCGTGCATACTTAATTCCAGAAACACGTTTTCCGTTAATGGATAAAAGCGAAGTATTACCTAATACAAAATACACATTTAGTTTCTTAGCCAAGGGAACTGGAACTCACTCGGTTAGCACATGGAGAGGCTGGGCGAAAGAACCTGATAACTATAAAGATATCACCCTTACTCCTGATTGGAAACTATATACATTAACAGTAACTTCAAAAGATACTATCCCAACTGATAATGTTCAATTTTTCCTTAGAAGTAATAAAGAAGATAATGTTATTGATATCATGAAACCTAAAGTTGAAAAAGGTTCAATCGCTACTCCTTGGATGCCTGCATTTAGTGAATTGACAGTCGAAGATTATCCAAGTTATATTGGAACATATACTGACAGTGATTCTAACACACAAAGCACAGACCCAGTAAGATATAGCTGGAAAAAAATAGAATAAGTAAAGGAATATATATAAAATGGCAAAACAATTGAGTACAGCACGTAAATTTAAAATGATTACAGGTAAAGACCTTTTTCAACAACAAAAGGCAATGGATACGGAACTTAAAAAAGAAGACGGAGAAATTACCGATGTAATGGAATTTGTTCAATATGGTCTATACTTGGCTCTTTTTCAAGATAACATCGTAAAGGCTAAGAGCGACTTCTCTGACTTCCGTTCTAGCTTTGAGTTCGATACTGACGGTAAAGGACTCAAAGAACTTGTTGAACTGTGGCAGAAAGAAATTTAATGAGCTGAAAGGACTGTAAATGATTTTAAAACATGCAATTAGATACTTAGAACTAACTGGTTCGGACTTTATTACAGATTTAAAAGACTTTGCAGACCTACAAAATTCTTTTGTCGCTGGATATATTCCTGATGACTTTACAGAGCAAATGGAGAGCTTTACAGACAAGTTATTGATACTTTGGGTAGATTGTAACGGAGGGCTACAAAATGCCTTAGACGACAAAACAGAGCTTCCTACAACTAACGAGTTAATCAATATCTTCTGTAAAACTGTTTTTATTAAAGAAAAAGAGGAAACGGAAGACGATATGGTCTTCTTTTCTTCTAGTTCATTGATTAAGAAAAAGAAAGACACTGTAAAGGCAAATAAAACTTTAGAACTTTTGACTGTTTTGGGCAATAATGAAATTGATATAACACAGTTCATGGAAATGGAACTAGAACTTGTTTATAAAATAATAGAACTTATTGCAGAGAAGAAGAAAGAGGAAAAAGAAAAAGAGAAAAGGCGTAAAAGAAAGGGTATATAATGGCAAGTAATGCAACATTTGAGGTCGAGATATATGGTAATACCACAAAGTTCGAGAACTCACTTAAAGGCGTTAATACCGCGATGTCAGGGCTTAGAGGAGAAGCTAAAAACTTACGTGAAGCTCTAAAACTTGACCCGACAAATACCGGAAAAATGGCACAATTGCAAAAGAATTTACAAACGCAGTTGGGCTTATCACGTGACAAAGCAGCAAAACTAAAAGAAGAACTTTCTACAGTTGATAAAGGGACGTCAGCAGGTCAAAAGAAATGGCTACAACTTACTAGAGATTTAGGCACAGCAGAAACACAAGCTAATAGGCTAGAGAGCGAAATTAAGCAAGTCGAGGGCGCTATTAGTTCAGGCTCTTGGAACATTGACGCTAAAATGGACACTAAAGGTGTTAATAGCGGAATTGAGGGCATGAAGTCACACTTTAGCGGTCTTAGAGAGATTGCGGTAGGTGTATTTAGGCAAATCGGCGCAAGTGCTGTTAGTGCTGTTGGTAATGGCTTAAAAGGCTGGGTATCTGACGCAATGGATACTCAAAAAGCCATGATTGCCTTGAAGAACACAATGAAGTTTAAAGGCAATGGACAAGAGTTTGACTATGTAAGCAATTCTATGCAGAAGCTCGCTAAAGATACAAATGCAAATACCGAAGATACTTTAAAACTTTCAACAACGTTCATTGGTTTAGGCGATACTGCTAAAAAAGCGGTCGGTAAAACGGAAGCATTAGTAAAAGCTAACCAAGCATTTGGTGGTACTGGCGAACAATTAAAAGGTGTAGTTCAGGCTTACGGTCAAATGTCGGCAGCTGGTAAAGTTACGGCTGAAAATATTGGACAATTAACCGATAATAACACAGCTCTTGGTTCTTCTTTAAAAGACACTATTATGAAAATGAACCCCTCATTACAGCAATATGGTTCTTTTAATGAAGCTGTTTCAGAAGGCGCTGTCTCAATGGATATGCTCGACAAGGCTATGGAAAAAATGGCTAAAGGTTCGGGCGGTGGAATCAAAACTATTGGGGACGCGTGGGATAGCTTCAACGAAACAATGTCAATTGCCTTAGTGCCTACTTTGAACGCTTTAACACCTATCATTAGCGACTTAATAGACCAGATGTCTGACTGGGGCGAAAGTGCTGGTAAATCTGTATCAAATGTAGTTAAGTATTTCCAAGACTTGTTTCAAAAACTTCAAGAAAATGCAGCCACTTTAGCGTTTTTAGAGGCTTGGGATAACATAAAAAGTGCAATTGGTTCCATAGTTTCTATTATAGCGAATGTTATCAATTCATTTCTCGGAATAAATAAAGAAACAACGAAAAACGCAACAAGTATAGACAACGTAGCAAAGAGCATAGCTGTATTTGCTGGTAAACTGTCAGAAGTTACGAAAAAAATAGCTGATTTTCTTAAAAAAATTAGTGAAAGTAAAACCGCTATGTCAGTCTTAAAAGGAACTTTAGTAGTTCTTGCTAGTGCATTTGCAGCTTTCAAGGTAGCTAAAGGTATATTAGGAGTAAGAGATGCTTTTAAAACTATTAGAGAAGCTGCGGAATTGGCTATACCTCCAGTGAAAGCCTTGTTTGGTTTAATTATTGCTAATCCATTTGTCGCCATAGCTGTGGCAATTGCAGCAGTCGTTGCTGGTTTAGTTTATTTCTTCACTCAAACCGAAACAGGTAAAAAGGTTTGGGCTAGTTTTGTGGACTTCTTATCGCAGTCAATTGAAGCTATTAAACAGTTCTTTACTGGTTTAGGTACTTGGTTTAGCGAGTTATGGACTTCCACAGTCGAGGGTACAAAAACCACATGGAACGGAATAACAGAATTTTTTAGTGGCTTATGGAATGGAATAGTGACGATTATAACTAATGTTTTCGCTACAATAGCTAGTGCAGTAACAGGCGCTTATAACTGGTTCGTCACAACTTTCCAACCATTAATTAGTTTTTATCAATCTATATTTAACCTAATAGGATCAATTATTAATGTAGCTTTTCAACTTATCTTGGCTATTATTCGCGGTGCTTACCAATTAGTCATTGGTACATGGAAAGGCCTATCAGGTTTCTTTGGTGGAATATTTAACGCTGTTAGTTCAGTAGTTTCGTCAGTATTTAGCGCAATCGGAAGTTTTGCTTCTAGTGCTTGGGGAGTAGTTCGCTCAATATGGAGTCCAGTAGCTGGTTTCTTTAGTGGCATATTCAACGCTGTTCGTGGTGTAGTAAGTGGAGTATTCAGTTCTCTTGGTGGCTTTGCTTCTAGCGCTTGGTCAAGGATTTCAGGTGTATTTAGCGGCGTTGGGGACTTCTTTAGTGGTGTATTCAATGGTGCTAAAAGTACAGTTAGTGGAGTATTTGACGCTTTCGGTGGATTTGCCTCTAATGCTTACAACGCAATAACAGGAGCATTTAACGGTATTGGAGAGTTCTTTAGTGGAATATTTGGAGGAATCAAGAATACAATAGACAATGCTCTTGGTGGTGTAACAAGTACGATTAACAATATATCAGGGGCTATTAATGGTATCGCTGGTAAACTAGGCGGACTGTTCAAAGGTTCAATGGTAGTAGGTTTAACAGATGTCAATCTATCTTCTAGCGGTTACGGTTTAAGCACTAACAGCGTATCAAGCGATAATAGAACTTATAACACATTCAATGTACAAGGCGGTACTGGTCAAGATGTTTCTAACTTAGCACGAGCAATCAGACGAGAATTTGACCTAGGGAGGGCTTAATGGTAAGACAGTACAAAATACATACCAACTTAGACGGAACAGATGATAAAGTTTGGGACGTCACAAATGGAAAAGTTAGATTTTACCAGCCCTCTAATTTAGGGTTACAATCAACTAATAATATTTGGCAAAGTAATGGTGTCGGAGTAATGGGAACTCGTTCAATTACTCAACCACAAATAGAGTTTAAATTGGAAACATTTGGCGAAAGCTTGGAAGAAAATTATCGATTAATGAAAGACTTCATCAATGATATTCTTAACAAAAAATTCGTTACGCTTGAATACCAAACAGAGATTTTTCAGGTATATGCTGATTTAGCTTTAGCGGATGTCACAAAGACGGAGGGTTACGGTAAGAACGGAACTTTCAGCGAAAAGATAACTTTTGATATAATTACAAAGTGGTACACTTACGAAAACTTAACTTTTGAAAAAATTCAAAATGGTCAAGTTCTTTCTGGTAAGTCTAAAATTTATGGTGGAACAGCACCAGGAAGCTATAAGTATGTCAAAGGAACTTCTTACACTTATTATGGGGAAAGTGACATAGACCGTTTAAGTCGTTGGGATATAAAAGATGAAATATTTAGTTTTATGGGAATATTATATCCGCAACTACCTAAAACACCTACTGGAGTTAGATTTTTAGACGATATTGGAAATGAATATACTGCAATTGTATTCAAGACGGAACAGTTGCAAGACTATATTTTAATAAATACAGATGTAAATGACGAAACTTATCAAGGTTGGAAGGGGACAACTGCTCTAAATTTATTCCCTGTAATGGACTTCGAGCGATATAGAACTCGTATAATTGAAAAAGGTCAAATGGAGCTAATCAATTTAAGTAAGGCAGAGTTTAAAATCAAGAGAAAGGCGGAATTTGTTTAATGTTAGAAGCTAATGTGTATGATAACTTTAATCCTAACTATTACAATATATCTGATTTTAATCTCCCTAATGGTAAAAAAGAAAAAAGAGGCCTTCCAATACCAAAGGCAAGATGTCAAGTCATTAACTATGAATTGTGGGAGACGGGTTACCTTTACACTTCAACAGCTACATTGACCGTTTCAGTAGAAGTTGGCGATATTGTTCAAATTCTATTTCCTGAAGTTGTTCCAATCGAGGAAGCTCTAGGTAAAAAGAAAAACTTAAATTTAGATATGGTTTACCTTGTGACAGATGTAGATGAAAGTAACAAAGCCACATTAAAGAACTATTTTTGGGCAATGATTGAAAGTTTAGATGTTCCAAACGCAATAACTAAAACGACAAACGCTGCTATCATTGATTATTTAATTGACCCTAATAAAAATAATTTAATGAGTTATGGGTACTTCTTTAATTCAACTGTCTTTGCTGGAAAGGCTACAATTAACCGTAAAGCAGAAACTTCATCGGCTCATGACGTAGCAAAAAGGATATTTTCAAAGGTTCAATTTCAACCAACCACGACTATTCAACATGCTTCGTCTGAAACAGATCCTAGAAACTTGTTATTTATTAACTTTGCCTCAAGAAACTGGAATAGAAATAGAATCACGACAAGAGTAGATATTAAGCAAAGTGTGACAATGGACACGGAAACAATAGTAGAACGTTCAGCTTATAATTTTGCTGTTGTATTCGTTAAAAATAAGGCAACAGATGACTATACAGACCCTCCTAAAGTGTATACAACTAAAAATAATGGAGATGTCATAGATTATAGCACTTATGGCGGTGACGGAACAGATTTGCCAGATGTAAGGACAGTTAAAACATTATTTTATGATAGAGATGAACACGGAAGCCCTCCAGATATATCTACTATTAAAGCAGAAATTTCTCCCTCTACTATCGTCACAAGGTTAATATTTAATCAAAACGAACTTTTGCCTTTGTATGTTAATGACTTAGTAGATATATGGTACGAAGGTAAACTGTATTCAGGTTACATAGCAGATAGAGTTAAAACAGAGTTCAATGATAGACTTATTTTTGTAGAAAGTGGAGACAAACCGAATGTTATATGAGTATGTAGCCACTTATGGCGACAAATATAGAATAGATAGCTTTAAAGGGCATAGAGAGCTTCGTAAAGACCACTTAGAACTATTGTCAGGTAAAGTATACTATAATAGCGAAAACACGCTTAGAATTGAGACTACACTCTTGTATGAAGTTGGTCAATTTGTATCAATTGGTGGTTATCCGTATGGCGGTAGAAAATTTAGATTGTTAGAGCTATCAATCACTGATAACCCAGTTTTAGACAAAGCGAAGATAATTTCAAGAAAGGTTAAAAATGACAATTAAAAATTTCACGTTTTTTAGTCAAAATGGTACAGAGTTCCCAGTCGGTTCTAATAATGACGGAAAACTATACATGATGTTGACAGGAATGGACTACGGAACGATTAGGCGTAAAGACTGGACAAGTCCGTTAAATACAGCTCTTAACATTCAATATGTTAACACATCAATCATTGCAGGCGGGAGGTATTTTGAACTATTAAACGAAACAGTAGCTTTAAAAGGTGATTCAGTTAATTACATTCATGCAAATATTGACTTAACTCAAACTGCTAATCCTGTCAGTTTATCAGCCGAAACCGCAAATAATAGCAACCGTGTTGATATAAACAATGGTTCTGGCGTTTTGAAAGTTTGTTTTGATGTTGTTGTAACTTCAGGAACTGGAGTAACAAGCACTAAACCAATTGTTCAGACCAGTAATTTGGATAGTATTTCTGCAAATAATATATCACTTAAAGGTCCAATCTATGTTCCAACTGAAATGTTGACAGTTCAAACCGCTCCTGGTTTGCAATTGCAACTTACTAAAAAGAACGATGATTTAGTAATTGTTAGATTCCTTGGTAGTATAGCAAATATAAAAAAAGGACAGACGATGTCTAGAACGTGGGTAGATGAACCGTTTCGTCCAACTGTTGTTCAAAGTCTTATTGGTCATCTTGTTGGAAGAGATAGCATTTTCCATATTGACATAAACCCAGATGGCAGCATTACTTGGTGGGGGGAAGATATTGGTAGTCACCCTTTTGTGTCACGTGGTAACGCAAGCTACTTTATTAAATAACAAAATAGAAAGCGAAACAAAATGGTAACTAGAATGATTTTAATAACTATCTTAATTTTGGCGATTCTTTTCGCTACGTGGGTCAAAGATAGAGAATCGATGAACCCACCTTTCAAGCGTAGACTCGTGATTGACTTGACGGTAGTCTTCGCGCTATGGATTTTATATGCAGTCTTTTACTTTACACAAACACCCTCAACTTCTGATATCGCTAAAACAGTGATTAATGTAGGTTTGTTGTACTTCGTAGGACAATTTATTTACTTAATCGCAAAAATTAGCCCTATGTTTGACGGTTTGGTTAAACTTATGAAAAAGAATGGTGTAAGTGTTCCAGAAGTTGAAGAAGAACAAACAGAGGATAAAAAAGAATGAATATAACTAACGCTGGTGTACGTGGTTATAATCCTACTGGGGTTGTGATTCACAATGATGCAGGCTCAAATGGTGCTAACACTAATTTTTATAATGGTTGGTTACCTACGCATAACCCAGAAGAGGGCTTTGCTCATGTTTACATTGCTTCTGACGGACGATTGCAGGCTTCCGACTTCTCTAATATGGCATGGCATTGTGGTAACTCATACGGTAATGCAAATTACGCAAGTTGGGAAGTGTGCCAATCAGAGGGCGATTTAAACCAGTTCTTAAGAAATGAGCAAGCGGTACTAGATGACGTTGCTAAGTACATGAAACAATGGGGACTAACTCCTAATCACGATACTGTGAAGTTACATCAGGAGTTATCATCTACTTCATGCCCTAGACGTTCCGTAGAGGCACATGGTGGCACGGTAGAGAGTTGTCGCTCATACTTTATCGCAGAACTAAATAAGCGCCTTACAGGGCAAACTGTAAGCACAGATAACAATAACACAACAGAAAGCGGAGAAATTGAAATGTTTCTAATTAATTGTAAAGACACTAAAAATTGGTATGTATGCAATGGAGTATCAGCACGACATATTAAAACAACTCGTATGCTTGGCGGTTTCCAAGGTAAATTTGGAGCGATTAAGTTACCAGAAACAGTTATGTATCAAAAGGAATTTGAAGCAGAATATGGAAAAGTAAACTAAAAAAAAGACAGCTTTATAGCTGTTTTTCTTTTGTAAATGAATATATCTTGCTTACCTGATTAATTGCTTCAATAATATTATTGCCAGTATTTATTAGAATTTCATCACTTACAGTTACATTATTTCTTGAAAATAGTTCGTTCTCAATCTTCATAAAGTGCATTGCTTTAGCTAAAAATTGAGCAGATGATTCATAATATAATGTTTCTAGTTCATCATCTGAAAACTGTGTTAAATCATCATTAGCAAAAGTTGTAAGTTTTCGCTTAATCTCTTTACCATTGTCGTCTTCCTCAATAAAAAAACGTCTTACCATTTATTCATTCCTTTAATTTCAAATTTTTCAATAACATAACGTTTAGAGCCAAGCTCAAAGCTGACTAGATAATTATTAAAAGGCTCATTTTTGTTCAAGTCATTAGCAATCTTTCTAGCTGTTTGCTGTGGATATTTTGAACTATTAATCTGACTTGTGTATTCGTGTAGTATCATCTCATTGCCTCCCTTTGCATTTTACGCTTCAATCGTTGCTTATATAGATATTCTTTGCTTGGATTTAAGCTATATAATAACTCATCTAATAAGTCAAAAGCTTCTCCGTTATTACCTACATCGTCAATTTTTTTAAGTGTAAGCTCGTGCATTTCATCATCATTGAAAAACATAGTGAGATAAGGGAATGCTACGGTATTCGGTAGGCTCAAGCGTGATTTAGTTATTCTTATGTTAGGGTATTTGCCTGTTTCAGCTTTAACTTTTAGCTCAAACTGATTTATTGCGATACCTTGTTCTTCTAGCTTGCTAGTGATTCTTTCATATAATTCTTCGTTTGTCATTATGCTATAACCTCAATTATTTCTGTATGCTTTTTAACTTCATATCTTTGTTCTTCTGGAAGCAATTCATTCCATTTTAAAGCCTCTTTTTTATTATAAAACTTACGTGTTTTAATTTCTTTTTCAAATATCCAAGATACCGTGTAGTATGTAAATTCATCTTTCATTATCCAATTACTCCTGTCTTTATATTTAGTCTTTGCTGACTTGATAAGTGATATAAATTGCACCACTTACAGTAATAAGCTCTAACTGGTATTTTATCATTTTTGTTTTTCTTGCTCTTTTTGTTATGCTGGGCATTTACTATTGAATATAAAGCGCCCATTTTTGTGTATTTGCGTTTTTTACACATAATCTAACCACTCCTTAATCGTAAATAATTCAAAGCCATTTAGCTTACTTTGTTTTTCAATCTCTACTTGGTTTCTATCTAGGTCTGTCAGCAGTTCAATTACAGGTCTACCAAATGTAAACCAACCAAGAACCGTATTAGTTTTAAGTCCGAAATACTTAGCACATTGAGCCTTACAGCTAAAGTGTAGTTCTTCTTCCGTTGTAGGGTTATAAGCTACTACCTTTATAGCTTTTTGCATTTCCGTTATTTAACCTCCTTTTCTATAAAACTATGATATCAAATTACTTTTACTTTGTCAAACATTAACTCTAGATATCTTCAATAAATTCCAAGTATCTTTCGTCAATCGCTTTAATTTCTTCTTTTGTGAACTCTGATTTAAAGTTATTTCTTTCTTCTTTAAACCCTAGGAAGAGGAACTTCTCCCCCAGCTCGTTTTTAAAAGAGTTCAAATATCCTTTTTTGTTGTTCATTAATTTAACGTTGTATTTTTCCATTTGTATCTCCTTAATTTCTATACAACTAATTGTATCAAAAAAAGTTCACACTATCAAGCATGAACTTTCATTCTTTTAGCCAAAAATTAGATCCGCCTCTTCTTGTAATACTTCTTCAGGAATTTCAGCACCACTTACATCATACTGAATACTTAACAAGTACATTGTCCATTTTCTTCTAAACTCTTTATCTTTCATTTGTTCCTCTGTGAAAGTTGTGTTGATTCCATATTCTTCTACGATTTGTTGTTTTCTAGTTGTTAATACTATCATTGTTTCGTTCTCCTTCATTTCTATAAGACTATTTTATCAAAAAAAGTCAATGCTGTCAAACATTAACTCTTTGTGATATTATTCTTCGCCTTTCCATTGTTCAAAATCATCAGCCATACCTTGTATAAAGCCCATAATGTCGTCAGTAGTATACTCTGTAAGCTCATTATCGTTACTTAAGTTAGCAAGTTCTCCTGCATAGTCTAAGGCTTTTTTATAGTCTTTGTCGTAGCTTTCACCCTCTTTCTTGCCAGCTCTTACTAGATACTTCAACACCTGCATTGTATACCAACCCACAAGCTCTTCGTAGTTAAAATTATGTTTCAAGTATTCGTTAAGTTCCACGCCGTATTTATTAGCATAGTGCTTATTTTCTTTAAAATTCATTTAGATGTTACCTCCAATCCATGTAATAAGCAACGTTGCGATTATACCTATCCAAGTGATAGCGATAAGTGTAAAGCCGACACCTGCAGCTATCATTAAAGTTTTTACTGTGTCTTTCATTTTGTCCTCCTCTATTTATAACTCTATTCTATCAAATTACTTTTACTTTGTCAAACATTAACTATTCTTTGTCTTTCTAATTTGATATAATTTATTCCATTTTTCTATAAGCTCTAGCAACTTAGGTTCATCATATTCGGTAAACAGTTCAATCTGTGATGTATACCAGCAGTGCAAACAGCGATCGCAACTATAACAGATATTTGTGTATCCTCTGCATCCTTTGCAAACTCCTAAACCGTCACTCGTTGGTACATCGAAGCAATGGCAATATCTTTTGTCATTAAAGTATTTACTCATCTATTTGCTCCCTTTCGTTCTAATCAAGTCAACTAACGCAAAGAACGCATATAATCCAATTCCGATTAGTGCTATTATAATAACTTTACCAATTACTGATTCAATACTCATTTATTTCTCCTTTATTCTATATACTATTATATACTATTTATCTTTATTTCTCAAGCGATGAATGCTATAAACAACTAATAAAATAATTGTTATTATAAACAGCGGTGGGATAAATACAGTTACTGCAAACCAAATAATAGAAACTAAAGTATAAATCATAATTTTAAGTGTTAGTTTACCTGTTTCAGTTTCTTGAAAGGTTATATCATCATCTAATGATGAATCATCTTCTGTTGAATTACCGTAAAACAATTTATCTTCATTTACTTCGTACTGGTTTCTACAATAATCACATTTACCATTAGTCATTGAGTGAGCGCCACAGGTTACGCATTCTTTTAGTTCCATTCTTGTAACTCCTTTCCTTAACTCGATGTATTAAGTATAATAAAAAAACTCTAAGCCGTCAAGCCTAAAGTTTCAATCTTAATATTATTTTTCTTTCAATTTATTTTTGAACCAAACAATGCGTTCTTTGAACCAAGCGTCAACTCCTTCAGGACGTAGCCATTTACCTTGTTTAACTCCATTCTTTTCCATGAACTCAATCACTTTAGTTGGAGTTTCTAGGTCGTCCCACATAGTATATTGTTTTGCTGAATTGTATTTACTAAACATTTCAAGTGTTTCGATGTAGCTATCTTTCAAAAGTTCCGTATCAAGCAATTTTTGGGCCTTTTCAGCACGTTTAGCGAGTCGTTCGTTAGCTTGTTCCAGTTGCTCCTTTTGTCGCTGTAAGCTCAAGTTATGATTGATGTAAGCAATTTGCTGTGCATGTCGTCCAAGTTTACCTTGAGTGTTAAGCTCAATCAGTTTAGCTAAACCCTCGCCAAGAATTTCATCAGCTACAAGATTATGCTTGTATTTTTTATTTGTGTTGCGTACGTAGTTATCAAGCGTTTGTTTAATTTTAAGTTTTTTGTGTAGTTCTCTTAAAGTTGTCAATTTAGTACCCCTTCATATATTTTACCAAACTTTAAAGCGTTAATTTTAACTAACTGTTTCAAGTCTGATATGAATTGCTGTTCTCCGTCAAAGTCAAATGGCATTGATACATTTTCCTTGATCCAAGTGAAAGCTCCGTCAAAGTCTTGTCTTAGTAAGCTCATCTTATCCACGATGTCGATAATTTGCTCTTTTTCTTCTGCTGTGTACATGCAACCTACTTTCCATTAGAAAGGTAAATCTTCCGAATCAACTTCAATCGGTTCAGAACCACCAAATAAGTCTTGCTTAGCTTGTGATTGCTTTCCATTATCATTAGAGATAAACACTTTTTCAACTGTGGGAAAAACAAAGTTGTAATTTACGTATTCGCCTGATTCCTTAGCTTGTACACGACCGCTTACGGTTACGATGTCGCCTAATTGAATGAAGTCAGGCAAGAAAGCCGAACCGTACGCAACTTTTACATTAGATCCTTTTTCTTTTTCA